>JFJP01022068.1_pt1 | contig 15699 bp, 13 predicted proteins | sample 431651 | NCBI WGS metagenome assembly JFJP01 (sample SAMN02602958, study PRJNA72255) | Microbial mat metagenome, whole genome shotgun sequencing project. | biome: fresh water; feature: sink hole; material: water; isolation source: purple microbial (photo- and chemosynthetic) mats found in... | reverse complement strand
CTTGCTTTTTCACTCGATGAAGATAAGGCAGTTTCCAGACCCAGGCTTAATGTTTCTTTTAACCATTCACTGGGTTCTATGGTTTTTTCAGATTCGAACAGAGCGATTCTCTGTTCGGTCAAAAGAAACATTTTCTTTACTTTGTCCAAAGAAAAATCGCTGTAAGCCATATCACACTTTCTGCGCGGTTGACCGTCCCAGAATCCCTTCGGGCTTGAATATCAGAATCAGTACCAGTAGCACAAATGCGAAAACATCTTCGTAATCGCTGGACACATAGCCGGTAGCAAAGCTTTCGGTCCATCCGAGTACAAACGATCCCAGCACCGCGCCCGGAATGCTGCCGATACCGCCCAGCACCGCGGCTGTAAATGCCTTGATTCCTGCAATAAAGCCTATGTAAAAGTTAATCATTCCGATGTGGGATGCGATCAGCACTCCGCCGACAGCAGCCGTCGCGGAGCCTATCACAAATGTAACCGATATGACGCGGTTCACATTGACCCCGACCAGCATTGCCATTTCCCTGTCCTGCGCGGTGGCACGCATGGCTTTGCCGATTTTCGTGAATTTGATCATAAATGTCAGCAGGAGCATGACCGCAGCGGTTGTAAACAGAATCACGATTTCTGCCGAACTGATAATATGACTATAGGGTTCCATAAACTCAAAATTGGGAATCAGCGCGGGAAAAGGCAGAAAATCGGATGTCTGCGCCAGCAGCACATAATTTTGAAGAAAAATAGACAGACCGATGGCAGAAATCAGGGGCGAAAGCCGGGGTGCCTGCCGCAACGGTTTATATGCCAATTTTTCGACGGTGAAACCGTAAGCAGCCGAATAAATTACCGCGGCAAGGGATGCCAGCACTAAAATTGCGATCTGATTCATCCCCAGCACTGTCAGCACGCTCGCGATAATCAGCGCGGTGAATGCGCCGATCATGTAAATTTCGCCGTGGGCAAAATTTATCAGCTCAATGATGCCGTAAACCATCGTATATCCCAGGGCAATCAGAGCGTAAATGCTCCCACGGGTCATTCCTCCGAGTAAAAGTTCAAGAAAATATTCCATAATTTCATATCCGGTATAAGGGGTTCGGGGTCAGAGGTTCGGGGTCAGGGGTTCGGTGAAAGGGTCAGAGGTTCGGATTCGAGGTGAGAGGAAGATAATTTTTCCTCTCACCCCGAACCCCTCACCTCAAACCCGTCCTTATTTCACTTCGACATACACGCCTTTTTTTACCTGATAGACAGAAAAACCCGCGCCGATAGCATCCCCGCGCGCGTCAAAACTGATTTTCCCGATAGGCGTTTCGACATATTCGCTTTTCAGGGTTTTTGAAAGCGCGTCATAATCGGTAGAACCGGCTTTTTGAATGGCATTGGCAATCGCCAGCGTCGCGGCGTAGGCATTCAGAAAAAACGCGCCGGGATCCGAACCGAACTCTTTTTTGTGCGCCTCGTTTGCAGCAACAGCCAAAGGATTTTTGGAGGTATCTTTTGGACCTGTTGCATACACACCCTCGGCATATTCTCCGGCTACTTTAATAAAGGTATCATCCTTTACCCCGTCATCGGAAATAAGAACCGTTTTCATTTTCTTTTTACGCATTCCCATGACAATTTTGGAAGCTTCGGGATGATAGCCGCCGAAGATCACAGCTTCCGCGCCCGAATGTTTGATCTTCTGTATTACCGCGGAATAATCCACTGCTCCGGGGGTAATTCCTTCGTACAGGACAACTTCCGCGCTTTTTTCTTTTTCCAGAAAACTTTTTGCAAACTCAGCCAGCCCTTTGCCGTAATCCCCTTTATCGTGAAGCACAGCGATTTTTTTGAATTTCAGAGAGTTGAGCGCAAAATCCACTTCTAATTTTGCCTGTGCGTCATCAGAGGCAATTGTCCGGTAAAAATTGGGATAATCCCCGCTCTGCGTGAGGTCCGGGTTGGTTGCCGAAGGGGAAATGGCAAGAATTTTCGCATCTTTGTAAATCCCCAAAGCAGCCTTTGTCGCGCCGCTGCAAATATGTCCGATCACCACGGGAACTTTCTGCGATACGAGTTTGGTGGCTGTGTTGGTGGCGACTTCCGGCTTGCATACATCGTCTTCGGCAATGATTTCAAGCTGCTTTCCGAGAACTCCGCCTTTTGCGTTGATTTCCGCGACCGCGAGTTTGACGCCGTTGAGACCCGAAATGCCGTAAGAGGCAAGATCGCCGCTGTGTGCGCCGGCAACGCCTATTTTAAGAGTGTCCTGAGCCAGACCGGTCCCGGACATCGCAAATATCGTAATTACGCCGATAATTGCCATGACAGACATTTTCCCGAAACAATGTTTCATACTTCATCCTCCTTGTTTAAAAAAATTAAAAATAAAAGCTGTTCCATGAATACTATTTCTTATGTATAATAAGATGAAAAAGCCGAGTCAAGATAAAAGAATTTCCTTTTCACCTTTAAAAGTTCTTGCCGTTTTTATAAGATGCCTGTAATCTGTCTGAGAAACAGCAGAATTTCAGGATAACAGGAGCTGATATTGGCTTTGAAAAAAACAGGACTGTTTGTAAAAATAGATACCGAAGCTGGCAGAAAAGCCGATGAATTTGAAAAATGGCTGCGGCTGAAAGGCTTTGAGGTTGTAAGAAAGGAAGGACGGTCATCGGGACGAGGGACTCCGGGCGAAAACACCGGTACCGCGCCCGCGGATATGTTCTGTGTCTTTGTCCTCGGAGGTGACGGAACTTTCCTGAGTGCTGCCCGATGGGTAGGGGAACAGAATATTCCCATCCTCGGCATCAAATTCGGCGAGGTCGGTTTTCTTGCAGACATCACCGAAGACAGGCTTTTTTCAGTTGCCGAAACGGTTTTGAACAAGCCCTTTGCCACAGATCCGAGAATGCGTCTTTCAGTAACCGTTATCCGTGAGGGAAAAACGATTGCCCGTGAAACGGTTTTAAATGATGTGGTCATAAACAAAGGCGCGCTTGCCAGACTTGCACATATCGAAACCGAAATAGATGACCATTATCTGACCACATACAGGGCAGACGGTCTGATTATTTCCACCCCCACGGGTTCCACAGCCTATTCGCTGGCAGCAGGCGGTCCTGTTATCCATCCCTCGGTTCCCGGTATAATTATGACGCCGATCTGTCCATTTACCCTGACCAACCGCCCGCTGATGGTTCCGGATTCGGTCCGTATAAAAATAAGGCTGGCAAAAAAAACCTCGGATGTTCTGCTGACTTTTGACGGCCAGATCGGTCTTGATATTGATGACAGGGATGTGATCGTTATCGCCAAAGGGCTGTATCCGCTTCATATAATCACGCTGCCGGATCAGCATTATTTTGACGTTCTGAAAGCAAAATTAAGATGGAGCGGGGGACGGGTATAAAAAAGGGTTCGGGGTGAGGGGTCAGAGGTGAGAGGACCTCACCCCGATTTTCATCTGATTTTGCAACGCATTGATTTTTAAGATCATACGGAAATAATATCCGGCATTTCACGCGGCGTCCTGTCCTTTTGATTTGACGTCTTCCTGAATTTCAGATATTCTTACCGCGGTCATAATCTGCGCTTTCCGAATTTTCTGTAAAACGCCAACAGATGCAAACCGTTTTTCCGTAAAACGATTTTGCAAATCGTTTTTCCGATAAAACGACTTGCAACGATTTTAGCTTTTGGCGTTTTACAAAAGCGCAGAAACGACTTGCAAAGTCGTTTTACAAATTTTCCGTAAAACGATTTTGCAAATCGTTTTTCCGATAAAAACGGCTTGCGTCTGTTTTAGTTTTTGGCGTTTTACAAAAGCGCAAATCATGCTGGCGGGCAGTGTATAAAAGCAATTATTGTTCATAAAGCGTTACCGATTTCAAAACATCGGATTACAATTATACGGGATTTATAAGCATAATGGGAATTCTGAAAAAATATCCGACACTCTTTCTGGGACTGTCTGTCACATTTATTTTTCTGGCATTCGGATACCGCGGTATTGATTTCCTCGACACAGTGGAACTGAAACTTTATGATATCCGCATGAATTTAAGGAGTATGCCGGAAGGCTCCGACGAAATCGTACTGGTTGACATTGACAATGATTCCATAGAAAAAATCGGCAGATGGCCCTGGCCGCGTTCCCATATTGCCAAAGGGATTGCCAAAATCACAGCCGCGGAACCGAAAATCATAGGGCTGAATATCATTTACAGCGAACCCGAGGAAAGTTCGGCTGTAAAAGAACTCAATTATCTGCTGGAACGGCTGACGCAGCTTGACCCGAATCCTGCCGAAGCGGTTCAGGCGGTCAGAGACAGTCTCATAAGGCTGGATAATGACGGCAAGCTCTCGGAATCTTTGAAAGAATCGAACAAGGTGGTTCTTCCGGTTTTTTTCAAGGAATCAGAACGCGGGGAAAAAAATGTTTATATAAAAAGTCAGTCGCTTCCGAATGTCGGAAAACCCGAAGGCGCGGCATGTCCGCGAGGAGACAAAATTCTCACTCCCATTCCTGTCTTTCTCGAGGCATCGAAGGGGCTGGGCCATGTCAATCTGGCATTCGACATAGACGGGAAAGTCCGTCGTGAACAACTGCTCTATGAATATGACGGACTTTATTTTCCCTCTTTTACCCTGAGATTAGCCGCGCTGTATTTGGATATCCCCAACGAAGAAATCAAGACCGTGCTGGGAAAAACAGTTTCGCTGGGATTTCTCGAAATTCCAATGTCCCTGAACTCCGAACTGCTGGTCAGTTTCAAGGGCCCCGCAAATTCTTTCAAACGCTATTCCTTTTACGACGTGATTAATGACAAAATCGGTGATATGAGCATTTTTAAAAATAAGATTGTTCTTATCACGCCGTCAGCAGCAGGCATCCAGAATCCTGTCAGCACTCCTACGGCTCAGGCTATGTCTGTGGGCGAGTTTTCGGCAAATACGATATGGGCAATGCTAAACCGGAGATTTGTCACAAAACCTTCTTGGGATTCTGCCGCGACGCTGGTTATGATTGCAATCATCGGCGTAATCATCACCTTTGTTCTGCCGCGGCTGAAAGCAGTATTTTCCGGTCTGACTTTTGCCGGACTGTTGCTGTTTATCATCGGCGGTTCTTTTTATGCTTTTGCAACACAAGGACTGTGGATACGGATAACTTATCCGCTTCTTCAGCTTATTTTAGGCTACATCGGCGTGGTCAGTATCCGATATTTCGTGACCGAAACCCGCAAGGATAAAATTGAGGGCGAATCTGCTGAAAACAACCGGATGCTGGGGCTTACTTTTCAGAGCCAGGGCATGTTGGACATGGCTTTCGACAAACTCCGCAAAGTGCCGGTTGACAATGAAATGAAAGGCGTTCTCTACAATCTCGGTCTGGATTACGAACGGAAGCGGCAGTTCAACAAAGCCGCGGCTGTGTATGAGTATATCGAAGGCTTTGATCCTGAGTACAAGGATGTGGGGAACCGGAAAAGAAAACTGATGCAGGCCAGCGACACCATGGTGTTCGGAGACGGATTCCTGACCGGCAGTTCCACGGGCGGGGACAATCTTTTAGCCGGCGGCAGCGATACCCGCCCCACGCTGGGCAGATACGAAGTCTCCAAGCAACTGGGCAAAGGCGCAATGGGAGTGGTTTATCTGGGAATGGATCCGCGCATCAACAGGACCACAGCCATAAAAACCTTCAGGTTCAGCGAAGACTTGGATGCTGAAGAAGTGAAAGCCCTGAAACAGAAATTTTTCCGGGAAGCAGAAAGCGCGGGAACACTGGCACATCCCAATATCGTCACCATCTATGACGCGGGCGAGGAGCAGGACCTGGCTTATATATCAATGGAGTATCTGGAAGGGGAGGATCTGCAGAAATTTACGAAAAAGAACAATCTTCTGCCCATGCGGAAAGTCCTTGACTATGTGGCAGATATTGCCGAGGCTCTTGATTATGCCCATGAAAAGGGAATTATCCATCGGGATGTCAAACCCGCGAACATCATGCTCCTGAAAACCGGGATTGTCAAAATCACCGACTTCGGGATTGCCAGAATCACCGCATCCTCTCAGACCCAGACAGGCGTGGTGAAAGGGACGCCGCATTACATGTCGCCGGAGCAGATTTCCGGTGAAAAAGTGGACGGACGCTCGGATATTTTTTCGCTGGGAGTCATGCTGTTTCAGCTTCTGACCGGCGATGTCCCTTTTCACGGAAACAGCCCCGCGGCTCTTCTGCACCAGATTATGAATGTGCCTCATCCGGATCCGAGGAAAATAAACCCGAAATTGCTGAAGCCTCATGTGGCAATCATAGACAAAGCAATGGAAAAAGACCGCGAAAAACGATATCAGAAAGCCTCTCAGATGGCGGCTCACCTGAGGGCGCTGGGAAAAAAGCTTGACGCGCTTAAAGCAAATAAAAGTGAGAAGTGAAAAGTGAGAAGTGAGAATTTTCACTTCTCACTTCTCAGTTCTCAATTCTCACTTGAAAGGACTTGGGAGGATGGTAATTGTTGAATCGGCAGGGATCAGCGACGTAGGCAGGAAACGAAAAGGAAATGAAGATTCCCTGTTCGTTGATGACGAACTGGGTCTTTATGTGGTTGCCGACGGTATGGGCGGACATCAGGCCGGAGAAGTTGCCAGCAGCCTCGTGGTGAAAACCATGAGGGATTATATGAAGCAGTTTAAAAACAATGATGATGTGGGGGAGTTGGCATACACCGACAAAACCCTTTCCAGGGATGCCAACCGGCTGATGTCCGGGGTACATCTGTCCAATCAGGTGGTGCATCAGATATCCAACAGCAAAACAGGGTACCGCGGAATGGGATCCACCGTTTCGGCAGCCTATTTCACCGCGGATACCTTTATTGTCGCCAATGTTGGCGACAGCCCGATTTATCTGATTCGGAACAGTTCTGTGGAAACCCTGTCTGTCCCTCATACCGTCATTGCCGAACAGATGGCAATCAATCCTGACGCTAAATTCGGGAAACCTTTCCAGCACATGCTCACCCGTGCCATGGGAATCGAAAAAACCGTAAAGCCTGATATATGCGAGGTGCAGTGTTTCAAAAACGATATACTGGTGCTTGCGTCCGACGGTCTGAGCGACAAGGTTGCCCCTAAGGAAGTGCTTGATATTGCAGACAACAAGTCGCCGCATAAAACCTGTCAGATGCTTGTTGACCTGGCAAATGAACGCGGGGGAGACGACAACATCACAATCATCGTGCTGAAGGTGAAGGCAATCAGGCATGAAAAAAGTGGAATTGCGGGTTTTTTTTCACGGATCATCGCGGGGTGAGGTTCGAGGTCCGAGGTTAGGGGTCCGAGGTCTCCCCGAACCTCGAACCCTATTTAAACAAGAAAAAAAGATGAAGAGAGGGACTCGGGATGCCGACATTAACACTTAAATTTAAAAAGGATTCGACCAAAATCAGGGAGTATCAGCTGGAAAGGGGACAGTCTGTCAGCATCGGACGGTTGGACAGCAATGATATTGTGATCGAGAACCTTGCCGTATCCGGACATCATGCCAAGATAGACTGGGCCGGAAACGGATTTCTACTCACAGACTTAAAGAGTAAAAACGGCACGTTTGTAAACGACCAGCTCGCGATTTCCCACTGGCTGAAACAAAGTGATATCATTACCATAGGAAAGCACATTCTGATCTTCGAATATGCGGCAGGGGAAGCCCAGCCTGACAAGGGGGATCAGAAAATGGGCGAGACCATGGTAATGGATACAGGCAAATACCGCTCCATGCTGGCAAAAAATGTTTCGAGCATAACCTCTCAGGTGGACGGAGGCGAAAAAACAGGAGTGCTGTCATTTCTGTCAGGCGGGGAAGGGGAAGTGGAACTGACCAAAAAACTCACCAAGATAGGAAAGAATGCCTCGTCGGATATCGTGGTCAAAGGTTTTTTCGTAGGACAGACCGCTGCCACTGTCAGCAAACGGCCTGACGGGTATTATCTGAGCTATGTGGGGGGATTTTCCAAACCCAAAGTCAACGGTCAGGCTGTCAAAGAATCTGTGGGGCTGAAGCCTTTCGATATGATTGAAATCGGTTCGGCAAAGATGCAGTTTGTCCATAAAACTTAAATACTGCCGAAATGTAATTTCGGCACTCCGGAGTGCTGAAATTATATTTTAGCAAAACACATCAGAAATGTTTTCGCTTTAAAAGTCAAATGCTGCCGAAATGTAATTTCGGCACTCCGGAGTGCTGAAATTATATTTTAGCAAAAAACATCAGAATGTTTTCTTTTTTCCGGGGAGATAAGCGATGAAAAAATTCCTGTACGGATGCTGTTTTCTGCTGTGTGCCGCGGGGGTTCTCGTTATTTGGCTTTATTTCACCAACGAGGGGGTTGCCACTGAATTCAGGCAGGTCAGGCAGCCGAGAACCAACATTTTTTTTGTAGGCATTGACGTGTCCGGCTCAATTTTCAAGGAACCGGCAACACTGAAAGATTTCAAGGATAATCTGACCGCAAGGCTGAAAAACTTCATCGGAGACGAAGCCGTATCTTACGAAATCGCCACATTCGGGAATCCGGGCTGTGAATCTGCCTCTGTGAAAAAAGTGGTTTCCATGAAATCCCCGAAAGACGAATCTGACTTTGTCTATAAAGTCGCCAAAAAAATTCAGGATATAGCAGCCTATCAGCAGGGAGCCGATCAGTTGGGCTATATTCTGAAAAAAATATTGCCGGAGCGTGTCGGGGGAAGAGTCATTATTTTTTCGGATCTGCTGAATGACTCTGGGGACTGCATTCCCAATTCCTATAAGGAATCGCTGGCAAAATTCGGCGAAAACAAAGAAGGACAGATTATTTTTCTCTATCCCACACCGCTTTCTCCTGAGATAAGACTCAAGGATCAGGAGAAAGTCATCAAAGAGATACGCGGGATGGTGAATGAAGGAAAGATCAGGGCATTCTTCTATCATCTGCCGGATGAAAGCGAAAAAAGGGGAGCATTTATAAAATCGCATTTGGAAAATGCAATCCCCGCGACCACCTTTGAGATTGTCTGGGAAAGAGCGTCAAGAATGGTTGACTCTATTGTTTCAGCGGTCAGAGGCTGAAAAAGTGAGAAGTGAGAAGTGAGAAGTGAGAAATAAGGGAAATTCTCACTTCTCACTATTCATTTCTCACTTCTCACTTCTCACTATTCATTTCTCACTATGACACACCTCGTATGGGCAGAAATAGACCTGACGGCTGTCGCGCATAATGTAGTGGAACTGCGGCGTTTGACTTCTCCAGTCGCCCGGCTGATGGCTGTTGTGAAAGCAAACGCTTACGGTCATGGAGCCGTGGAAACAGCCTTGAAAGCTTTGGAAAGCGGCGCGGACGCCCTGGGCGTGGCGAGACTTGATGAGGGAATCCGTCTCAGGAAAGCCGGAATTCATGCTCCTGTACTGATTTTCGGCTATACTCCTGTGAGCCGCTCAACAGAACTTTTTGAATACGACCTCACGCAGACCGTTTATTCCTTTGATACTGCTCAGGCAATGTCCGATATTGCGTTGCGATACGGCATAACAATCAGAATTCATATCAAAACAGATACCGGCATGGGAAGGCTTGGAATAGCTGTCTCCGAATCCAATTTTAAAGCAGCAATAGCCGAAGTCGAAGCTATCGCCAGACTCAGGGGCTTGGAATCAGAAGGCATTTTTACCCATTTCGCATCTGCGGACAGTGCAGACATATCGTTTGCAAAGCATCAGTTTGAGCGGTTTGCGGATTTTTTGAACGCGCTGCGTCTTGCAGGTCTGGAGATTCCGGTCCGGCACGCTGCCAACAGCGCGGCGATTATCTCTTTTCCTGAAAGCCATCTGGATATGGTACGCGCCGGTATATCTCTTTACGGCTTATATCCTTCCGATGAGACAGACAGGACAAAGATATCGCTTATGCCCGTTATGAGCCTCAAAGCCAGAGTGGTTCATCTGAAAAAAGTTCCCGCAGGATTCAGTGTCAGTTACGGCATGACGTATAAGACCGATAAACCCACAATCATTGCCACTGTCCCTGCAGGGTATGCGGACGGACTGAACCGGGGGCTGTCTTCACGGGGACAGATGCTGGTACGCGGAAAGCGGGCGCGCATAGCGGGCCGTGTCTGTATGGATATGACCATGCTGGATGTGGGACATATTCCGGATGTGAGTCTTGACGATGAAGTTGTCATTTTCGGCACTCAGGGAGAGGCATCTCTGACCGCCGACGAAGTTGCCTCAACCCTCGGCACCATCAATTACGAAGTGGTATCCGCTATAAGTGACAGGGTTCCCAGGGTTTATCTCAGTCTCAGATAACCGCTCTTTATCCCCCAGAGATAAAACTTCACCCATTCAAAACCGAATTTCAAAATTTCGACATCATTGTGCCTGATTTTTTTCAAAGTTTCGGATGCCACTTTATACCGCTTCAAAAAGCTGCTTTTAAAGACAAATTCACGAAATTCATCTATATTGTAGATTGCCATGAATGCCATCTTTGCCCCTGGTCCCTCAGCCCCGGACTTTCCCCAGGGATCACTCTGAAACCGCTCCTTCAAATCTGCCCATTGCAGAGTCATTTTATGATATTCCTCAGCATCCTGACCCTGTATCCAAGTCTTAGGCGTCCATATTGTTTTTTCGTGCAGTCCGAGGCAGAAGTCGGGCGGCTTAAAAAAGCTTATCATACGGGTTTTCATGGTCTGGGCATCATAAAAAATGCCCTGTTCGACCGGAAATAAGCGGCAGGTGTCCGGGCGGTCTGCATATACCGAGCATCCGGATTCGCTCAGAAAAGGGCAGGTCTGTCCTTCATTTTCAGCCATGTGCAGCAGAACTTCCGGAAAAAAATTAGAGGGCCGCAGCACCGCATCCGAATATCTGTCAATGAACTGACCCGAGGTTATTCCCAAGCGGTTTTTCAGCCGTATGACATCGTAAGGATATAAAAAAAGGTTGAGATTCCGGCAGCATCGGTTAAAGCAGGCAAGCCCCGGATGGCAGTGAAACGAGAAAGTATCCTCCTCCTCAAGTTTTCTGCCGGGCAGGCAGGCGATATTTTCTATTTCTATGTATTTCATATTGTTTCTGTTTCTTCCTGATGTGGGCTGCAAAGTATAAAATGATTGTTTCTGATTGTATTCTTACCACCGTCATAATTTGAGCTTTCCGAATTTTCAGTAAAACGCCGAAACATAAAACAGATGCAAATCGTTTTTCCGATAAAACAGCTTGCGTCTGTTTTAAGTTTTTGGCGTTTTACAGAAGCGCAGATTATGCCGGTGGGCAGTATAACGGATTTAAAGGATCGGCTGTTTCTCCGCGGACAGTCTCCGAATTCCGTTACAATCAGGATTATTTTTACATATTATTCCGATTTTGGCAAGTCTTTTATTCATGAACCGTCTGAGAAGCAGTCCGGAAGTCCGCAATTCCGTATTATGTAACCTGAGCTTCTGTAAAACGATTTTGCAAATCGTTTTATCCGCAAAACGGTTTGCAAAACCGTTTTACTTTAAAAATTGGAAAGCGCAACTTGTGACGGTGGAAAGAATACATTCTTTTCATTGAAATATTTCAGTTGATTTTTTTATTCTGCTGTTATAAGAAGAGAGATGTATCTTTTCATTGAAATATAAGAGCCTATCCCAAAATTATCTGCAAATGATGTCATTCTGAGCGCGGCGAAAAATCTTAAAACATTCCGGGATTCTTCGCTGCGCTCAGAATGACAGGGAATGCGATTTTTGGGGATAGGTTCAACTGTTACGGCAAAAGGAGACAAAAAAATGGCTAAGTATGTTGTTATCTTGATCGTTGTGTGTTATATCTTTTCGTTGAATGCCGAGGCTTACGGAGCATCGCTCAATGTCACGGGCTATCCCATTGCGGAAGGCAGTCTTGTCTATATGTCGGCTTCCATAGACACGGTAGAAAAAGGCGAAGTTCTTATGTATCGTGAAGTGATGACCGACGAAAAAACAAGCGGCGGGGACCGGGTGATTACCGGGTATTTCTACGTTCCGACAACATCCGGAATCAGTTGGGCAAGTATTTCCAATCCCGAACTGCTGTTCAAAGTATGGATAGACCGGAGCGGCAGGGTGGATATCAACTATGTCCATGTGTCTGTCCCTCGAATTACTACTTATTCATGGGATAACAAAAATTCGCACGGCGGGATTGACATACAGGGCGATGTAACCATCGGTTACGGAAAGAGATATTTCCGCCATTACTACAACACGGATGCCACTTACGGATCATCCTACGAATAATTCAACACCGCCTGAAGGCGGTACTACGAACTTTAACAACTCTTGAAAGGAGAAAAAATGGATTTCAAAGACCTGAAGACAATCGCCGATTTTGCGATTGAGAAAGAAATTGAGGCTGCCGATTTCTACAGATCGGTGAGCAAAGAGGAAACCATGTCCGGCGTGAGAGATATGCTTTTGGAATTTGCCGGAGAGGAGATGAAACATAAGGCAATACTTGAGAATCTCGAAAAAGAAGGCTTTGACAAGAGCCTTTCCGAGTATAAGTTCAAGTGGATCACGGACATCAGGCGCAGCGATTATGTCTCTGATATGGACTACAAAAAAGGTATGGCATACAATGAAATCCTGATGGTGGCAATGAAGCGGGAGGAAAAAGCCCTCAGGCTTTATAATCACTTGCTGGAAAAGGTCGAAACCGAAGGCGGCAAAAAAATCTTCAGGATTCTCTGTCAGGAAGAGGCAGCGCATAAGTATGATGACTACATGGCGAAGATGGGGGATTGACCTATATAGCGGACTTCCGAAAGTTTCAGGCTTCGGAAGTCCGGGGCTTGATTTTGTACTTGACAAGTATTTTAAGATAAAATAAGAGGATATACTTTTTAAAATCGAAACAGAAGGCTGAAAAAATGCAAAATCCCTATATCAATAAAAAAATGCTCCCGCATGATTCGGATATGTTTTTCGGCAGAAGCCATGAAATGGGGCGAATTGAGGGACTGCTCAATTCGGAACACCCGCAATCCGTGTCCATTGTGGGAGAGCGGCGGATCGGCAAGTCCTCGATTGCCAACCGGATATATCACAAATTCAAAAATGCTGAAAATACCATCGCCGTGTTTTTGGATTGTGACGGAATGGAATGCGATTCCCAAGAAGATTTTTTTCAGATATTGAGCCGGGAAATAGCAGACACAGGCAAATATGAGGGCGAACTTTTTAGCGACTTCAAATCCGCAAAAGACTTTATCAAAAAGGAAAGTAAGAAAGGGCTGAAATTCATTGTTTTTATAGACGAGTTTGAACACCTGCCCCAAAAGAAATTTGCCGATAATGATTTTTTCTCATTTTTGCGGTCATTGGCAAGCAATTCTGAAGAATATCGGCTGGCGTTTGTTACCATTTCCCAGAGCGAGTTGAAGAAACTGACCCACAAAGCCGTGCTGTCTTCCGGGTTCTGGAATATCTTCACAACAGAAACCATCGGGCTTTTGGATGATGTGTCAATCAGCAAGCTGCGGACTAAAGGCTTTAAAAAACTTGAAGAAGATGAGATTAGAAAGATTCATTATTATGCCGGAAATTTTCCTTTTTTCAATCAGATGGCTTGCGAATATATTTTTGATGCAAAGCTTCAGGGCAAAGATTTCAATGAAACGAAATTAAAAGCCGTTCTCAGACCGCATTATGAAACCTTATGGACGCACAGGAACGAGGATGAAAAAAAGCTGCTGCTTGAAAGTTTGAAGGATAAACAGAATATTGAAGATTTTTCAGCAGAGCGAGATGACATGCTGACAAGAGGGCTTTTAAGAAAAGTGAATGATACGTTTTATCGCCCCTTTTCCGAATTCTTTTTTAACCTTATCGAATCCAATTTCAAAGAAATTAGCCCCGGTTTCATAAACAAAAAAACTCTTACAGGCTTTATTGCAGGTATTGCAATCAGTTTTATTCTTTTATCAAAATTTTCTAATAATGAATTTATTGTAAATGCCATTGTGAGTTTTATAGTCGGCATTCCTGCGTCTTATATAGCAAATATGCTGCCTCAGATAAAGATAACCACAAAAACAGACAAATGATACGCATCCTTTTCCAAGCCATCAGACACGCCCCCCGCCTTGTGTGGCAAGCTACTTTCCAGCCATCAAAGGCTTATGCTTTTCTAAAAGAAAGCAAAGAGAAAGAACGCAAAGAGGATGCTTATATCTCTGGATTGGCATCTTCCTTTTTCGGTCTATTATGCGGAACCATCCTTGCCATTCCGCATTACTACTTATATAATAATATTCTTCAAAGTGTTTTTTTTGCAGGCGCATTCGCATTCGCAGGCTCATCCACATTCATAGGCGCAAGCGGAGTCATAGTCATGGTCGCAAGCACAGTCTTAGTCGAATTTGGAGCCACAGCATTCATATTCGCAGGCACAGGCGTAGTCGCAGGCCTATTCGCATTCGTATTCGCAGGCGCACTTGCAGGCCAATTTGCAGTCGTAGGCGTAGGCGTAGGCGTAGCCTCAGTCGAAATCCCAATTATGCTTATATTGATTGAGCTATTGGAGAGGATTCCTCTATTTCAATCAGAGGAAATGATAATATTCCCGATATCTTTTTTTTATGGTTATTTTTTTAATTCTCAATTTTTTTTTATTAAAAATAACATATCCAAGAAAGGAATTTCTCATCAGAATTTTGGAAAAGTTCAGAAATCGAGCATTATCTGGTGTCCTTTGCTCGCCCTTCTGCTTTATCTCCTGATTATTTTCAATGTAAAACCTGAACCTCATACCAAAATCATCATCACAGCAATCGGTTTCGCTATGATGCCGATTTTCATTCTCCATGTTCCTGATTATCTCCTGTGTATTCCTATCTGGCTGTTTCAAAAAAAAAAGGCTGTAACACATATAAAAGACGCTTCGGCATTCACAGAGATTTATGAAAATTCCATTCTATTCAAAAATGAAATGCTCTATTTTCAACTCCCGGGCTTGCATCAGTTCATGTCTCTGTTTGCCAAAATCATGGGTATTGAAGAAGCCGTGAAACGAATCAATCACCTTGACCAATTTACCTTTCAGCAGAAACAGGCGCAAAAGGCTTTGATAACGCTTGCAAAAGATAAAGATACTGCCCATCAGTACCTTCATTTTTTACTATTGGAAAAGAATCGTTCTCTGATTCAAAGCCTTTCCAAAGCGGTCCGATTGGCGAAATTGTATCTGATTCTTTGCGGCGAAAAGGATGAAAGCGACTATAAACAAACAACTCGTTTCAGCATTCCGAATGGGTTCGTAAATGTAATCACAGGCATTACGTCAGGTATGTTAGGCTTTCCGTTTAACGCAATTCTTTTTTCTCGCAACCGCTCCGAACAAGATAAGGCAAATATCCCTGAAAGTCTTGAGGATAAAATAGATTTTTTATGCCGGGAAATGGCAAAAGAACAATACTGCCGATTTAATTCTGAAATGGTCAAAAGCCTTGAAGCCGCACATCAATTTCTCATATCTGATAAACTGAAAGATTTTGATGAAGCATACAATACATTGGAAAGCATGGGGGGTTTTTCAGCAGAGATTCCCTATTTCAGAGACATGGAATCGCTCTTTTCTCAATTGAAAAAAACAAAAGAGGAACTGCCCAAAATAGCATCTGTGCAACGATTTGTA
>JFJP01034165.1_pt1 | contig 15703 bp, 13 predicted proteins | sample 431651 | NCBI WGS metagenome assembly JFJP01 (sample SAMN02602958, study PRJNA72255) | Microbial mat metagenome, whole genome shotgun sequencing project. | biome: fresh water; feature: sink hole; material: water; isolation source: purple microbial (photo- and chemosynthetic) mats found in... | reverse complement strand
AGTCTCTATCCCTCTCTATCCCCCGGCGGATGAATGTCATCGATTGCTGGCGCGAGATTTACGCCATTGCACGGCACAAGGAAACTCATCCCGACGAGATCCTCGTGCCCGAAGGGGTGTAAAAAGGCTCAACCCTTGCCGGCTTTAGGGTCGACAAAGTTCAAAGGGGAATAGGCATTTTCGGTGACTGCCACAATGGTGCGGCCCTTCAAGTCGGGGGCTATGGTTCCAGACAACAGGTGAAATCAGCCAGTTTAACCACAACATTGAGAGCTGGGCGCAACATGCCCAGCGAAGAAGCCGGCACCGTTGATTTGTTGAACAGCGACCATTCGGCAAAGGAAAACTGAACACCTGTTTCCAAGCCCACCAGAATCGTGTCCCCCAAGAGGAAGTGAAAACCGACCAGCGGAAAGGTTCCCATCGACAAGGCCCAACTGCCGCTCTCCAGCCTGCCGCTGTTGTCGGTAAGATCCGTTGGCCAGCCCCAGACGTTGAGCCCCAGGGTGACACCGGAATAGATTCCGGTAAACGGATGGTACCGAACTCCCAGAATGGCGATGCAACTGAGGAGTCGATCTTGTGCAAGGAAGTTGAGATCGGCAATCAAATCCCAGCCGGTGGTTCCTCGCCACACCGAAACGATGTTGAAAGCGGCCGAGGGCTCCGAATAAAAAAGAGCTTCAACGATAGGAAGGAGGGGATCGGTGCCGAGAAAAAAATCGACCGCTGAAGTATCCTTTTGTTCGGCCCAAGCGGGACTGCCGAGCCAAAGCAAAAGAACCACCAGGAGTGACAATCTGCCAAAACACATCAGGCAAACCAAAACGAAAAAAAGACTGATGGAAACCCAAACCCAAAAGTGAACCGATCGAGGTTCCAGGACTGACCGATATGGGAAGTGCTGGCGAGATTGTCCTCGAGGCCTACCGAAAAGTAATCTGTGATGGGGTATTCGAAGCCAAAGGGAATCCGAACGGCCCACAAACTACCGCTGCTTTGGGCGGAACCCGAAGAACTCCTTCCGAGTTGCAGGCCTAAACCCAAGTAGGGCCGAAAAGGGCCCGAGCCAAGGTACTCCAGGTCCTCGGCGACCAGCCCATAGGAGGCGGTGGTGGCCAACTCCTCTACGAGCAGACTGAAGGAAAGCCCAAGACGAACTGTGCGGTTTTCTGACAGCCGCCGGGCATAATTGATTTGTCCCAAAAGGCTTGAGAGAGGAACCAATTGACTGCCGTTTGCGTTCGCCGGATTAGCGAATGAGAGGTAAATCCCGTCGAGGTAGAGGACTTCCGAAAAACTCTGGCCGCAGCAAAAGTTCAACAGCAGGATAAGCCCGCAAAGTCTTGGCTTCATCAGCATCGACACTACCTCCTCAGCGTTTTTTGTCCCAGGTCAAAGACCGGGCGGTGTGACCTGAATGCCTGCACCCATGCCCACCGTTGAAAGAGAGAAGAGACGGCCCTTGATGACAGCATTCGCTCCGGCGGTGATCACGCCCGACGAGAGGACTATTCCCGAAAAGTTCGCTCCGGCACCAATCGTCGAAGCTCCTCCTACCTGCCAGAAGACATTGGCTGGATTGATGGCTCCGTTCAGGGTGACGGTCGTGTTGGCCGCCTGGCTAAGAGCTCCCGCTACTTGAAAAATCCAGACATCGTTCGGCCCTCCCTGCAGGGACATGTTTGTTGTGATGCTCGCTGCCGTAGTCCACTTGTAGAGCCCCGGGACAAAGTTTGCCCCCCCGAGTTCGCCGGCCCCCACGTTTGTGTTGTTCGAGGGAGTCCGACCCGATGCGTCGGCAATGGCGCTGGTAAGTGCCGACGAAGCCGTTGTCAAAAAAGCCGGTGTGGTCCCGGTCCCGGAGGTATCGTAGGCATTTCCGGAAACCAGACGGGAGGTCGAAAAGCTTCCATTCTCGTCCCGTGTCATGACAAAACCCGTGAAGCCGGCGGTCGGGGCTGCGGTCAGGCCGATGTTGCCCGCAATGGAACCTCCGGCACCGATGGCTGCTCCGGTTGAAGCTAATACTGTGAACGAGCCGGCTCCACCCAGCAAGACAGCTGGTGGTCCCAGGGGAGGTGTCAGTGTGGTGAAGCTCCAACTCTGGTTTGCGGCTAAAGGAACCCCGGTGGCGGCCGTCACCCCCGTTGTCAGGGTTGCCGTATATTTTGTGGTCGGCAACAGGGCTGACGTCGGTTTGAAGGTCGCAATGTTCTTGGTGAAGGTCAGAATACCAGGTACGAGGTTCGTGCCCTGTTGGAGGGTAAAACCCCCAGGGGCCGCCGGCACCGACGCCAAGGGTTCACTGAAGGTCGCGGTGATTGCCGTTTCCAAGTTGACGCCGATCGATAAACCTAGCGGCGCTACCGAGGTCAAGGTCGGGATGGAGGGTACGATCTGAACGTTTGCTGTGGAGCTTCCTGAGCGAGTGCCTGTGGTACTCAAACCGATCAAGTCCACACGGTAGGCTCCCATAAGTTCTACAGAGCCGAAACTCAAGGTTGGACCTACCCCTTGGTTGACCCCGTTGACAAACCAGGTGAAGTTGACAAGTCCGTCAGCAGGAGGATTGGAGACACTACCGGAGAGTTTCTGACTAGACCCCACGGACTGGTAAGCCTCCGCTCCCGAGATCGACACAAGAAGGGGTTCAAAAAAGTTCTGGGTGACGGTGAAGGTCAGTCCTCCACCCGGGGTATTGACCGTGGAAAAGATGTAGGTGCCGGCAGTGGTTTGTCCTGTGACGATCCGGATGATGTCAGCGGCCCCCCCAACAATGATGCCGTTGCTAGAGATGACAAGGGTCAAAGTATAGTAACCGTTCGTAATGCTAGGGTTGTTGAACGAGGCACTATCCCCTGAAATCGCAAAGTTGATACCTTTGGGTCCTTCGTTTCCCACGGTTGGAGACAGAGTGGCCGTGATGCTTGCCTTGGGCACCCCGCCAACCGGCCATGACACCTTCAAGTCAAGAATACCGGTTCCCAGAATAGGAGATACCACAATGGTGACCGCCGATGTGGCGCCATTGACCACTGTCGCGGTGCCTTCACCACTGCCTATGACTCTTCCTTCTGCGTTGGAGGCTTGAATCGTAAGGAACCAGACACCCAACTCGAGTTTTGTCTGAAGGACAGTGTCACCAGTTGTCGTCGCCGTGAAGGAGGCCGTTCCAGGACCGGTTCCTAGAATCGTATAGGAACACGGAATCATCAAAAGAGGAGGGAGGAGCATCTTTGGGGTGAGGTTGTCACCGATGGTGATGGAAAGTCCGGACGGCGGGGTGTCAGGGCGGTTCAAAGGAGAAAAGCAGGAAGCCAAGCTGGTCGCTAGGATAATAAGGATCAAGACCGGGAGCAAACGGGAAACTTTCATGGCGTTCTCCTTGAGGAACTTTCAGTATTAGTCCTCAAGAAGATACGAATATTAATTAAATATTGATAGGAATTTTAATAAATAAGAATTGACCGCCAGGTCCAATGCCTGACGGTCAACTCAGCGAACTCTCAGTTCAGCAGTTGCTTACTGACCGTTCGACTTGCGCCGGAGCGGGCCCATGGCGACAATCTGGCCCGTACGCCGAGCGTTGTCCAAACTGATGCCGACCAAGGTGCCTTGGGCGGCGCTGAGGTCATCGTCCTCGGTGTCCCATAGCTGCGCATTTCCAGATCGTGGACGCTTTTTTCCAGCACATGCGAACCAGCTATCTCGTGGTGATAGCAGTTGGGCGAGGCTACGACCACCCAGTCGAGGCCGGGTGCGTCGAGCAATTCCTGGTAGGTGGCGAAACCTTTGTCACAGACCTTCTGTTGCTGGGTGGGCACGGGGTCATACGCGCCGACGCAGACGGCTTGCGGATAGTCAGAAAGGAGTTTGACAAGAGACTGGGAGCGGCCACCACAGCCTATGACTCCGTAACGTATGGTTTTCATGCAGACATTGTGAGTCCAAACAGCGTGCTCTCCAATAGCACAACAGGGCAGAAATGTCGCACGATCGTGCACCGACCAGCAAGTAGCTTTTTTTGCAAAACCCCTTTCCCATCAACGATAATGAAGGGATGCCTGTCACTGTTCTTTGCATCGGGGACCTTTCTTCTCTCTCCTTTTCCCTAACCAAAGCATTGTCTGAAAACTGCTATGAGGTGACAACCGTTCCAACCCGTGAAGCTGCTTTGGAAATGGCAGCGAAACGGGACTTCGACCTGGTTCTTGTTGAAGCTGCGACCGCCGGAAATTTGCAGCTCAATCGGGATTGGCCTGTCGTTTTTCTCGGCAATCTGTCTGAGGGTTCGTTTGGTGTGCTGCTGCAGGCGATGGACAGTGCTTTGCAGCTTCACGTTGAACGCAAACGCAACCTTGAACTGCTCAAGCGGCTGGAACGGCTTGCCGAAGAACGTGACCTGATTATCAACAACATCCCCGATGGCATTATCCACTCAGGGCCTGATTTTCATATCGACTTCAAGTCTCAGCCTTACCTGGCTCAAATGGGTTTGGAGCGGTCCTCGAGGACTTCCGAATCGCCTGAGGAGGTTGCCGAGGTTCTACACCCCGAGGATCGAGGCGTTCTGAAGGACATTTTTGCGGCCATCGCGGCGAAAAAGGCTGGTCTGGATTACCGCTTCCGCGTCAAGCACGGCCTGGGCCATTACTTCTGGCGCGAGGACCGCGCCCGTTTTATCTACAACGAGCAAGGGGAATACCGTGGTGCCTATGTGATCTGCCGTGATGCCACCGAGCGGGTAGCCAGCGAGGTGGCGCTCCGTGAAAACTACCAGCGGCTCGAGGTGATCATGGATACCGCCAAGATCGCCTGGTGGGAACTCGACTACGAAACCGGCAAGGTGACCTTCAGTGAGCACAAGACACAGATGCTGGGGTACCAAGCCGCCAATTTCACCCACTACAACGATTTCGTCAAGCTTCTCCATCCCGATGATTATGAACCTGCCATGGCGGCTATGCGTGATCATTTACAGGGCAAGAAAGCTGTCTACGACTATACTTACCGCATTCTGGCGCAATCAGGCGCTTACTTGTGGTTCCATGATATTGGTACTCAGCAGGTGGTTGACCCGCTTACCGGCAAGCGGATCATTGCTGGTATTGTCATTGATGTCACCCAGCAGAAAGCGGCCGAAGCCGCCATTCTCGAACAGGAGAGACTGTCCTTGGTCAGGCAGGTAACGGCGGCAGTTGCCCACGACCTCAACAACTCTCTGCAAGCTATTGTCGGCAACGCCGATCTGGCTTTGATCCGTCCTGAAAATGACGCCAAAATGACACGGTACCTGAGTGCGATCAAGTCGCTGGCTTATGACACCTCGCGGCGGATCAAACCACTGGGACAGCTTGCGGGAAATCCCGCCTTGGAGGACGAAGTCACGGTTGTTGATTTGAATGCGATCGTCAGAGAAACGGTGGAACAAACTCAGCCGCTCTGGAAAGATCTGGCTGGTGCCGCACCCTCTGAGTCGGCTCTTGTGATGAATCTGAGCTCCCGCAGAACGCTGGATGGCAGTCGGGCTGCCTTGCGCACCATCCTGTTGAATCTGATCAAGAATGCCGTGGAGTCCATGCCCGGCGGGGGCAGAATCACCTTTGAAACAACAGACCTTGAGGACAGCATTTCCTTGAAGATCAGCGACACCGGTACTGGTATGGACGAATCGATCCGCGCAAGGATTTTCCAACCCTATTTTACCACCAAAGGTGTCCAATCAGGCCGGGGTCTGGGGATGAGTTCAGTCCATTCTTTGGTACGGGAGCAGCATGGCAGAATCCAAGTGCTCGCATCTGCTCCAGGTCTGGGATCAACAATCGAGCTGGTCTTTCCCTTCAGTAAAGATCCCAACTCGCCGGTCCTGCCTGTGTCTTCCGAGGTCTCTGTCTGCCTGAGAATCCTCTGGTTGGACGATGATGAGCAGATCCGAAAAACTGGCTCGGAGCTGCTGCGTTCGCTTGGCCACACCGTTGACCTTGCCGCCGAGGGCAGGGCCGCTCTGGAATTAACGACTCAACAAAGGTACGACCTCATCTTGACTGACCTTGGCATGAAAGGCCTGAACGGCTGGGATTTCATCGAGCGTGCCCGAGCTTCGGGAGTCCAGAGCAAAATCGTTCTGCTCACCGCTTGGGGACAATACATCACCGACCAGCAGGTGCAAGATCAAGCTCTTTTTGGCTTGCTGGCAAAACCTGTTGGAATGACCGAGCTCAAAGCTCTGATTCAGCGGGTTGTCGAGTCCGAATAGGACGAAGAACCAATACGACTGTCCATCGACTCAACCAAGGCCTTCTGAGTCCGGGCCCGGTCGAAGTTGTGGCCGGGCCTGTGAATCGGGTAGTAGGTGTCGCCCATCAGGTAGTCGGTCAAGAAGCGGACGCCCATAATGACGGCGAGGGTCCGGCCGGCTTCGGGCAGCAACTCGCGTTCGGCGGGGGTGAGCAGGTCGGCGGCTTCTTCGGTGAAACCCCGGTACAGAGCCCGGTAGCGCGAGGGGTGGAATTCCATGTTCGAAGCGTCGGGGTCGTCTTCCAAAGCGGTGCTGGTGGCCGTGCGCACCAGGTCGCCGAAATCGTAGAGCAGGGTGCCCGGCATCACAGTGTCGAGGTCGATCACGCACACGGCCTCACCCGTGTTCTGGTCGAGCAGCACGTTGTTGGCCTTGGTGTCGTTGTGGGTGATCCGCACGGGAATGGTGCCCGCCTCGACGGCCTTCAGAATGAGCGATGTGCGGTCTTCCTGCGCTGAAAACCACGCGATTTCCGGCTGCACCGAGGCGGCACGGCCCACCGGGTCGGCGTGTACGGCTTGCCGGAACGCCTGGAACCGCAGCCGTGCGTTGTGGAAGTTCGGGATGGTTTCGTGCAGCGGGGGAGCGGGGAAATCGGCCAGCTGCCTCTGAAAGTGACCGATGGCGCGGCCGATCTCCTGGGCCTGCGCGTCGCTTTCAATCATATCGCAGGCGCGGGTGTTCTCAATGTAGTGGTAGGTGCGCCAATAACCGCCTTCGGCATCGATGGCGTAGGGTCTGCCGTCGAAGGCCGACACCAGCCGCAGCGCCCGACCGGGGTTCTTGGTCTGAAGGTGCGCCGTGACCCGCTGGATGTTCTCCATCAGCTGCTCGGGTTGCCGGAACACCTGCTCGTTGATCCTTTGGTGGATGTAGCGCACCAGTTGGCCTTGGTCGTTGTACATGGAAAGGTAGGTGCGGTTGATGTGGCCCGAGCCGTAGGGGCGCACCTCGTGCAACGTGCCGCTCAGCGGGAATTGCGGCAATACCTGCATCAAGTCGTTCGGGCCGGGAGTCATGGCTTTCCCCATAGGTCACGTGGGTAGACCCCCTCGCGGATCAGACCACGGATGCGCTCGGTGACCGAGGCTCGGTCGGGCTGGAACGTGATGCCAAACCAGGTTTCGGGACTGGGCAGCACCTCCACTGTAGCCTCAGCCGTGGTCAGCACCGACTGCAGCACCGAGGGCAGATAGAGTTCCGCGTTGGGGTTGTCGGTAAGGCTGGCCAGAAACGCGGGAAGACGCTCCTCCACCTGCCGGAAGTACGACGGGGTCAGGCCGAACAGATTCATCGAAACGGGGGTCTCGGGCGACAGACTGGCCATCGCCGATTTGTCCAGCTGATGGTGCTCCTCGATCGTCCTCAGAAAGCCGTCGGGGCCTACGGTGCACACCCCCCGCGAAACCGGGCCGTTCTCGCTCAGGGTGCGTCCCAATTGGTAGCTCACCAGCGCGTAGCGTGGCTTGCCCGGGTCGCAGGCGGTCAGCCAGCGGTGCACCAGCTCATAGGAGCGCCTGCCGTAGAAATCGTCGGCGTTCATCACCGCGAAACGTCCGTCGACGGCGTGGCGGGCGCTCCAGATGGCGTGGGCGGTGCCCAGCGGTTTGGTCCGCGGCGGCACCGGAGGCTCCTGAAAGACCAGCTTGACGGGCACGGGCAAATGCAGGCGGTCCAGAATCACCTTGTGGAAGTCGGCCTCGATCTCTTTGCGCAGGATGAAAACTACTTCATTGAAGCCGGCCCGGACGGCGTCGTAGAGTCCAAACTCCAGAATGGTTTCGCCGGAAAGGCCGACGGGGTCGAGCTGCTTGATTCCACCGTAACGGCTGCCCAAGCCGGCCGCCATCACGACCAGGGTTGTCTTCGTGTTCATGAGTCCACTCTAGCATGTCCATTGTCCGTCCGAGGCGTTCTGTGGTGCTGAATCCATGGACAATCCTGCAAGATGATCGCTATCATTGATCCATGTCCAGACTCGACCTTTTTCTGCGCGACGAGGTGCAGCAGCTCATCGACGCGTTCGCCCAGTGCTTTCGGGTCAAGATCACCCTGTTCTCGGCCTCAATGGAGGTGCTGCGGGTGGACCTGAACAATCCCGGCTCGGAGTTTTGCCGGCTGGTTCAGACCACACTCCACCGGCGCCACCAATGCGAGGCCATGGACCGGCAGATGTGTCACCGGGCGCGCCTGGTCAACGCGGTGACCCCCTACCGCTGCCACGCCGGCTTGTTGGAAGCCACCGTTCCTTTGCGTGTGGAGGGGCTCATCGTGGGGTTTCTGATGCTGGGCCAGTACCGCGACGCGCCGTTCCCGCCGCCGGATCTTCCCGAGCTCTTGCGCGAACCCTTTCTGCGGGTGCCCTACTTCGACGCCACCACAGGCGGGAACCTGCTGACGCTGTTTTCCATGCTGGTCCGGTACCTGGTGAACCAGGAACTGGTCAGCCTGAGCCGCGGACCTTTGATGGACAACATTGCCGGCTACATTGCTGAAAATCTGGCTAGCGACCTAAGCAGCCAGACAATTGCCCAGGCCGTGAACAAGAGCTCGTCGACGGTGTGCCATACCGTCAAGGCCAAGACGGGACTCAGCCTGACGGATTTCTTGGCCACCAAACGGGTGGAGCGCTTCGAGGTGCTGGTGCAGCAACGGCCGGAGTGCACCATCCAGGAAGCCAGCCTGGCGGTGGGGTTCCGTGACGCGCTGTACTTTTCGCGGGTGTACCGTCGGCTTCCTTCGCGCAGCGCGAAGCCGCGTGGCAGACGATACGTCCATCCCGGCGGCCGGATTCTCCATGCCCACAACCTAAAGCTGCCGCTATACTGAACGAATGAACAAATCCTCTGTGCGAATTGGTGTTTTGGGGGCCGGTGGCCGGGGAACTCTGGCCCGCCACGCGCACCATCCCGGGCAAGGCAGCCAGGTGGTGGCAGCCTGCGACCTCGATCTGGCCGTGCTGAAGACCTGCCACGAGACCTACGGCGACCAACTGCGCACCACCACCGACTGGCGCGAGTTTCTGCACTTTCCAGGTCTGGATGCCGTGATGATCTGCACGCCCGACCACCTGCATGAGGAACAAGCCTTGGCGGCCCTCGAAGCCGGGCTCGAGGTGTATTGCGAAAAACCCCTGGCCATCACCATTGAAGGGTGCGACCGCTTGCTGGCGGCGGCGGCCAGGCTCAAACGCAAACTTTTTGTAGGCCACAACATGCGTTATATGGACTTCACCCGCACCATGAAGCAGATTATCGACGAGGGGACCATCGGCACGGTCAAAGCCATCTGGTGCCGTCACTTCATCTCGTACGGTGGCGACGCCTACTTCCGTGACTGGCACGCCGACCGCCGCAACACCACGGGCCTGCTGCTCCAAAAGGGCGCCCACGACCTCGACATTATCCACTGGCTGGCGGGGGCCCGCTCGGTCAAAGTCACGGCGTTCGGGTCGCTCTCGGTGTACAACCAGGGCGGACGCCGCGAACCCGGCACACCAGGCAGCGCAGAGTTCGACCGTACCCACTGGCCGCCGCTGGAACAGTCGGGTTTCAACCCGGTGATGGACATTGAAGACCAGTCTATGATGTTGATGGAGCTGGAAAACGGCGTGCTGGCCAGCTACCAGCAGTGCCACTTCACCCCCGACTCGTGGCGCAACTACACCGTCATCGGCACCAAGGGCCGGCTGGAAAACCTGGGGGACTACAGCGGCCGGGCTCGTATTGAGGTGTACACCGGCCGTTCAGACCGCTTCGCAGAGCCCGACCGGATCTACCGCATTCCCGAACCCGAAGCCAGCGGCCACGGCGGGGCCGACGAGCGCATTGTCGCCGAGTTTGTAGAGCACGTGCGCACCGGTTGCCCCACGTGGACCTCGCCCGTCGATTCGCGCCATGCCGTCGCGGCCGGGTACCAGGCCACGGTTTCCCTGCGCTCCGGCGGGACGCCGCAGATCGTTCCGGGGCTCACGTCTTGATTCGGCCACCCGGCTTGCCCGACGGAGCGTGGCAGGCTCTGGTCCAGGCCGAGCAGTCGCTCGAGCAGGACGCGGGCCTGCAAGCCTACGCCAAGGTTCACCGGGAGCGCATCGAGTGTTCGATCGGGCTGCTGGCAAGCGACCCGCTGACTCAGCCCTGCTGGTTTGATGGGGACGGCCATAACGGTCTGATTGACCTCGTGCTGTTGGTGCAGAGCCTCCCCCGGCTTCAGGAGGCGCTGGCCCGCCGGAGCATACCCGCCGACGTGCTGAACCAGACTCTGCCCGACGTCGGCCTCTGGATGACCAAGTTTCACCGGCAGCACGGTGTGTGGGGGACCGCCGAGCAACCCTGGTTGGTCAATCATTTCACGGGGCGGCTGTTCCGGCTCGGGCGGCTGCAGTTTGAGCCGGTGCGGTGGCTCGAGGCCTTGGGGTGGCCCAAAGCGCTGGGCGGGGTCAAGGCCGGCGACCCCGTGTTCAGCGTGCACATCACCGAGGGTGAGAGGTTGGACCCTGAAGCGTGCCGGGAATCCTACGCCCTGGCCACCGAGTTCTTTCCCCGGTACTTTCCCGAGGTTGATTTTGTGGCGTTTGCCTGTCACTCGTGGCTGCTCGACGCCGCCTTGACCCGGGTTTTGCCGCCCGAGTCGAACATCGTCCGGTTCCAGGCCGGGTACCTGACCCAGCCGGCCGGAGACGACAGCCAGCTTCGCGAGCGGGTGTTCGGCGACCGCCTGGCCGATCCCCTGACTTCGCCAGCCCACACCAGCCTGCAAAAGCGCCTGCAAGAGGCCTACCGGCGGGGTGTGGAGTTCCATGAGTCGGTGGGGGTGAGGGCGCTCTAGCGACGGCAAAGGCTCCCAGCGAGATCAGAGCCATCACCACCATCACGAAGAACCAATAGAACACAACTGAGTCGGCCCGTGAGACCTGGAGGACCAGACTCGGCTCGCCCACCACCGGCGTCGTAGGCTGCCTTCGGGTCTTCCGGGATTTCCACGACCTTCAAGAAGGTTCCCCGGGCCAGCGCCTGCGCCTGTTAGGACTGAAAAGCCCACAGATACAGACCCACCAGCAGCAAGACAAGCGTCACCGCTGCCAGCGCCGACCCAATCCAGCGTTTCTTCATGCGGTGGTTTCCTTGCGGTGAAGGTAGAGGATCGCCAAGGGTACGTACACCAGCGGAGCCACGAACACGGCAAGGCCCCAGTCGAGCCAGATGCCCGCCGATCAGCACCACCACGCCCGGGACCACCAACAGGTCCTTCCACTGGGTGCTCGCCCACTGGACCGTGCCCTCGGTGAAGAGGGTGATCGTCAACACGGGCAGCAGGAACATCGCGATCGCCGGGAACATCCGCCTTGCCACCAAGAGTAGTTCAGTCATGCCATTCTCCTTTACATAGGGGAGGTCAACGTGTTGACTTGACATAATTAACCTCATCACCGGTGTGCAGCACCACCGGAAACCCCGTCACGGCCTTTCCTCCAACCGTCAGCATCCCTTCCCACGGCCCCTGAAACTCGCGCACCTCGAAGCCCTCAGCGTCGAACACCTCGTCGACCACCACAGTCAGCGTGTCAGCTGTGGCGGAGACCAGCAACCGGAAGCGCGGTGCGAACACGGGCACATTGTCGAGAACGCCGGACTCCGGCAGCCTGGGGTCGATCCTCAGCGTCCCGGTCAGGGCATTCCACGCGAACCCGGTGAGGGCGGCCAGAATGCTCCACGAGGCGGTGTTCGACATGTACCACGAGCCCCATTCGCGGTCGCCATTGCCCGGCCCTTTCCACACCAGCGGTGAACTCCACGGGCTGCCGTCGCGGACGGTGATGGCCTGGTGAAGGCCTTCCAGCGCGTCGAGTGCCTGCTGGCTACGGCCCACGCTGCACAGCGGGGCGATCAGGTAGCTTTCGGCGTAGTAGGGCCACGAGAACGACACGGTTTTGTCGTCGGCGCTCACTTCCTGGGCGGGGCAAAACTCGGCCAGACCGATGTTTTTGCGCTGCATCGCAGCCAAGGCCGACGTCACCTGCGCCGGGTCGAGGATCTCACCCAGCCCCAAGAAGTCGGCAAACCACACCCCGGCCAGCTGGGCCACCATGCTGTTGTCGCTGGTCGCGGTGTGCGGCCTCTCCCCCTTGGCGCTCTGGGCCGCCAGCTCGTCGGCCCACGACAGGTAGTACCCCAGCGCGGGCGAGAACAGGCGGGTTTCCATCACCTGGCGGACCTGTCGCCCCCAATCCACCAGCTCGTCGGCAAAGGCGCCGTCGCCGGCCCAGCGCGCCCAGGCTTCGCCGGCCTTGGCCGCCGCCAGCGTGAGCGACGCGATGTACGACGAGGCTCCATAGTAGGGGAAGGCCTCACTGTCGAAGGTGCTCGAGCCCGGTCCCCACAGGTCGGCGATGCCGTCGCCGTTTTGGTCGAGTCGGCGGTTAAACTGAAGCGCCAGCTTGATTTGCGGGTAGAGTCGCTTGCCGAAAGCTTCGTCGCCGGTGCCCAGCAGATGCCCATAGCTCTGCAGGGTGAATACCAGCGACAGGTCGGGCCAATGCGGGCTCACCCAGAACTTGTGCCCCAGCCCGCCGCCGTCCAGATCGTCCCAGCCGATGTCGTGCAGAATGGCGCCCTGCCGGTCCAGCGGCTTGGTGAACGTGCCGGTGGCCAAGTCCCAGTGAGTGCCGTGGCGCTGCGGGTGGTTGCTGCCAATCTGCTGGTGGGCAAACAGGCCGAGCTCCGCTTCGGAGAGCCGAGGGAACGCCGCCGCGTACAGGCCGTGCGATGCGGCGCGCTGATCCATGGTGCCCATACAGCCGCTCATGAACCCCGGCGACTCGGCGATCGAGAACCTCCCCTCAACGTCGAAAATGCTGTTGGAGTACAGGGGAAACGTGTCGTTGATGAGCTTGGTCACCAGCCAACCCGGCAAACTTGAGTCGCGTAGGCGGCTGCGCCACAGGTCGGTGCGAGCCCACAGCGAGGTTTCGTTGTCGCGGAAGTATCGGACGACCTGCAACGACGAGGTAAAGTGGTTGGCGTAGGCGTTGCGGGAACGCAGTCCGCGACCCTTGGAGTCGGTGCGGACCGGGAAGTACCAGCCGAGGTAGAACGGCAGTTCCCACGATTCGCCAGGCTGCAGGGTTCTTTTGACCGCCAGTGCTCCGCCCTGAAACGAGCCCCCGTCCTCGCCGTTGGCCAGGGTTCCCGTGCGTGAGAACTGCGACCAAAAGCGCTGCTTGGAGCCATGGTTTCGGTCGACGCTCCACACCTGATGGCTCACTTCGTCGCCGTTTGCCACCGCCACGGCCAGCGTCTGGTTGCCGTCGAGCCTGGGGTCGAGCTTGGGCGTGCTGTGGTTGAAGTCCAGGTAAGGGAAGGACTTGTCAGTGCCCTCGAACCGCAGGGTGTTGCCACGCAAGTCTTTCACGGCCGCGTTGGGGTAGCCACCAATGCCGAGCAGATGCACAAAGCTGAACAGAAAGGCAACCTCGGTGGGCTGGGTTCCCCGGTTGTGCGCCTTGAGATGCACCGTGAGAGCCGGAAGCGACGAGTCGCGGTTGGCTGCCACGTCGGGCTCGTTGAACACCAGCGATGAAAACGCGTGGCACGACAGGTCGACGGCGCCAAGGGGAGGATAAGCCAGGTCGGCAGAGGGCACTTCGCCCACGAAGTCGATCGAATCGCGGGCCAGCGTGTCCGTTAGTCCCGGTTCGGATTCTTTGAGCACCATGGCTCCGTGCCCCGCGACCCAAGCGGCCATAAAACACCCTTCGAGCCCTTCGGCCAGCACGTCGGGCGAGGTGTCGAGGTTGGCGATGGGGAACGACGGCATGGGCCGGAACGGGTTGTGGATGTCGGTGATGGGCACATCGAGGTTGTTGTGAAAGGTCAGGTGGCGGAAGGCTCCGTCGGGACACAGCTCAACTTTGCCGGCGCCGATTCCGCCCAGCGGGACGCCCGATAGGTTCTTGTAGCGCGGGCGGGGGTTACTCGGCATGGCAGACCCCCTGTGCCCAGGTGGTAAAGGCGGCTATCCAGCCTCCCTCGGTGCCCATGCCGCGCACACCGTAGCCGTGGCCGCCACGCTCGTACACGTGCAGTTCGCCGCGGGCGCCGTGCTTCACCATCGCCCCGTAAAAGAGCAGCGAATTAGCCACCGGGACCGCCGTGTCGTCGGCGGAATGTGCCAGGAACGTGGGGGGTGTTTCGCGGGTCACCTGCAAGTCCAGGCTGAAGCGATCCAAACGTGCCGACGAGGGGGTATTTCCCAACAGTTTGTCCCGGCTACCATCGTGGGTGATGCCGGGTTTCATCGAGATGACGGGGTAGATGAGTCCGCCAAAGGCCGGCCGGTCGCTCCCTAGGAGCGTCAAAGCACTCGCCGCCAGATGACCGCCCGCCGAAAAGCCCAGAACGCCCACGCGAGCGGGGTCCAGCTTCCACTCGGCGGCCCGGCTTCGTACCAGGTTCAACGCCTGGCGAAGGTCGTCGAGCGGGCCTTCCTCGGGCCGTTCCATGACGCGGGGTGACGGCAGCCGGTAGTACAGCACCGCCCCGGCGAAACCGGCGGTGTGCAGTGGTGCCACCAGCTCATCGCCCTCGTTCATCGCTGACACGAACTCGTAGCCGCCGCCGGGCACGCAGATCACCACGGGCCAGGCTCCCTGCGACTTTGGCGCGTCGGGCACGAACACTTCCAGCCTCGCCCGAGAGATCTGGGCGTGGTAGCGATAGTCGGGATCATTCTTGGCACCCGGAGCGGCGGCACTGTTTGACCATAGCTCACGTTCAATCTTCATGGCGCTTCCTCCAACACTCGAACACACTCCCTTGGGGCGTGCACCTCGACGTTTCCGTCTCGGCAGTCCACGTAGAGCGGACCGTACGGTGTCGCGACGCTTCCCTTGGCCCACGCCAGACCACCAAGCTGGGGCTTCACCGTAAAGGTTCGAAAGCCGGGTTCCAGCGCCCGGATTCCCAGAACCTCGGTGGCGAAATGGACGGCAGGGGCCGCGCTCCATCCATGGCAGACGCTGCGCGTCCAGTTGGCTTCGTCCTGAAACAGCGTTTCCCAGCAGGTGGTTGTTCCGTGATCCAACATGGCACCCCAGGCGTCCCGCACCACCTTGAGGGCGGTCTTGGCTTCGCCCATCCGGAACAAGGCCTCGAGTGAGAAGAACAAAAAGTAGGGCGAACCCACAGCGACGATACCGTCCGGGGCTTCCTTTTCCGGTGGTGGGCCAAACGTGCGCTGGCTGGGGGCCCCGGCGACAAACCTCGCCGAGACAGGGCGTCCATCGCCTGCCCGACGTATCAGGGCCTGCACCGGCTCCAGCCGAGCGGAGGGAACGCAGTCGCAGAGGTAAACGAGGGTCTGCGTCTGTTCACTGATCCGCGCGGCCGACAAGTACCGCTCGTA
>JFJP01030287.1_pt1 | contig 15703 bp, 10 predicted proteins | sample 431651 | NCBI WGS metagenome assembly JFJP01 (sample SAMN02602958, study PRJNA72255) | Microbial mat metagenome, whole genome shotgun sequencing project. | biome: fresh water; feature: sink hole; material: water; isolation source: purple microbial (photo- and chemosynthetic) mats found in... | reverse complement strand
GTACGGGGTGTCTGCTGGTGCCGTGATCATTAGCAACAGCACGGTGTCCGGGAATATAGCGGCACATACCGGGGGCGGGATCGATGGCGGTAGTGGGCCGGTCACGCTGACGAACGCCACGGTGACGGGCAACAGCGCCAATTACGGCGGTGGCATTTACACGGAGAATCTGCTCACCCTTGGCAACAGTTTGATCTCGGGCAACAGCGCGTCGGTGGACGGCCAGGAAATCCGGGTTGCAGCAAGCGGCACCTTCACCTCGCAGGGTAACAACCTGTTCGGCGTGAACGGCGTGAGCGGGTTATCCGGTGCCACCCCGATTGGCACTGACCTGATACCCGATATCGGCATTCCGATCGGCGACATCATTGGCGGACTCACGGATAACGGCGGCTCGACCTTGACCCATTTGCCGGTTGCGGGCAGCCCCGCAATGAACGTTGGCAGCAATGCGCTGATCCCCGCCGACGTCACCACCGACCAGCGCGGCTCCGGCTTTCCACGCATCGTCAATGACACCATCGATATTGGCGCGGTGGAAGCCGACACCCTCGCTCACACCGTGACCGCGACGGCCGGATCGAACGGCGCGATCAGACCGGGTTCACAACAGATTCCCGAGGGCGGGGTCGCCCGGTTCACCATCACCCCGTCACCTGGCTACGGGTCTACCGTTACCGGGTGCGACGGTGTACAAACCGGCCAACTCTACACCACCGGCCCGATCAGCGCCGATTGTACAGTCACCGCCACCTTTAGTACCGAACCCTACTCCCTGTCGGTGACCGTTGGCGTTGGGGGAACCGTGGTCAGCGCCCCGGAGGGCATCAACTGCGGCACCGATTGCAGTGAAAGCTACCCCCCGGGGGCGAGCGTAACGCTGACCGCAACGCCCGATCCCGATGCCCTGTTCACCGTCTGGAGTGGCGCTTGCGTTGGCGTCAATCCGGTCTGCACGGTAGCGATGAACGCGGCTAAGAGCATCGTCGCAACATTCGAACCGGTCAACGCGCTCATGCGGCTGACGACCGCCACCATGGGATCCGGGTCGGGTCGCATCACCAGCATCCCGGCGGGTATCGATTGTGGCAGCGACTGCCGGGAAGACTACACCTCCGCAACCGTGGTCACGCTGACCGCCCAAGCGGAGGCAGGCTCCACCTTTGGCGGTTGGCTGGGGGCTTGTAGTGGGCAAGGTGATTGTCAAGTCACCGTGGATCGCAGCCAGTCGGTCACCGCTACGTTTAACCGCAGCAACCAGAGCTTTCCCCTGATCATCTACAAGACGGGAAGTGGCTCAGGCCGAATCGTTAGCGACCCGGTCGGGGTGGATTGCGGGACGGATTGCGGCGAAGTCTACGCGGCGGGGAGGCTGGTGACATTGAGCGCCGAAGCAGCAGCCGGCTCGACGTTTGGCGGCTGGGAGGGCGACTGCACCGGGCTGGACGTCTGTCGGGTCACCGTGGATGCCGCCCGCAAGGTGAAGGCCACTTTCAGTCAATAACGGGCATCTTAGGGTAGAAACTGCCTCACTCACCCTTCCAAATCTGGCCACGGAAAAACACGGAAAAACACGGAAGATGCTTTTTTCCGTGTCTTCCGTGTCGTTCCGTGGCTCCATCCTTATACGAAGTCAAAGCGATGCTCCAGGCTGATCACTGGAGGATTTTTGTTGCACGTTGCCTTAGCGCGGAATCTCCAGCACCGCTTCCAGCCCCCCAGCGGGATGATTGCGCAACATCAGCTCGCCGCCATGAGCACGGGCGATGTTGCGGGCGATGCTCAAGCCCAGTCCTGTACCGCCGGTATCGCGGCTGCGTGAACTTTCCAGCCGGTAGAACGGTTCAAAGACGCGCTCCAGTTCGGCGCTGGGAATGCCCGAACCATGGTCACGAATCGTTAGGGTCAGCCGGTCGGGTCGATCAATCACCGCGATTTCAGCGCATTGCCCGTACTTCAGCGCATTATCGATCAGATTGGTCAGACACCGTTTCAACGCCAGGGGTCGGCAGCGTAGCGGTTGTTGGGTTGCGCCGTTAATTTCCACCGAATGACCGGCATCCTCGGCATCTTCCCGCAGACAGTCCAGCAGGGCGTTGCCATCGACCGCTGCCACCGGTTCGGTCTCTTCACCGCTGCGCAAAAAGTCCAGCGCCGCTTGCGCCATCTGTTGCATATCGTCTAAATCTGCCTGGAATTTTTCCCGCAGCGGTGAGTCCTCCAGCAGTTCGGCGCGTAGCCGTAATCGGGTAATCGGCGTTTTCAGATCGTGAGATACAGCGGCAAGAATCCGGTGACGATCTTCGAAATAGCGGATCAACCGTTCCTGCATGGTGTTGAACGCCTGAGCGGCGCACCGGACTTCCAGTGGTCCGGTTTCGGCCAGTGGCGGACGGTGGATATCGCGGCCCAGTGCCGTAGCGGCGTTCGCCAGCACGGTCAGGGGACGGGTCAACGTGCGTACCGCCAGCGCGGACAATGCCGCGACCGATGCCAGCAGTATCGCCAAAATGAGCAGCAACCGAACCGGCCAGGCGATCACATCCTCGGGGAGCATTTGCTGAAACGTCACGGTCGCTCCATCACGCAGGCGCACCTGCACCACGAAATTACGCAAGCCCCTCATCATCGCGTGCATCCGCCAGCGCGGCGGATGTTCAATCGAGTCGGGCGGGGGGCGACGGTCGGGATCGAATCGGGGCGCGGGTGTTGGCAGATCGTCATTGACCTCCAGTTGAAAAGGTCGATCCGCCCCCAGTTGACGCTTCAACAGCGCCCGAAACAGCGTGGTGTGATAACGCTCATCCGGCGCTGCATCCGTTTGCCAGGGCAGGTCAAGGCTCAATCGGGTCGGCGGCAAATCCAGCGCGGTGACCAAGCGCTGCCGTTCCGCATCCTCCAGCGTATCCAGCAGATTGACGATAGCGGCAATGCGCTGGGCGACATGCCCGCCGATGGCGTGGTAGAGCGCCTGATCGCGATCCTGCAATAGAATGGCCGCGCTGAGCAGTTGGGCGATGGTCAGACCTAGGGTCAGGAACAGGGTCAACCGGCCAAACAGGGATTGCGGTAACAGGCGGCGCATCAATACTCCGGGCTGACGTGGACGGTCAGCAGGTAGCCTTCATTACGGATGGTCTTGATCAGCGCCGCTTCGCGGGGATCATCACGCAGGCGACGGCGCAGACGGCTGACTTGCACATCGATACTGCGATCAAAGGGTGTGGCTTCGCGGCCCTGGGTCAAATCCAGGAGTTGATCGCGGTTCAACACTCGCTGCGGGCGCTCCAGAAACACCCGCAGCAACCGATAGTCACTGGCGCCCAACGGGATCAATACGCCATCCGGGGCGACCAGTTGCCGGGCGGCGACGTCCAGCGTCCAGCCGGCGAAGTGGAAGCGTTTGACCTCGCCCGGTTCACCGACTGGATTGCGACTGCGCCGCAGGACGCCCTTGATGCGCGCTAACAGTTCACGGGGATTGAACGGTTTGGGCAGGTAATCATCCGCGCCCATTTCCAGGCCGACAATGCGGTCCGTGTCATCGCCCCGGGCGGTCAGCATGACGATGGGCATCGGCGACCGGGCGCGCAGAGTGCGGCACAGGACCAGACCATCATCGCCGGGCAGCATCAGATCCAGAATCACCAGATCGACCGCTTCACGTTCCAGCGCCGCCCACAAACCGCGCCCGTCCGCCACGGCGCTGACCCGGAAGTCGTTGCGGCTCAGGTAGTCGGTCAGCAGTTCACGCAAGCCGGGGTCATCATCGACGATTAACAGATGGTCGCTCATTGTTCAGTCCTTAATTTGCACCTCATGGAAATAACTACTCCCTTGTGGTGTTTGGAGGGGGTGAGATTAACAAATGAGGGGATTTCACGCCTTTTAGTAGGAAATTATTGAATAGAATAAATAAATTGACGCGGTAAGAGGATTTCGGCTATATCAAAGTTCAGGAAAAATGAGAACCATCAATGACTGAACAACACATCGAACAGGCGCTGATCGAGAAATTGGGCGATCTCAAGTACCAATACCGCCCAGACCTCTGCGATCGCGCCGCGCTGGAACACAATTTCCGCCAGCATTTCGAGGTGCTTAACCGCGTTCATCTCACCGACAGCGAATTCGCCCGCCTGCTGGAGAGCATCGTCACCCCCGACGTGTTCGCCGCCGCCAAACACCTGCGCGAGCGCAACCACTTCGAGCGCGACGACGGCACACCGCTCTACTACACGCTGGTCAATATCAAGGACTGGTGCAAAAACAACTTCGAGGTCGTCAACCAACTGCGCATCAACACCGACTACAGCCACCACCGCTTTGATGTGATCCTGCTGATCAACAGCGTGCCCGTGGTGCAGATCGAGCTGAAAACGCTGGCCATCAGCCCGCGCCGGGCCATGCAGCAGATCGTCGATTACAAGAACGACCCCGGTAACGGTTACACCAAAACTCTACTCTGTTTCCTGCAACTGTTCATCGTCAGCAACCGCCGCCACTTTAGCTTCAACGCCGACGAGCGCTTTTTGCCGCTTTACCAGTTCGCCAGCGTGGACAACCAAAAGATCACCCATCTGGACCACTTCGCCGACGCCTTCCTGACCAAGTGTACGCTGGGGCAGATGATCAGCCGCTACATGGTGCTGGTGGCCAGCGAACAAAAACTGCTGATGATGCGGCCCTATCAGATCTATGCCGTCAAGGCCATCGTCGAGTGCATTCACCAGCACTGCGGCAATGGCTATATCTGGCACACCACCGGCAGCCGCAAGACGCTCACCTCGTTCAAAGCCTCCACCCTGCTCAAAGACAACCCCGACATTGATAAATGCCTGTTCGTGGTGGACCGCAAAGACCTCGACCGGCAGACGCGGGAGGAATTCAATAAGTTTCAGGAAGGCTGCGTCGAAGAAAACACCAATACCGAAACCCTGGTGCGCCGCCTGCTCTCGGACGACTATGCTGACAAGGTGATTGTGACCACCATCCAGAAGCTCGGCCTGGCGCTCGACGGTGCCAACCCGCGCAACTACCAGGAGCGCCTGGAGCCATTACGTCATCAGCGCCTGGGGTTCATCTTCGACGAATGCCACCGCTCGCAATTTGGCGAGAACCACCAAGCCATCAAGGCATTCTTCCCCAACGCCCAATACGGCAGCAATCACCGCATCAGCGAGTTCGATCTTTACTATCAGGACGTGCAAAAGCGCATCAAGGATCAGCAATACCCCAATGCCGACCTGCCCCACGCGCAGAAGATCGACATTACGATTGTGGTGGATATGCTGCTGACCGGCTTCGATTCCAAATACCTGAATACGCTGTATGTGGACAAGAATCTCAAGTATCACGGGCTGATTCAGGCGCTTTCGCGCACCAACCGCGTCCTCAACGACACCAAGCCCTACGGCAACATCCTCGACTTTCGCCAGCAGCAGGACGCGGTGGATACCGCCATCAGCCTGTTCTCCGGGGCGGCCACCAAGCCCGCCAAGGAAATCTGGCTGGTGGACCAGGCTCCGGTGGTCATCGACCGGTTGCAAACCGCCGTGCAGCAGTTGGATACGTTCATGCAATCGCAGGGGCTGGAGAACCAGCCCGAAGCCGTGCCCAACCTCAAGGGTGACGCCGCCCGCGCCCAGTTCATCAACCTGTTCAAGGAAGTGCAGCGCCTGAACACCCAGATCGACCAGTACACCGACCTGACGCCCGAGCACAAGGCCCGCATCGAGCAGGTACTGCCCAGGAAGCAGTTGCAGGGCTTCAAGGGGGTGTACCTCGATACGGCCCAGCGCCTGAAGGACAAGCAGGACCGACACGACGACAGCACCCCGCCAGAAGTGCAGCAGATTGATTTCGAGTTCGTGCTGTTTGCCAGCGCGGTGATTGATTACGACTACATCATGGCCCTGATTGCCCGCTATGCCAGCCAGGCGCCGGGCCAGCAGACGATGAGCCGTGCTGAATTGCTGGGCTTGATCCAATCGGATGCCAAGCTGCTTGACGACCGGGAGGCTCTCATCGAATACATTGACAGTCTCGACGCCCACCAACCGCATACCGTGCAGGGTGTGCGCGAGGAATACGCCCAATACAAGGTCACAAAAACCACCCAGGCACTGGCCGACGTAGCCAAACAGCACCGGCTGGATGCTGCCGCCCTGCAAGGCTTTGTGGACGGCATCCTGCGCCGGATGATCTTCGACGGCGAACAGTTGAGCGACCTCATGGCTCCGTTGGAAGTGGGCTGGAAGGCGCGAACCAGGGCGGAACTGGCGCTGATGGCAGACTTGATCCCGCTACTGCACAAACTCGCTCAGGGGCGGGAGATTTCTGGGCTGGGAGCGTATGAGCAATAAACCACCCCGCCCCTACGGGGCACCCCTCCGAAGGAGGGGAATTTGCGGGGTTATTCCCCTCCTTCGGAGGGGTGGCAGGCGAAGCCTGACGGGGTGGTTTTGCCACCTATGGACGACAACGATGCGTGAGCAAAAAAACGTGCGCTGGTGCCCAAGCTGCGCTTTCCTGAGTTTCGGGCGGCGGGGGAGTGGGAGGAAAAAACCATATCTGAAACCTGTCGCATTACGCAGGGGGGGAACACCGGATACATCAATCGCCAGCTACTGGGGCGGCAGTGTTCAATGGATCACGCCCGCCGAAATGGGCAAAGGTGAGAGTCCTTATGTTGCAGAAACGGTGAGATCAATCACTGAAGAGGGCTTAAAAAAAATGCTCTTCTGAGTTATTGCCTGAAAACTCTGTAATCATCTCTACACGCGCCCCGATTGGTCATCTGGCAATAAACAAATTACCAATGGCAATCAATCAGGGCTGCCATGGACGTAAGCGTTCAGACCCCGCCCCCTAACCCCCTCCCCATAAATGGAGAGGGGGAGCGCTAACTCGCTGATTCGCAAGACTCCCTCCCCCCTCGCGGGGGAGGGTTGGGGTGGGGGGGGTGAACGGTTACCCATGGACTGGTTCCGCTGTCGCGGTCTGATGCTCACTTCATCTACTACTATTTACTGAAATCGAAGGGCGCATTAAACGATCTTGGTTCGGGAAACACGTTCAAAGAGTTATCGGGAAGCTCATTGAAGAGTTTTGTTATTGCGATTCCTAACATCAACGAACAACAAAAAATCGCCGATGGCCTTTCTTCCCTCGACGAACTGATCACCCTGGAGGCGCAAAAGCTCGACACGCTCAAGACCCATAAAAAAGGGCTAATGCAGCAGCTTTTCCCCGCCCAAGGCGAAACCCTACCCAAACTGCGCTTTCCTGAGTTTCGGGAGGCGGGGGAGTGGAGCAAAGAAAAGCTCGGTGCAGTTGCCACCCTATATAAGGGCAAAGGAATTTCAAAGGTTGATATCGTTGCTAATGGGGTTCAGCCATGTATTCGCTACGGCGAGCTCTATACAGTCTACGGGGAGACGATTCACAAAATAGCTTCCAGTACAAACGTCGATGCCAGTGAGCTGTTTTTGAGCAAGAGGAATGATGTAATCATTCCTGCATCTGGTGAGACGAAGATAGATATTGCGAAGGCTTCATGTGTGATGAGCGACGATATCGCTCTTGGTGGCGATCTTAACGTAATTCGCTCAAGCCAAAATGGCGTCTTTCTCAGCTACCAATTGAATGGGCCGCTTCGGTTGTCGATCGCTAAGGTTGCACAAGGCGATACGGTTGTTCATCTTTATCCGACTCAAATAGAGCAGCTTGATGTTCTAATTCCAAACCTCAAAGAACAACAAAAAATCGCCTCATGCCTCGCCTCCCTCGACGATCTCATCGTCGCCCAAATCCAAAAACTCAACACGCTCAAGACCCATAAAAAGGGGCTGATGCAACAGCTTTTCCCCGCGCTGGATGAGGCGGAGGGATGAATAAAAAAATCATCATCATTGCCGGACCCAATGGCGCGGGAAAGACCACGTTCGCCCGTTCCTTTTTGCCGGAAGAGGCGCAATGCCCGCACTTTATCAATGCTGACCTGATTGCGGCGGGGTTGTCACCCTTTGCGCCGGAGGCCGCTGCGGTGAAAGCAGGGCGCTTGATGCTGGAAGAAATCGCCGCTTCGATGCAACGAAAGGCCAGCTTCGCCTTTGAAACCACCTTGTCCGGTCGCGGCTATCTCAGGCACATCCGACAATGGCGGACGCTAGGTTATCATATTTTACCTTTGCCTGCCCAATGTCGAGACCGCCATCGCCCGCGTACAAGAGCGGGTTCGCCAAGGTGGGCATGACATTCCCGAACCCGTGATCCGTCGCCGCTTTGCAACCGGATGGCACAATTTCAATCAGCACTACAAAGCCGAAGTGGATGCCTGGGCCAGTTACGACAACTCTGGTACCGAGCCTGTCTTGCTGGAATGGAGAGAAAACTGATGAGTACACCAGACATTGCCCAAGCCCAAGACCCAGACTTGCGTGCTTCACTGGCCGCTATGCAGCGAGCCGCCGCCTTAGCCCGTGAAACCGCGATGCAGACAAATACGAATATCGTGATTGTGGAAGATGGGCGATTGGTGCGGATTGCAGCGGAAGAACTGCGCCGTAATCCTCCGGGAAGAAAAAGCGCATGACCGACCAAGATCAAAAACAACTGGGCAACACGCTTTGGGGCATTGCCGACCAACTGCGCGGCGCGATGAACGCGGACGATTTCCGCGATTACATGCTGTCGTTCCTGTTCCTGCGCTACCTGTCCGACAACTACGAAACCGCCGCCCACAAGGAGCTGGGATCGGATTACCCCAAGCTGGACGCAGGCGACCGCCGTGCACCGCTGGCGGTGTGGTACGCGCAGAACCCAGGCGACACCGCCGAGTTTGAAAAACAGATGCGCCGCAAGACGCATTATGTGATCCAACCCGCCTACCTCTGGGGCAGCATCGCGGAACTGGCCCGCACCCAAGACGGGGAATTGCTGCACACCCTGCAAAAAGGCTTCGACTACATCGAGAACGAATCCTTCGCCAGCACCTTCGGCGGGCTATTCTCCGAGATCAATCTGAATTCGGAAAAGCTGGGCAGGGGCTACACCGCGCAAAACGCTAAACTCTGCACCATCATCAAAGCCATTGCCGAGGGGCTGGAAAAGTTCTCGACCGACCGCGACACGCTGGGCGATGCCTATGAATACCTGATCGGCCAGTTTGCCGCGGGAAGTGGCAAGAAGGCGGGCGAGTTCTACACCCCGCAACAGATTTCCAGCATTTTGTCGGGCATCGTCACGCTGGACAGTCAGGAACCCGCCACCGGCCAACGAAAACACCTCGACAGCGTGTTCGACTTCGCCTGTGGTTCCGGCTCGTTGCTGCTGAATGTGCGCCACCGCATGGGATCGCACGGCATCGGCAAAATTTTCGGGCAGGAAAAGAACATCACCACCTACAACCTGGCCCGCATGAACATGCTGCTGCACGGCGTCAAGGATTCCGAGTTCGAGATTGTCCACGGCGACACCCTCACCAACGAATGGGATACCTTGCGCGAAATGAACCCGGCCAGGATGCCGAAGTTTGACGCGGTCGTGGCCAATCCGCCGTTCAGCTACCGCTGGGAACCGACTGACGCGCTGGGCGAGGACATGCGCTTCAAGAATTACGGCCTGGCACCCAAGTCCGCCGCCGACTTTGCCTTTTTGCTGCACGGCTTCCACTACCTGAAGCCCGACGGGGTGATGGCCATCATCCTGCCCCACGGTGTGCTATTCCGGGGCGGCGCAGAAGAGCGCATCCGCACCAAACTGCTAAAAGACGGCCATATCGACACCGTGATCGGCCTGCCCGCCAACCTGTTCTTCTCCACGGGCATCCCGGTGTGCATTCTGGTGTTGAAGAAATGCAAGAAGCCCGAAGACGTGCTGTTCATCAACGCCGCCGAGCACTTCGAGAAAGGCAAGCGGCAAAACCGGCTGCGGCTCGAGCACATCGACCAGATTCTCGACACCTACCAGTACCGCAAGGAAGATGCGCGTTACGCCCGCCGCGTGGCGATGGAAGAGATAGCGGCCAACGGCTACAACCTCAACATCTCGCGCTACATCAGCACCGCCGAGGCGGAAATGGCGATTGATTTGCCGGCCACCCATGCCGAACTGGCATCGCTGGCTCAGCACATCGCAACCGTAATGGACAAACACAATGCGTTTCTCATCGAACTGGGTCTGCCGTCCTTGCCGTGACGCGAACCCTTTTGGTCTTGCATGGGGTGGGTTCAACACTCAGGTGGCCGCACAACAAGGCGCTGCACCGGCTTCCGGGTTGTGTTTTGGTTCAGCGTAAATCGGAATTTTGTCCGGTTGGCGTAAGAGAGTCGTCCATTACCCCTATGCAGGTAGGAGCGGGCCATGCCCGCGAACACCCCGCGTAGGAGCGGGCCATGCCCGCGAACACCCCGCGTAGGAGCGGGCCATGCCCGCGAACACCCCGCGTAGGAGCGGGCCATGCCCGCGATAAACCAACCTCAAATCGCGCCCATGGGGCGCTCCTACAAGGGACACCATGAACACCAAACCCGGCCATACCGCCTTACGCAAAGGGCGGGTTTCGATTGAAGGGCAAATCTATCTTTTCACCACGACGACATTGGAACGCCAACTATTTTTTGCCGATTTCAAGGCTGCGCAGGCCGCTGCGCAAGCCTTTGAGGACAAAGCGGTGTTAGCCGACGCGAAATTATTGGCTTGGGTGTTGATGCCCGACCATTTTCATGGCCTGCTGCAATTGGGTGAAGAAATCAGCTTGCAAAATATGGTGAATCGCTTGAAATCCGCCAGTGCCCGGCGGGTCAACCGGGCACTGGGGCGCGAAGGTCCGTTGTGGGCCAAGGCGTATCACGACCATGCCTTGCGGCGCGAGGAGGATTTATTGGGAACCGCCCGATATATTGTCGCCAACCCGGTGCGAGCCGGATTGGTTCGGCATGTCGGCGATTACCCGTTTTGGAATACGATATGGTTGCCCATGCCGTAGGAGCTGGCCATGCCCGCGAACACCCGGCGTAGGAGCTGGCCATGCCCGCGAACACCCGACGTAGGAGCTGGCCATGCCCGTGAACACCCGGCGTAGGAGCGGGCCATGCCCGCGAAGGAAGCGACCAGCACACCCGTCATTCGCGGGCATGGCCCGCGCCTACCACCTGGCTAGCCGTTCTGGGGAATTGATACAAATCGTTACAAAATTCCCCTCCCGGCAAAACTCTGGTTACAAAGCGGGCGTCTAATAGGCCCATGTTCAACAAGCAACCCAAGCAACCGAGGAGTTTAATCATGAAAACATTGCGTAAGAATCTACTGGCAGTCGCGGTTATCGCGGGTCTGGGTCTGTCGGCGGTCGCTGTCGCCGGTCCCTGGGGCGGTCATGGCGGGATGATGGGCGCTGATTGCCCCATGATGAGCGGTGGTGGTCATGGTTCGATGATGGGTGGCGGGCGCGGTCAGCCGGGACAGCGCCACGCGATGATGCAGCAATACCATGCAGAACGGATGGAGTTGCTGGCGGCACGGCTCAAACTCAAGCCGGAACAAGAAGCCGCCTGGAAAGGGTTCCTGGCCGCTCAGGACGCGCACCACCAGGCTAAATTCAAGGGTCGGCAGGAGATGCGCGACAAGGATGAGACTGCGCTGGAGCATTTCCAGGAACGGGTGCAATTCATGGAGCAGAATCTAGCGGGTATGAAAGCGCTGACCAAGGCGGCCGACGATCTGTACGCTACGCTGGATCCGACCCAGAAGCAGGTCATGGACAAGTTCTTTACTGAACGCGGTCAAAGGCGGGGCCAGGGGCGCGGGGCCGCTCAATCGGCTAATACACCGGCTCAACCCGGTGATAAAGACGATTAATTTTGCTGATTAACTAACCCACTCATCAGGGGCGGCGCTACTCAGCGTCGCCCCGTTTTTTTGGGTAAAAATCCGCTGGAACCGCGCCGTGGCTGTCTACATAAATCCGTAAATTTGTTATGTTAATAAGCATTGGCGCAAGCAGCGCTACACAGAAAAGGTCAGGGCGATGCTGGAAGAAAACCTTCAAAAAATTATTGAATTACGTCATGACGCGCCTTACGCGGTTTTGGGGCCTCACTACGACAGCCGGGAACGGACGTTGCTGATTCGCGCTTTTCTACCCGGTGCTGAACGGGCTTATGTGGTACCGGCGGATGGAACCAGCCCACGCGAAATGCAGCGCTTGCACCCCGATGGACTGTTCGCGAGCCGCTGGCCCGGCGTGACGCATCTGGCTTATCAGTTCAAGACGGTTGACGCCGACGGAGCAATCACAACGTTCCACGACCCTTATGCTCTTCACGACTCGGCGTTCAGTCCGGCGGATAGCGCGGCGTTACATCAGGGAAAACTGGACTCGCTGTGCGCCAAACTGGGTGCGCATCCCCAGTCGAAAAAAGGCGTGGCCGGGGTTAATTTCACCTTATGGGCACCGCACGCCAGTCGGGTTAGTGTGGTAGGCACCTTCAATCAATGGGATGGCCGTCGGCATTTCATGCAGCGGCATGATTCCGGGGTTTGGGAATTGTTCATCCCCGGCACCGGTCTGGGCGATCTCTATAAATATGAAATTCGCAACGGCGAAGGCGCAGTGTTCCTTAAAACCGATCCACTGGCGTTCCAAACTGAAGTTTATCCCAGCACCGCTGCTCTGGTTTGCGACCTCGAACACCGTTACGCCTGGGCGGATAGCCGGTGGATAGCGCAGGCGCTGACAACGCCCGGTTGGGAACTGCCCGTGACTATCCACCGGGTGACATTCGGCGACCATCCCGGTCAGGTCGCCGGTTACGCCCAGTTAAAAGAACAGGTGCTGCCGCCACTGCTGGGGCGGACCGGCGTCCATATCGAACTGAGTTTCTGGACGCCCGGCGAAACGGTGGCCGGCTATTTCACCCCGAATCCCCGCTATGGCCGACCTGAAGAACTGATGGCGTTCATCGATGCCTGTCATCAACACGGCATCGGTGTGATTCTCGACTGGATTCCCGCCCGGATCCCGCGTGAGGGTCAGGAATTGACCTGGTTCGATGGCGCGCGGCTTTATGATGTCGACGTTCCCGGCCAGCCGGGGATGCAGGCGTTTAATCTGGAACGGCCAGAAGTTTGTAATTTCCTGAGAGCCAACGCCCGGTTCTGGCGGCAGGTTTACCACATCGACGCCCTGCGCACCGATGTCCGCACCCTGATCGCCCGATTGGGTTCGCCGAAGAGTGCCGATGGCCTGCGCTTCCTGCTGCGTGACGATGCACCGCCACTGACGTTGAAGCCGACGGAACACCAAGCGCTGATCGAGGGTCGGCACACCAACCCCCATGACATCCTCGGGCCGCATCCGCTGGGCGAGGCCGGGTTGAGCGTGGTGCGCGCCCTGTTGCCTGATGCCGAATCGCCCTGGCTGTTGAACGAGCGCCAGCCGCATCTGCTGTATGCCCTGCAACCGATCTATGCGGGCGGCCTGTTTGAAACGGTAGTCGCGGCGGAACCGGAGGATCTGCGTTACCAGATCAGCACCCTGGAACACGGCGAGCCGCATACGTTCGCTGATCCCTACGCGACGACCTTCTCGATCTTGAGCGACCAGGATTGCTACCTGTTCGCCGAGGGCAATCATTACCAGATTTACGAGAATTTCGGCGCACATCCCGCCGAGGTGGCCGGACGGCGCGGCATCAATTTCGCGGTCTGGGCACCCAATGCCCAGCGGGTCAGCGTGGTCAGCGCGTTCAACCACTGGGATGGTCGTCGTCATCCCATGCGGCTGCGGCCCGGTTCCGGGATTTGGGAACTGTTCATCCCCGGTCTGGCCGAGGGCGCACTGTACAAGTTCGAGATCCTGGCTCGTAACGGTAACGTGTTCCTGAAAACCGACCCGTTCGCCTTCCACACCGAAGTGCCGCCCGGCACTGCCAGCATCGTTTATGACCGGGCCGGCAAGCATGTCTGGCGCGATGGGGCGTGGATGCAGGAGCGGATGCGGCAACCCGCCTGGCGGCAACCCGTGGCGATTTATGAGATTCATGCGGCATCGTGGCGGCGCAAACCGGACGGGGAATTCCTGTCCTATCGGGAACTGGCCGATCAACTGATTCCCTATGTGCTGGAAATGGGCTTCACGCACATTGAATTCCTGCCGCTCGCTGAACATCCCTATGGCCCGTCCTGGGGTTATCAGATTTCCAATTTCTATGCGCCGACTGCCCGATTTGGTCGCCCGGACGATCTGATGGAGCTGATCGACCGCTGCCACCAGAACGGCATTGGCGTCATTCTCGACTGGGTGCCGGCGCATTTCCCCAAAGACGCCCACGCCATGGCCTGGTTCGATGGCACCTGCGTTTACGAACACGCCGATCCGCGCCAGGGCGAGCATCCCGACTGGGGAACACTGATTTTCAACTATGGCCGGCATGAGGTGGAAAACTTCCTGATCGCCAATGCCTTGTACTGGCTGGATACCTTCCACTTTGACGGGCTGCGGGTGGATGCGGTAGCGTCAATGCTGTATCTGGACTATTCGAAAAAGGACTGGATTCCCAATAAATACGGCGGCAACGAGAATCTGGAAGCGATTGAGTTTATCAAGCACACCAATGCGGTGGTTCATGCCCGCTTCCCCGGTGTGCTGATGATCGCCGAAGAATCGACCGCCTGGCCGAACGTCTCCCGGCCGGCGGACATGGGCGGACTGGGTTTTGGCTTCAAGTGGAACATGGGCTGGATGCACGATGTGCTGTTCTACATGCAAAAAGGGCCGGTGCATCGCCGCCACCATCACGACAAGCTGACCTTTGGGCTGGTCTACGCCTTCAATGAGAACTTCATCCTGTCGCTGTCGCACGATGAGGTGGTGCATCTAAAGAAGTCGCTGCTGGGCAAGATGCCGGGCACTGAGCGCGAGCAGTTTGCCAACCTGCGGTTGCTGTATGCCTTCATGTACGGCCATCCCGGCAAGAAACTGTTGTTCATGGGCGGGGAGTTTGGCCAGCCCGGCGAATGGAATCACGATACTGAACTGGACTGGGTGCGGGCGAAGATGCCGCCGCATGAGGGATTAAGGCGTTTTCTGGCGGCGCTGAACAAGCTGTACGTCCGTGAACCCGCCGTTCATCAGGTCGATTTCCACGGAGCCGGTTTTGAATGGCTGGATGCCAATGGCGCCGAGACCAACGTGCTGGTATTCCAGCGCCGCGCCCGTGATCCCCGCGATGCGCTGGTATTTGTGCTGAATTTTTCCGACCAGTCGCGCCCGAACTACCGAATCGGTATGCCGTATCCGGTCGTCTATCGGGAGTTGCTGAACAGCGATGCCCGCGAGTATGGCGGTTTCGGGTTGACCGTGCCGGGCGGGAAGGTGACTGCCGAGGAGTTTTCCAGCCACGGCTTTGCGTTTTCCATCGTCCTCGATCTGCCGCCGCTCAGTGCGGTCGTGCTAAAACCCGCGCCGCCGGTGCTGGGTGTTCCTACGCTTTGATGTAAGGCTACTCGCAAAAAATACCCCTATACCCTTCCAGACCTAGCCACGGAAAAACACGGAAAAACACGGAAGATTCTTTTTTTCCGTGTCTTCCGTGTCTTTCCGTGGCTCGATCCTCATCTCGGGGGTGCCGATGACCGATGATTCTCATCACTTTAAGTCCGTAGTGGCAAAAAACGATCTCAACAACCGGGCGCAAGGTTC
>JFJP01021799.1_pt1 | contig 15707 bp, 17 predicted proteins | sample 431651 | NCBI WGS metagenome assembly JFJP01 (sample SAMN02602958, study PRJNA72255) | Microbial mat metagenome, whole genome shotgun sequencing project. | biome: fresh water; feature: sink hole; material: water; isolation source: purple microbial (photo- and chemosynthetic) mats found in... | reverse complement strand
ATCCGTTCCGGATTAAAAAAGAAAGAGAAGTGAAATTCACTCCTCTCGTAAAATTGCTATGCGGGTTGACAAAACTTTCCTAAAGATACGAGCGCAGGTTAGAAATCTTCGTTCTCGTCCAAACTTCAGCGTTCGTTCATTTCAAAAATCTAAAAAAATCTCAAAAGTTCGTTCATTTCTCAAAGAAGATTTCATTGTAGAAAAAACAGATTTGGTTTTCGAGATTTTGAAACTGAATTTCTTCAGAAGAGAATCTCCCTGCCGTAAAAGCCAAGATTTCCGTCTGAAAAACATCAACGCCAACAAAAAATTCCCGCAGAAAAACTTCCAACTTCCAAGCTAAGAATTTCCGTGTGAAAAACCGCGAACCAAAACAAAAAATTCCTGCGGAAAATCGTCAAACTTGAATCTGAAAATTTCCTTTGGAAACACTCAAAACCAAATTTGATTTCCAAGAATTTGATTTCCAACTTTCAGAAAATCTTCCGCCGGAACTTGAAACTTCCAACCAGAATTTTTTCTTCAATCCAACGGAAAAACTTCAACGGAAATTTCAAACATCAATCGTAGCAAATTTCATCCGGCTAACAACCGCGTAGTGTGATCTCACTACTCCCCCTAAATTACATCTTTTTGCTGTAAAATCGGCTGTTTTGCACATAAGATACCATAATTAGTGTCTGTCCGAAAACTTATCCGCAGCCAGTTTGGTTCTATGATGTTCTCATGTTTCAGCATGTCAAAGCCTCTTTGAAAGCTCTCTGTTCGTGACTTTTCTCGATCTTACTGGCAAATTACGGGGCAAATACATTTTCTTTCTTAAATTTAGGGATGCACAACTACTTCGCACCTAAGGATTTTGATTCGGCAGACAAATAAAAAGTTTACGCCAACCGTTTTCGCTTGTGCTTTTCTTCCTCGATCATGTGCAACTGAACAACTCTACCGATCTGCAGAATATTTCGAGCAACAACTGCCATACCGACATACCGTTCAAATCCGTCTTTCCCATGATCCAAACAGCGGTCAAGGCCATGGTTTTCAAGCGCATGTATCGCCGATTCAATACGTGAATGCTTGCGTCTAAATTTGCGATATTCTGGTTTTTGGGTTTCGGCTTTCTGAGCTTTTGACATCTTTCCTTTTTGGGGAAGGATCAAATTCTCAACCATTTTACCCATTTTTTCTTTGTTGTCCGGCGTATAAAAACCTTTGTCAAAACTGAACATTTTAACCGTAGGGTTAGCTTGAATAATTTTTTCAGCCATCGGAATCGTCACTTTGTCGTCTGTTTCCTGAAACATGATTCGCCAATCTGTGAGAAATCCAAACTCATCTTCGGCAATGGCAACACGAACTCCCAGTTCTTGAGTTATACCCTCTTTTCCTTTTACAATCCATTCTGTGTGCGGTTCAAAAATCGAAAATATTTTTTCCGAATGGGGGATTTTTTCATCCTTTCCAACTCTTCGAATAAGTTGATCAAGAACCAGTTCCGTTTGTACAATGAAATACTCAATCTTTTCAATCCAGGGAAGTGCAAGTGGGTTAGGCCGAAGTAAACAAAGAGTGAATTTGACTTTTGAAATCAAATCTGTAACACCATCACGATATGTTTCAACGCTTTTGATCTCATCTCTCTTTTTCGCGATTTTCGATACTTCGAGTTTCACAGATTTCTTCCGAATCAACTGGCATTCGCGACCCATAACTTTGATTTTACGGGAAATGGATTTGTGTTCCCGCCAACCGGCAAGATCGAAATTTTTGGATGCATACGTGGCAAGGCGAATCATAGAACGAACTCCGTCCCATATCAGGGAAAGATCGGTGGGGAAATGGACATCAGTTTCGAATACAAATGAATCGATTCTGCACTCAGTTGGCCCATCGGAGTTCATAATCGTGTGGCCGATTTTATTTATTTCGCGGTTAATAAGAGAAAGAACTTCCGGTGTGAACAACCTCAAGTTATCAAGCAATCTCTGACGGGAATATCTCGTATTTGATTTCTTACAGTCATGAAGAAACTCTCTCAATAAGAAGTGGTTATCTGCAATGTCCGAAAGTTTGTCATAGTCAAAATTACACGTGAGCCGAACCATTCCAAGCACAAGAATCTGCCAGAGATTCATGCCTTCACGACCAGTATCACGGCGGACATTCTTGGGTAGAATCATTTCTACAAGACGTAAAATTTGGCTCAACTGTTCGGGGTGGCGATAGAGCGCCTGAAGGCCGAGCAAAAGAGTCGGGAGCTCATCGCGATTGTGGATGTCAATTTTTAGATCCTCGAGACGATTATCAAACATATTGATTGAGTTTTCAGCTATTTTTCTCATGGCAGGGCCTTTCTGTTTTGAATAACTTGTTGTCGTAAACAAAATTATACAATCAGAATTCCCTGCCGACTCTTACGAATTCAATAAAACTTCCGCTAAAAGACTACTGTAATTCTTTACATAACAATTCATTCAGTTTTTTCGGACAGGCACTAATTAGTATGTTTTTTCTCATCCGTGACTTGGGGAAGCCGTGACTATGTAGTTAAACGCCATCCGTGAGCTGGGGAAGCCATGACTATGTAGTCAAACCCCGTCCGTGACTTGGGGAAGCCGTGACTATGTAGTTAAACCTCATCCGTGAGCTGGGGAAGCCGTGACTATGTAGTTAAACCTCATCCGTGAGCTGGGGAAGCCGTGACTATGTAGTGATGACTCATCGGTCTGCCGAGGAAGGCGTGAGCAACTATTCATGGCATACAATTTTCAAAGTTGAAAAAATCTCTCACAGCACATAGTAACCGTGTTTATATTTGTAATATCAGTAAATTGCAATGACAGAACAACGACAAAGGAGCGTCATTATGCCAATGGAAAGAATGCTAACAACCACCCGTGCCGGCGAAGTTGATTTCGCAGCGAAACGGATTATCGAAGCGCATGACCGGGCGGGGATCACCGGCGACAACCATCTCGCATCGCTTTTTATCACATTTAAGGGAATGTCGGCGACCCTTGCGGCGGCGATCGATTTTTCCAAAGCGGAAAGTGATCTCGAAGATATGGACGAGATTCGCGATGAGTCGTTCGAAGGGGTTCACGGGTTGACACTCGGGTATACCTATCATCTGAATGCCACCATTTCCAACGCGGCGAAACAGATTTTCCCGATTCTCGACAAATACGGTTTGTCCGTGACTAAACTCCCTTACGCGCAGGAGAGCTCTCATGTGGATGCCATGATTTTTCAGATTGAAGAGCCCGCAGTGATGGCTGTGGCGAAAAATCTTCCCGGCTTCGAACCGCGCTTTGCCAAATTGAAAACCGATGAACTGGCGTTCGGAAAAGCATTTACGGCGTGGAAAGAGCAAAAGGCCGGAGATAAATCGGCACTTCCCGCTTCGGAACTGAAAAAAGGGGTGATCAAAACACTCAACGAAGATATCGCCCTTCACCTTGATGCCATGGCAAAAGCGGACAGTGCAAAATTTAGTAACCTTGCTCAGACCGTGGGGCAGATCATTGCGGACAACAATGTGGTGGTGAAAAATCGGAAAAAGGCGAAAGCGGAATAAGCGATTAAGGGGCAAAACGATTAAACGTACATCGGGCGATGAAATTTTCATCGCCCGTTTTGTAGATATGCCCCTCTGTGGGCATCCGACTTAGATCGAAATCAATCGGCCACACAGGGCCGAATCTACGCCCCGATCAACCGTTCATAGGATTTCGGATTGGTCAAATCCAGCAGAAGCACTTTCGACATCCGTTCGTAGTTGTACTTTGCCTTTTTCTCGGCCGGAAGATTATCCACGGAACCTTCCGTGAATCCGCGATCGATAAACCAGTCCGTGGTCTGAGTGGTCAAGAGGAACAAAGTAATGAATTTCCGTTCCACCGCCTGAGTTATCAAATAGGAGATAATCTTTTTGCCCACACCCATAGAGCTGTAGCTATCATCAACGGCAATCGAATAGATTTCCGCAGAATTGTTGCTGAACTCTTTGAGTCCGCCACAACCGTGAACCGTATTATCAACTTGATACACCACGTATTCGACGATTGACTCTTCGATCACTTCGGCAGAACGTGGAATCAGCACTCCCCGTTTGACCTGACTATCAGTGATCCGCAGAATATCCGGCACATCCTGATGTTCCGCCTTGCGAATCTGGTCGAACTGACCGGTGTAGATCATGGTTCCGAACCCTTTGTTCGAGAAGATCTCTTTCAGCAGAACCCCATCGACCCGGCCATCGACCACGTGCACACGATTCACGCCAGAACCGAGTGCCTGTTCAGCCAACTTCAAGGTTTGAAGAGCCGTGTTGTCGTAGATCGATCCCACGTGAGCGGCCAAAATCTGTTCAGCTTCGCGAGCGGTCAACTGAGAAACCAAGCCACCTTCACCAACCCGAACCGACTTGGGAAGGTTCAGCCCTTCCGCAGAAACGCCGGCTGATTCGGTGATAAAGAAAAGCTTTTCCGCCTGAAGTTCGGAACTGATCCGAAGAGCCAACTCGTTGGAGCTAATATTATAGGGCCGGCCCGTAAGGCTCCAGCCGATGTTCGGGAAAATCGGAATCATGTTGTCGTCCAGAATTCCCCGAATCGAATCACCATCGACCTTATCGATCATTCCCGACGATTGATAATCGACGCCATCGCGAACACCGATTCCTCTCGCCCGAATCCAGTTGCCGATTACCGCGTTGGCTGAATTTTCGGCGAGCATGGTCATGATCTGGTTGGACACATCGAAGGCCGCCATTTTCACAAAGGGAATCGCCTCTTCGCTGGTGATCCGCACGCCGTTCACGGAAGAACTTTCCACGCCGAATGATTCGAGAATCTCGTTGATCCGCACGCGAGTTCCGGGAATCAGAACAATCTTGATCCCCGCATTGTGAAGCAGCACCACATCGCGAATGAAAATGGGGAAGAATGGGTGGCGAGTGAGACTGCTGTCTATTTTGATCACAAAGATTGAATCCCGAAACTGCCGCACATAGCCAAAACTCTGCCGAATCGTATCAACTTGATTCTGAAAGAAACTTTCCATGATTTCTCCTTAGTATGATCGTAAAATAGGTTTTGCCCGACTAAAAAGCCCGGTTCGCATACGCCGAGGTTATTCTATCGAAATCAGTGGGGAAAGGGGACATCTCTGCCGTAAAGATAAAAAATGTTATCACGACAGTTCCTTTGGCGACTTGTTTGGAGTATACTCTGTAGATTACCCTCTCGGTGGTTCTATGGCACTCTTTTCCAAGGAGTCTGTATGCAACATTCCCTTTTTATACAAATTCTGTCTGTACTTTATCTCGCCGGTTGTTCTTCACTGACAGAACTCACTTCGCCATCGAGAAATCCTTCAAGTGTACCAGAAGCATCAGTTCGCATTTCTGACGAAGAGCACCTCTTACAACTTGTCAATTCTGTACGCGCCAAGGGGTGTCGCTGCGGAGGTGAGTGGTATCCTTCTACCACGCCAGTTCAATGGGATTCACTTCTCGCTGAAATCGCCGAACTTCACAGCGAAGATATGGTGGATCGCGACTACTACAGCCACACAACTCCCGAGGGAATTTCATCGTGGGAGCGGATGTGGGCGGGAGGATATGAATTTCTGAAGGCCGGTGAGAATATTGGTGGTGGGTATAGCTCTGCTGAATCGGTCGTCGCCGGTTGGCTTGCCAGTCCCGGCCACTGTCGAAATATCATGAATGGCGCATATACGAACATGGGGGTGGGCCGTGTAAATCACGTGTGGACACAGTTGTTTGCACTTCCGGTGGAATATGAATAGCGTTGTCGACGGTTGAGATCACTGTTGCTTTTTGTTACATATCGTGGTATCATTCAGGCATATAACAGCGGAGGAATATATGGTTCAGGAGATAGATAGAGGGTTGGAGCGAGCCACCGAAATCATCAAAGAGATTGATTTTCCAACACTCCCACTGTACTTGCAGATGATTCAAAAGGAAATGTCACACCCGTTTCCGTCGTTTCCCAAAATCGCTGGTCTCGTATCGCAGGATATGGCCTTGACCGCGAAACTTCTGCGCACGGTCAATTCCGTGGCATTTAAAACCAAATCACATATCGATAATGTTCTTCAGGCTCTTACAGTTCTCGGCCTTGAAAATTTTTATACATCCGTCTTGGCTGAGTCGCTCAGGTCAGCCTTAGAAAATCACGCTCTTTCCGCAGATAATTTCGCCGTCATTTGGCAGCACTCCACCGAAATCGCTCGGGCGTGCAAATTTCTCGCCGAGTTAATCTCAAAGTCCGTGGATTGCGGTGTTCAGGTGAATGCAAATCACGCATATTTGGCGGGATTGTTCCATGATTGTGGGATTCCGGTCATGGCTGCTCGTTTCCCAGACTACGAAAGATCTGCTCAAGAAGCGACCGCGACAGGTGAAACGCTTACCGCAATGGAGTCGCGTCTGTTCACTACCGATCATAGTATTCTCTGTTATCTCATTGGTAAAATGTGGAAACTCCCTGATTCGGTGGTATTTGCCATGTATGGACACGAAAGTGAAGACCTTGGCTATTGCGGTGAAACGGAAAATCGGGAACTGGGAACAATTCTTAGGTGGGCAGAATCAAGTGTCTATACTATCACGGAAAAAAAACACTGCTTTTTGGGCGAAATTGTAGATCCACTCGTCTTGACTGATATGCTTCGCGCAGAATTGGGTATCGATGAATTAGTCGCTCAAGAGATGCAGTTGAAATTGAAACAAGAGTTCTTGTAAGGAAAAATACGGCTATGAGCACTAGAAAAAAGGGATGAACATCGTGGCTGTTCATCCCTTTTGTTCTTTCGAAATGGTTTGTCGGATCAACCGTTGTAGACAGTTCCCCCTACTGTGGCGTAGAGTTTGAAAACATCCGCTGCTTCTTGCTGACAGAGACCGCCTATTACGTCGATTCCACGGGCGCGCAGTTTCTCTTCCCACTGATCCGCTTTATCCCCTTCGTCGAATCCTACCGATTCTGCATCTGAACGATGTGCGGCATAGACGAGTTTTTTTACACCAGCCCATGGAATTGCCCCGGAACACATGGCGCATGGTTCGCAACTAGAATAAATTCCCACCGATCCGAGAGACATAAGTGTAAACCTCTCGATGCGTTCCTGAGCGTTTGCGAAAGCACACATTTCGGCGTGAGCAACACTGCACGACTCGGGAACGACGCGATTTACTGCCGATTCGATCAACTCACCTGTTTCGAGATTAAAAAGAGCTGCGCCGAATGGTCCGCCAGTTCCTTGCTCTACATTGAGTCGGGATAGTAGAATTGCGTAGAGTATACGTTCTTCATCGGTGGCGAGAATGATCGGTTTGGGCATTGTATTAAGCCAATCGGGCATGGGGAAACGGGCCATTTCAAAACTCCCTATTTGCGTTAGACTCTCTCTGTTCGTACTAGTAAAATATACCATGGCAAAATGTTGATAGTTTGTGGAAAAGTTGTGAACGCGCTTGCTTTCAGTTTAAAATTGAGGTAAAATAGGTGTAACAGAGAAATGAGGTTGCTATGAATCATCCATTAAAAATCTGTTTAGTTGACGATAACCCCGCTATCACGGAGTTACTGTCGGATCATTTTGAATTTTCCGCCATTGACTGTGAAGCTATTTCTTTTAACGATCCCGAAGAAGCGATTCATTATCTCGACGAACATCATGAAGTTGATATAACGATTACTGATTTTCACATGGGTAAATGGACCGGTTTTGATGTGATAGAACACACGCCGAAAGAGGGACTAGCTATATTGATTTCCGGCCATATCACAGAAGAGGCGATTTTGAAATGGAGTCATAGGCTTAGCGCGTAACTGAAAAGAAAAAAATGACGGGCTGATTCAGAAGTGAATCGGCCCGTTTGCATTTGCCTGCCAAGATAGAGAATCAAAGAAGAGGAATAATATCTTTCAAGAGTTCAAAATCGTAATCCTCGCCGGAGTATTGGCTTTTCATGATATAGCAAGAGAGTCCTTCAAGTTGAATACGGTCGGAAGGTTTATCTCCTACCATTATAGATGTGTGTGGATTTATTCCGTGGTCATGAATTGCCTGAAGGAACATTCCCGGTTTTGGTTTGCGGCAATCGGATGCTTTTTTCAGATGAGGAAGTATCGCTTTCGGGTGGAATGGGCTGTGGTAGAACGCGGTAATTTGCGATCCGTGCTTGAGAAACTCTTGCTGCATATAGGAATGAAGTTCATTCATCTGTTGTTCGGTATAATACCCGCGAGCAATTCCGGACTGATTGGTCACAACGATGGGAAGATACCCCTTCTGAACGGCTGCAGAGACGAGTTCAAAGATTCCCGGAACAAATCGGCACCGTTCAATTTGAAAGAGATACCCTTCGTCCTCATTTATAATTCCATCGCGATCAAGAAAAAGCGCTTTACTCATAGATTCCTCCCGTGTTAACAAAATAGTTTTTGCAAGCGCATCTTTTCATTGGGACAAATGTTTTTATCCGGTACGAAGTTCCATTTCGTATACTTGTTCGTAGTAACGGAAAAAATGGAGGAACTATGAAAGTGTTCTTGACTATGCTGAGTATTGTTCTGGGAGTATCGGCACAATCTATAGAAATTTTTGTTCAGAACGACAAAGCGAGCTACGCGGTAGGAGATACGGTCGTCACCGCCGTTGTTATTTCGATTCCCAAGGGATTTCACCTCTATGCTAACCCGCTCGGCCCTGGAGTTGGCAAACCTTTGAGTATTTCAATTGGTCAAAACAGCAAGATAAAATGGTTGGATGGTTTTGCGGAAAAACCACAGAAATATGTTCAGGATAACGATAATTGGGTGTGGCAGTGGGAAGAACGTGCACATATTTTTGTTAGGGGAGTGGTCGTGTCCAAGGCAAAAGGTAAGGTCGACTTGGCAATCAATGTCAATGGTCTTATTTGCAAAGAGGCGTGTATACCTCAAAAGAAAACCATACCGGTGTCGATTGTACTTGGATCGAAAGGTGCAAAACAGTTCACCTCAACACTCAATTCGGCGCAAAAAACCGCCGTTTCATTTCCTGTAGTTTTTGCGAGTAAGAGTTCAAAATAAGGCATCGGGTGATTTGTTCCTGCTAATAATAAAACGGCGATGATTTCTCATCGCCATTTGCACTATTCGTTGGTTCTACTTGTTTAGCTCTTCTAATATTTCAGCAAGAATAGTATCTGCAGAATCTACGGGAACTTGGCATGTCCCGACTTGTTTGTGCCCACCACCGCCATTTTTCAACATGAGTGATCCAATATCAGCAGTTGCTGTTTTGTTGATAATGCTGTAGCCACAAGTGATTACGATATTTTGACGTTGGAATCCCCACATGATTTGTACTGAGATATTCTGCTGCGGAAAAAGTGAATAGAGCAGGAACCGGTTCCCTGTGTAAATTTCTTCTTCGTTGCGCAGGTCAACCACAACAACGTTCCGATCAGTTTTGCTGCATCTTTCCAGCATGGCGCGGAACTGTTTTTCCTGTTCAAAATAGCGAACTGTGCGTTCTTTGATATCTTCCAGTTGAAGAATTTCTTCGGCAGTTTTTTCACGACAATAGTCAATCATATCCAGCATGAGCGCATAGTTGCTTATTCGATAGTCGCGATAGCGTCCCAACCCGGTTCTCGGATCCATGACAAATGAGAGTAGAACCCATCCGGTTGGATTGAGAATCTCTTCGGCGGTAAATTGAGCTGAATCAGCTTTGCTCACCGCGGTGACTAAATCGTCAAGATGGTTGTTTTTAAATTTTTCAACTCCGCCGTAATAGTCGTAAATAACTTTTGCTGCGGATGGTGCTTCTGGATCACTTTTCCCTTCATAGGATCCATAAGCAGCTCGTTCTTCTTCCGATGAGTGATGGTCAAACCAAATGCCGCACCCCGAAACATAGGGGATGTTCGCAAGAATATCATTTGAGTCAATTTCAACAAGACCATCCTGAATATCCTTCGGATGAACAAATTTTATATCATCGACAATGCCAACTTCTTTTAAAATGGCGGCACATCCAAGTCCGTCAAAATCAGAGCGGGTTACTAAGCGCATAATTTCTCCTAACGATTGTAATCATAATCATGAACATAGTACAATTGATTCATCCCAAAAATCAACAGATCTTTTTAATTGAAAATTATCGCAAATGGGGCTATTATGATGGTAACTGATTACTTCTAATAGAGAGGTTCGTCATGCAAACAGTTCTTTTTGTGGATGATACTATTCAAACGCTTGAATCGTATAAGGCGATGTTTGCAGGACAGCAGGGCAAGTGGTTGCCATATTTCGCTGATAATGCCGGTGAAGCGATGGATATCATTGAAGAACGCACCATTGATATTATAATTACAGATCTCGAAATGCCAATTATTGATGGTGTTAAGTTATTAAAACTGGTGAAAGAAAAATCGCCGATAACAATACGCGTTCTCTTGTCTGGTTGTACCAACGAAATACAAGTGCTTGAATCGGCAAACTTAGCTCATCAAATCTTCGCTAAACCATCATGTTTTAAAGAAATAAACTATCTTCTCGAAAGATCTCTGTATCTTCATTCAATTAAACTCAGTTCGAATGCTCGAAAAGTCCTCACTAAGTTGGGGTCAATCCCTGCAGTTCCAGCTATTTTGAATCAAGTAATGGAATCGATTTCAAAGGAAAATTTTTCCCTGAGAGAAATAGGTCATTTAATTTCCACTGATCTCAGTATGAGCATCGGCATCTTGCGATTAGTTAATACTCCGTACTTTGGCTTAGATCACAAAATTACCTCTGTTGAACAAGCGGTCTCTCTCCTCGGGCTTGATGTGATTAAACCACTCATAATCTCGATACATTTTTTTGAAACTTTCGGCACAATCGATCAAAAGCAAATGGAAGATCTCTTAAATCACAGTGCAACTACAGGACGTTTTTGTCGAGCTATTTTTCAATATGAAAAAATGGGTCAGAAAGAGTGTGATAGAGCTTTCATTACCGGATTTATGCATGATATTGGTCGTGTTATAATGATGGATCTCTATCCAAAACAGTACATTCTTGCTATTGAAACTGCTTTAGAAACTAAATGTGGTACCGATATAGCAGAGAAAAGACTTATGCAGGCAACTCACGCTGAAATAGGTGCGTTTATGCTTGGACTTTGGGGATTGGATGACGAGCTGATAGAAGCTGTTCATTTTCATCATTCTCCTTCGACTGCAAAATGTGAAAATCCACTACTTCTTGCATCGCTTCATTGTGCTGATCTTTTTGATGTGGAAATTAACGGAACGCATCACTTTTGTGGGTGTGATAATTTAGATGTTCGCTTTCTTGAAAAACATGGATTACTTGACAAAGAAGAGCACTGGTTAGCGGCATGTCATAAAGAAAATGACCGATAACTACCGCTTTTCAGTTTTCATTACACGGTTGTATGAAACTTGCGCCATGAGAATTCTTGGAATAAATTTACTGATAATAGGCATCAAATTAAATTTGATGCCATAAAGAGAGAGTGATTTACATTTTTTGGCATCGCGAATCGCTTTGCGGATCACCGGTTCTGCATCTACCTTTTTTTTCATCACTGAATCTGATCGAACTGATCCTTGGTGCGCTCGCTTAGAAAAGTTCGTTTCAATCGGTCCGGGGCACACGGCTATTGAATGAATTCCTTTATCCACCAATTCCGCCTGAATCGCTACGGAAAAACTTGTGACAAACGCTTTTGTTGCCGCGTATACCGCAAATCCCCCGAGAGGAACAAAACTTGCCGCAGAAGATGTATGAATGAGACAACTGCCTGATTTCATGTGTGGGATAACCATATGGGTGAGTTGAACCACCGCGCGGCAGTTTACGTCGATCATGGAGGTCATATCAGTAGATTTGAGAAGGTGCAGTGGGCCGATTTTCCCAAATCCCGCATTGTTAACACAATATTTAACAACAGGCTTTGTCGATTCGAGCATAGAACCAATTTGAGTATCAATTTCTGATTCACTCGAAAGATCACAGGAGATGATACGGCACGGCGTCTTGAGAGAGTGGGAAACCGCGGTGAGAGCTTGGGTATCGCGCGCGACCAACCAGATTTCAGAAAGATGTTCACGATCAAGCTGGCGGGCAAACTCTGCACCTAGTCCCGAAGATGCTCCGGTGATAATTGCTATCATTGGTGAACCTCAAGAAGTTTTCCCAGGTGAATAGACGTTTCAAACTGATTCATCGACGTGAGAAAAAGGGCAACACCTGACTCTTGAGCAGCGGCAATCATGTCATCGGGGATCGGGCGATCATTGCAGATCAAAATTGCTGTCGTTCCTGTAATTGTCGCCACAGCTACACTATTTTTGTGAGCCTGAATGGTAATCAGAGCCGATTCATCTTCGGCATTGGCCAACACATCGCTCAGCAGATCAGAAGTGTAACCTGCTTTAATTTCGCTTTCAGGTGCACTGTTACAAATAACTCTGAATTTGGCGTCGGTTTCAAGTATGCGAACGTTCATTGGGATCCTCCATTTATGTCAAAACTGCAGGTAACCATTGTTCCATGTCGTTTGCTCGATGAAATGTGAAAATTATCAGCTACACGTTTCGTGTTGGGAAGTCCCATGCCGGCGCCGAATCCATAGGAACGTACCCAGTCGCTCGCAGTTGAAAATCCTTCAGTCATGGCCTTTTCAAGGTCATCGATTCCCGGCCCCGTATCTTTCGCGATAATCTGAACAGAGTTGCTGTCGCGAGTGATTGTCATCGATCCTCCATCTGAATGCACGGCGATGTTGATTTCTAATTCAAATGATGCCACAGCAATGCGACGAATCATCTGCCGTGAAAAACCACTGCGCGTACAGAATTTTTTGATCTCTGCAGAAGCTGTTCCGGCTTTTTCCATATCGCGACTTTCAACATGGAATTTCCGGTAGAAAAATTCTGTTGAATGAATCTTATCTTCGGGAATCATCTCTTCCAGTTTATCGACTTCCGTATTTATCTCTGCGAGAAGTGTTCCCAGAATATCGCGCCCAGAAACAATTCCCGATAGCTTTCCTTCGCGATTGAGCACGGGAAAACGGCGAAACGGGTGGCGTTCAAAAAAGGAAATACCCACGGCTAACGGCAGGTGCTCTTCGAGACTTATAACGCCGGTGGTCATGTGTTTTTCCGCGGTCTCTTCGATATATCCTTGGTCGAGAGCGTTTATGATATCATCAACGGAAATTAATCCGAGAAGAATATTTTCTTCATCGACGATAGGGATGCCCGAAATCCCGTGGGATCTCATTTTGTGTTGTATAGAGCGAAGGGTGTCGTGTGGTGAAGCGGTGAAAAGAGTGCGACACATGACTTCCGAGATGCGAAGTCGAGTAATTAACTCGCGAATCACCAATGAGTTCTGGTGGCGAAGTTCAATTGAAGCCATTTTTCCCCCTTAGTGAAGTGGAAATCTTCCGCTTTCACATAACAATTGACAGACACTGAAATTTTGTAGGTTGGTACTAAATAAAGCCATACCACTCTCTTCGGCAATGCGAATCATACCGGGAGTTACCTGTTTTCCTTGCGTAATGATAATCGCGACAGCTCCCATGATATCGGCGGTGCGAATAGCTTGATCGGTGCACAGTCCTGTAATCAGCAGAAGATTATCGTGTTCCATGGTGAGCACATCGCTCATCAGTTCAGAAACGGCTGCTTCGTGAATTTCCACATCAGCACACTCTTCGAAAGAGATTAAAGGACTGAATTCTTGATAGTTCGCCAAATCTTGTACACGCATAGTAATCCAATGAAAACAAAAATATTGTGAATAAAATAACACATGGAGAGGCTATTCACCGGAAAATGATCGATATTAAAGCTCATCCCAAAACTGCTTGATCTTTTTTGATTGATGCGTGAACTCACGCCCATCGGGAAGGATCAGTTTCCACGCATGAAGCAGTTGCGATGATTCGCCTTCGCGCCGATTGCCACCATATTTCAGATCGCCCACAATGGGAAATCCCACATACTCGAGCGACGCGCGAATCTGATGCGAACGTCCGGTCAGAAGTTCTACTTCCACCAGTGTATAACCATTCTTAGTTTCCAGAGGTGCGTATTTTGTGTGAATTTCCAACCCTTCGCCGGACTGAGATATGGTGACCCGATTTTTCACTTCATCTTTATTGAGAATCCCTTTCACTTCGCCGGCTTTTTTCAGTTCGCCTTTGACGATGGTGAGATAATACTTACCCAATTCGCGATTGCGCATCAGTTCGTTATAGTGTTGCAACGAATTGTACGTTTTGGCAAACAGTACCAATCCGCTCGTGTTTTTATCCAGTCGCTGAATTGGTGCGGGGCTAAACGTTTTCCCGCAGAGATCTTTGAGATAGTGCTGTACCCGTGTTGCCAAGGTGTTCTTGAACTCGTTTTTATCCGGATGAGTCAGAAGTCCCACCGGTTTATTGAGAATCAGAATTTCGTCATCTTCAAAGACGATTTCTAACTCTGCCTTTGAAGCGGTAACCTTTTTCGGTGTCTCCCGAAGCTCTGCGAATGAATCATCTGAAAGGTACATCTGAACCACATCGCCCACTTCGAGCATGTGGTTCTCTTTCACCCGTTTCCCGCTGACTCGCACGATGTTTTTGCGAAGCAGTCTGAATACAACGGTCTTGGTCGCCTTGTTCAGGTATTTACACAAAAAGCGATCAATTCGCTGAGGTGCTTCTTGAGCGGTAATTTCCACGTTGATCATAATTCACCTCGTTTTGCTTTGCCCGCCAGTTGTCCACACGCGCCATCGATTTCCTGACCACCGGAACGACGAACGGTAACAGTCACGCCGCCATCGTGAATCCATTTCGAAAACTGATCAATGTAGTTCTCTTCGGGGCGAGAAAGTCCTTCGGTGGTACAGTCATTGAGAGGGATTATGTTGAGTTTGCCCGGATATCCGCGGAATAGTTTGATAAGTCGATCCGCCGCATCGCGACTATCGTTTTTCCCTTTTATCAAAACATATTCAAACGTAACCGGTTGTCCGCGAAACTCGGCGTATTTTCTCGCTTGAGCCATCAACTCTGCAATCGGATAGCGATTGTTGATCGGCATGACAGCAGAACGTTCTTCGTCGCTGGAAGAGTTCAGAGAAATCGCCAGTTTCACAAGAATATTGCGATCGATTAGTTTTTGAATATTAGGGAGAACTCCCGCTGTCGATACCGTAATTTTTCGGCGACCAATTCCAAAGAACTCTTCGCCACTGAGCACTTCAAGGGCTTGTACAAAGTTTTCAAAATTCGTAAGCGCTTCGCCCATTCCCATGAACACAATGTTTGTGATTCGTTCGCCAGACTTTGCGAGTAGATTATTGGCATAGGCGAGTTGCATAATAATTTCGCCAGCGGAAAGGTTTCGTTTGAATCCCAGTTTGGCAGTTTCGCAGAACGTACACCCAAGTGCACACCCGACCTGACTAGAAACACAAAGTGTTCGGCGATCACGGGATTTAAGAATCACCGATTCGATCACCGCGCCATCGGTGAGCGTAAAACCGAATTTCATAGAATCACCGTTTGGGGCAGTGATGAGATATGGCTCTTTTTCAAATTTGATGGTGAAATTTTGGTCGAGCCACTCGCGAAGTGAGCCTGGAAGGTTTTTCATTTCATCAAAGGAG
>JFJP01039963.1_pt1 | contig 15709 bp, 15 predicted proteins | sample 431651 | NCBI WGS metagenome assembly JFJP01 (sample SAMN02602958, study PRJNA72255) | Microbial mat metagenome, whole genome shotgun sequencing project. | biome: fresh water; feature: sink hole; material: water; isolation source: purple microbial (photo- and chemosynthetic) mats found in... | reverse complement strand
ACATTGTCATCCTGAAGGAGTTAATCCGAGCCTGCGAGGGTTAATGACTGAAGGATCTCCGGGAGCAGGCAGGATGGCAAAAGAAAAAAAAGATGTGTATAAAGATTAGTCCGCCTGAAGAGGTTATGGTGAGGTCATAAAAAAAGAGGGGGATTTTTACTAATTTGTGACTATCTTTGCCAAAAATCTGGAGTAATGCATTTTAATCTGATAGAGGTCCTTGCAGCGTTTATGGTGTTGTTTGCCATTATTGACATACCTGGCTCAATTCCTATAATTATCGATATTAAATCAAAGTCGGGTGATATTAAGTCAGCTAAGGTAACGTTGGTATCATTCCTGATATTCATGGCTTTTCTGTTTATTGGGAGCCCTTTGCTGGGGGTTTTTGGCATTGACGTATCTTCGTTTGCTATAGCCGGTTCATTTATTATTTTTCTTATTGCAATGGAAATGATCCTTGGAATAGAACTGTTCAAGCAGGATGCACACGGAGGAGGATCAGTATTTCCAATAGCATTTCCCCTAATTGCCGGAGCAGGTTCCATAACAACCATTCTCTCACTCAAAGCTGAATACTATACCATAAATATATTTATTGCTCTCGTCCTCAACATGGGAATAATTTATCTCGTATTACGCTTAACATCAATGTTTGAAAGGATACTGGGGGAAGGTGGTCTGCAGATTCTGAAGAAAGTTTTTGGGGTCATCCTGCTATCAATAGCAATTAAACTATTCATTACTAATACAGGGATACAACTTCCTAGTGCCAGGTGAAACCCACATGATATACTAACACAACCGAGTTTGCGAGCTCAGCGAAGCTAAACACTTTAGAATATAATTTTATCAACATGTGCGGTTCCATCATACCATTAAAATCAAAATTATATTCTGATGAAATAATCATCTATACCGACGGTGCTTCAAAAGGAAATCCTGGTCCCGGGGGATATGGTGTCGTTCTGATATACGGTAAACACAGACTGGAAAAATCAGAGGGATTCAGATTGACCACGAACAACAGGATGGAACTGATGGCGGTCATTGCGGGCCTTGAGGCTCTTAAAATAGCCGGGAGTAAAGTAGTGGTTTACACCGACTCAAAATATGTTGCCGATTCAGTTGAAAAAGGATGGGTCCTTCAATGGGAATCAAAAGGTTTTAAAAACAAGAAGAACCCCGACCTATGGATCAGATTTTTAAAGATTTACCGGAAACATAGTGTAAGGTTTGTGTGGATAAAAGGACATGCAAATAATCCGGAAAATGAAATTTGCGACCGGCTGGCAGTAAATGCTTCATCGGGTTCCTGTCTGAATGAAGATACTGGTTATAATCCTGAAAAAGAGAACAATATCTTCTCCTGACATTCTTTGTTAACACTTAATAATTTTGCATTTAATAAAATATTGATGCAATTTTGTATAAACTTCTGATCATGCAAAAGTTTTACATGCTTCCAACTTCCACGACTCCTGAAATTAATTTTTCTCCTGATGAGAATATTTTTTTCATCCGGGGGAACTCTTCCCCTGAAGATGTGCGGGCATTGTATTACCCTGTAATAGAATGGATAAAGACCTTTGTGAATGACCTTGTTGAAAAAAAAACAAATACGTTCTCAGCCGGAAACCCTTTAATAATGCAGACCGACCTTACGTATTTCAATTCATCATCTGCAAAATTTTTGTACGATATCTATGTCGAATTAAAAAGACTCACCACCTCTGGGATACCTTTGGTTGTTGAGTGGTATTACGACATGGAAGATACTGACATGGAGGAGGCTGGCACTGATATTTCAATGCTTGTTGAGATGGAATTTGTGTATAAACCTAAAGAAAGATAAGAGGGAATGAGGGGGCAGGCAGAGCTTTATGAGATTCTGGATAAACTTAACATCAGTTTTGAATATCACGAACATCCACCTCTGGCAACAATTGAAGATGCCAAAATACACTGGAGAGAATATAATTCCGGAAGATGTAAAAATATCTTCTTTCGTAATCACAAGGGAGACCGTCACTACCTTGTAATACTTGAACACCTTCGTCAGCTTAACATAAAAGATCTTGAAAAAAGGTTAAGACAGGGAAAGCTTACCTTTGCTTCCGACCAGCGTCTCAAAAAATATCTGGGCGTAGAGCCGGGCTCGGTGTCACCTTTCGGACTTATTAATGATACGGAAAATCATGTTCATCTGTTTATCGACGAAAAACTAAATGAGTTTGAACGTCTTACTTTCCATCCAAACATAAATACAGCATCACTGGTTGTATCAAAACCCGATTTTTTGAAATTCCTAGGCAATACCGGGAACAGCTTTGAGTTTATCAGAATGTACGAGTAATACTTCTGATCAATTATGTTTTTCATACCTAAATGTTAAATTTTATTAATTTCTGTTTATTCTGCATCATTTCTGCTGCATATTCGTCATTATTTAAACCTATGGAAAACTGACAGCCTTAATGAAAAGATTCTTTGCTACTGGTCTGACTTTTCTAAGCCTCCTGACTGCCGGATTTGGACAGACCCCGGAAAAAAACAGATATACTGCAACGCGAATATCGACAGTTCCTGTCATTGATGGAACGCTTAATGAAGAGGTCTGGAACACTGGCGACTGGGTGAATAACTTCACCCAGCACGAACCTTATAACGGAGCTGAGGCATCGCAAAGAACTGAGTTTAAAATCCTCTTTGATGAAGACAATCTTTATGTCGCTATTAAAGCTTACGACACCAGTCCCGACAGTATTGTTAATCGTTTAACAAGACGTGATCATCCGGATGGGGACCAGTCAGGAATTATTCTTGACAGTTATCACGATCTGCGAACCGGCTTTTTCTTCGGGGTAAGTTCAGCAGGGGTTAAGTACGATAAGATGCTTACAGGAGACGGACAGGATGAAGACGAGTCGTGGGATCCCAACTGGTGGGTAAAGACATCAATTAACGAGGAGGGTTGGGTTATAGAAATGAAGATCCCCTTCAGCCAGATGAGGTTTGAGAAAAATTCCGGTGAGGTATGGGGCCTTGAGGTGTACAGAGAGGTATACAGGAAAGACGAGACAGCACTATGGCAGCATATCCCAAAAGATGCCCCTGGAATGATCCATCTTTTTGGAGAGCTTTCAGGATTGGAACAGATAAAACCCAGAAAGATCTTTGATATAACACCCTACACGGTTGCAAAAGCAGAAACCTTTATGGCTGATCCTGATAATCCGTTCCGCTCGAATGGAAGACTTTCTCATATTAGCGGAGGAATAGATGCCAAAATAGGCATTACCAACAATATGACAATGGACCTCACCATTAACCCTGATTTCGGCCAGATTGAAGCAGACCCTTCAGAGGTGAATCTCTCTGCCTACGAGACATTCTTCAGCGAAAAACGTCCGTTTTTTATCGAAGGTAATAATATCACCAACTTTGGACTGGGCATTGGTGACGGTGATGTTGGTAACGACAACCTGTTCTATTCGAGACGAATAGGACGTCAGCCACAAGGCGATCCATCTCTGAACGACGGATGGAACTCTAATGTCCCCATCCAATCGACAATCCTTGGGGCCACTAAGATTACAGGAAAGACAAAAAACGGACTTTCAGTAGGGTTCATTGACGCTATAACAGCACATGAAATAGCTGATATTGATACAATTGGCGGAAGATATTCTGAAACTGTTGAACCTCTGACAAATTATCTTATTGGACGTGTTCAAAAAGATATAAATAATGGGAAGACCATAATAGGTGGCGTTTTTACCAGCACAAACAGGGATCTTGATGCCAGTGTGAAAGATATCCTGCATAAGTCGGCTTACTCGGGAGGCGCTGATTTCACGCAGTACTTTAAAGATAAAAACTGGATGTTCAACATCAATACAGCCTTCAGTTATGTTGAGGGTTCGGAAAAAGCCCTCGAAAACACACAGCGGTCTTCGGCACACTACTTTCAGCGGCCTGATAATGACTATTCTGTACTCGACACAACCCGGACATCGCTTACCGGCTCAGGCGGAAGAATGCAGCTGATGAAACTAAATGGCCACTGGAACTTCATGAGCGCCACAACATGGAAGACACCAGGTTTTGAAACAAATGACCTGGGCTATATGCGCGATGCTGATCAGATCTTATCAGTGCTGTGGGCAGGATATAACCAGTGGGACCCAAATTGGATTTATTTAACATACAATATCAATTTCGATATCTATTCCGTATGGAACTTTGGGGGCTCTAACCTCTCAAAAGGATTTGAATGGAACGGGTTTATGAATCTTAAAAACTTCTGGGATGTATGGACCGGCGGAACAATAGAAAGCTCCGGCACTGACAACAGCCTGCTTCGGGGAGGTCCCCTGATGAAAACCCCCGGCTCCCTTCGCGGTCGATTCGGATTTGAATCGGACAATCGCAAAAAGCTTGAATTTGAAGCATTTATAAATAGTACAACCGGCCTTGAAAATAATTCGAAGAACCTTTATTCAGAGATCGAGATCTCGTATAAACCAACAAATTATATTGAATTGTCATTAAATCCCGCTGTCAGCAAATCATTCGATGAGCTTCAGTATGTTACTACCCTGACAGTCAATGATAAAGATAAATACATCTTTGCAAGCATCGACAGGAAGACAATAAGCGCCTCCTTCAGGGTAAACCTGAACATGAGCCCTGAGCTTACATTGCAATACTGGGGTCAGCCATTCCTGGCTACAGGAAAGTACTACGAACACAAAATGATACTGGATCCGATGGCTGATAATTACCACGAACGTTTCTATTCATACTCAGACGATCAGATTAACCTGCTTGAAGATGAGTATAATATAGATGAAAATACTGATGGTACAGTTGATTACACCTTTGAGAAGAGAGATTTTAATATACAGGAGTTTCTGTCCAATATGGTTCTCCGCTGGGAGTATAACCCCGGATCATCGGTATACCTTGTATGGAGCCAGACACGGAGCAGTTCAAATGACCCGGGAGATGCCGGGGTCTTCAGCGATATCAAGGAACTTTTTGACAGAGGCGATAACAAACCTCACAATGTGTTCCTTGTAAAGTTCAGCTACCGCTTCGGGTTAAAATAGTGTTTCGTTCATTTTGAACATTGCAGACAGGATTATTGTTTCTTCTTTTGTAATTCAATGAGATAATAACATACAAAGATTTTGATATGAGATCTGCAGCTGTACTTGTATTTTTATTAAGCACCACCGGGCTATTTTCACAGGAAAAACCTGCCTACAGAGTATATACTGAAACCGGTAAAAAAGCTGATTACGGAGATATTGTAAAAGCGGCGCTTAAAGCTGATGTAATATTTTTCGGGGAGCTGCATAATGATCCCGTTGCCCACTGGCTGGAGCTGGAACTTGCCAGGAGCCTTTTTTCGGAAAAGGGAAATGACCTCATCATGGCTGCAGAGATGTTTGAAACTGACAATCAGTTAATTATTGACGAGTACCTGGCAGGCATTATTAAAGAATCATCATTTGAAAATGAAGTGAAGAAATGGAAGAACTATTCCACCGATTACAAACCACTTCTTGTATTTGCAAAAGAAAAAGGACTAAAGTTTGTTGCTTCAAATATTCCACGACGTTATGCCTCACTTGTTGCCGCCGGGGGGTTTGATACTCTGCAGATACTCTCACCCGAAGCTCTTAAATACATCGCTCCCCTTCCCGTTGAATATGATCCTGAACTGGCTTGTTATAAAGAGATGTTATCAATGGGCAGCACTATTGGGGGGCCAATGACAAAAACAGTTAACTATAACCTGCCAAAGGCCCAGGCTATTAAAGATGCAACAATGGCCAAATCGATAGCAGATGCCCGGAAGGAAGGGCAGGTTGTTATACATTATAATGGGAGTTATCATTCCGAAAGAGATATGGGTATTATCTGGTATCTGAACAGATACTCTCCTTCTTCAAATGTGCTTACTATTACAACAGTTCTCCAGGATTCTATAGAAAAATTAGAAGAAGAGAATAAACAACTTGCCGATTTTGTGATTGTCGTACCGACAACAATGACAAGGACATACTAACAGATTTTGCTTCAGGCCCTATTCTGCAACACCCGGTTAAAGAACTCCTGATACTAAAATAAGCCGCCAGCAAAAAACGCCTGGTCACAATAAAAAGAAAAGATCCCTGATACATAAAGTCTCAGGGATCTTTATGAGGCCGGCAGCGGATTACCTTCGGTGATCCAGTTTAGGTGGCCCTTCAACAAAATCCCTACTGCTTGCGGCAGTTCGGGTCTTTTTTGTTTTCATCCTTCACTCCGGCATGCCTGGTTCGTATGAAAACAAAAAATCCCCGGCACTTCGTGCTCAGGGATTTGTTGAGGTCGGTGGCGGATTATTTGCATGATCCGGTTTTGGGGAACCCTTCAACAAAATCCCTACTGCCTGCGGCAGTTCGGGTCTTTTTTGTTTTCATCCTTCATCACAGCAAGCTGGGTTCAGATTAAAACAAAAAATCCCCGGCACTTCGTGCTTCAGGGATTTTGTTGAGGTCGGTGGCGGATTCGAACCGCCGTACGCGGTTTTGCAGACCGCTACCTAGCCACTCGGTTAACCGACCATTAATTTGGAATGCAAAAATAACAAATTTTGTTAAATAAATTCAATCCTATCCTTTCTCTGTATATATTTCCTGTTCTGATTTATTGTTACCCCTCATTATCAATCGTTTGCTTTTTCATGGTCGGGGCTTATGAAATACCACATTTCTTTTTTGTATCTTGCATATGATAAGCGGAGTTATTAATACTTAATCCCTTAGAATCTATGTTAAATGAAATCCATATCATACCCACAAACAAAACTCCGGAAGTTCATATGAAACCTGATGGGTATATTAAAATAAAGGGGCGGGCAATAGATGAAAGCCGGACAGGTTTCCCTGAACAGATCCTGAATTGGATAGATTCTTACCTCCTCAACCCTGCAGAGACCACTAAAGTCATTATTGCTCTGGAATTTCTGAATAGCTTTAATTCAATAGTGTTAACCTCTACACTAAGAAAGATCGCACAGGTCAGCAAACAGAAAAAAAAACTTACCATACAGTGGTATTACGAAGAAGACGATGTGGATATCTTTGAGCGGGGGGAATATATATCATCTACTATCAATATCCCTATCGAATTCATTGTTGCCAATAGTATAGCCGATTGTTGAACCCATCTTATTATTTCCCCGGATCCCTCAACTGTATATATTTACTTAATAGCATGTCAGACTGCTAAATCTCTCATTTTTGCATGACCTCCTTCCTCCTTTCATTACATAGCAATCTTACACCCGGATACCTGTTACTCTTTATGCTGGTGGCATTAATCGTTGGCATGTCGAAAGCCGGGATTAGTGGTATAAGCTTATCAATTATACCCGTTATGGCCCTTATTTTCGGAGCAAAAGCATCCACCGGAGTACTTCTTCCAATGCTGGTAATAGCCGACTTAATGGCTGTTATTTACTACCACAGAAGCGCAGTCTGGAAACATGTTATCAGAATAATTCCCTGGGTACTTGCCGGGATAATTGTTGCAGTAATTACCGGGAATCTTATTTCTGACAACCAATTCAGATTGATAATGATCTCCGTCGTCTGGAGTATGATTATTCTGACAATCCTGAATGACCTGAGAAATAAAAAGGAAACAAAAATCCCTGAAAATCATTACTTTGCATCTGCCATGGGACTTACAGGAGGATTTGCTACTATGATCGGCAACTCGGCAGGACCGGTTTTTACCCTCTATTTTCTGGCAATGCGGCTACCCAAAAAAGAGTTTATTGGTACCGGCGCATGGCTGTTTCTAATAATGAACACGGTTAAACTGCCTCTCCATATATTCATCTGGAAGACAATCTCACTAAATTCAATTATACTAAATCTGCTTATGATACCAATTATAGCTTGTGGTATTTTCATAGGAATAAAAATTGTGAACCTTTTCCCCGAGAAAGTTTACAGATACTTTGTGATAGTTACCACACTTATTACATCGGTTATCCTGTTTATCTAAACAAACCTTATCCTCCACACAAACCACGATTTGTCAATCCTAAGATCCGGTTTATCACAATAAAATTGAAGTGAGTACTATAAACCAGATAACAGCTGAACCAGGCTGATTTAAATTCTTTTTTTGGATGCTGACAAAGTTTATTAATGAACAGTTAAATTATTTGTTCACTTAATTTAAATATTATTTATTCTTTAACATTTTTTAACATATAATATTTAATGTATTATTATTCTGCTTATTATAAATATTTTTATTGCTTTTTATATAGATATACTTCAAATAATATAACTCATTTGAACACTTTTTAGATCTATTATGTGAACAATATATTATTCCCGATGTTTCTCCTTTCAAATGAAATTAATCAATAATTTAAAAATGAAATCTATGAAACTGAAAGGGAATTACTTTTTAAGCTTTTTTGCAATTTCACTTATTGCATTAATAACTCTTTCTTCATGCGAGAAAGATGATCCTGCTCCAAAACCGACCAAAAACGTTGTTGAACTGGCTCAGGCTACTTCAACTCTGAGTACTTTGGTAACCGCTGTCACAGCCGCCCAGCTGGCTGCAACCCTTCAATCCACAGGTCCATTTACAGTATTCGCACCTACCGATGCTGCTTTTGCTAAACTTGATGAGGGTGTATTGGATATATTGATCGCTAATCCTGATCTGCTTGCAGAAGTTCTTAAATACCACGTGGTTAGTGGCAAGAATCTGGCCGCTGATCTCACCAGCGGTTCCGTTCAGACATTACTTACAGGTAAATCAATTAATGTTACAGTTTCCGGAGGAATGGTGACCCTGAATGGTACAGCAACTGTCACAACTGCTAACGTTGATGCTACTAATGGTGTTGTTCATATTATTGATGAGGTGTTACTACCAGAAGGATTTGAGCTCCCAAAGAAAAGCATAGTTGAAATAGCATCTGAGACGCCTTCCTTGAGTATCTTAGTTGAGGCTCTTACTATGTTTCCTTCACTTGTTACTGCATTAAGCGGCGATGGTTCTTACACAGTATTTGCTCCTACAAATGATGCATTTGTTGCATTGCTTGGGGTAACAGGCCAGACAGGTCTGAGCAACATACCTGAGTCTGTTATTGAAAGACTGCTTAAATATCATGTAATTGCAGGGGCTTCATTGATGTCAACAGATCTTTCTGATGGTCAGATGGCTGCAACACTTCTTGGTGAAAATGATAAGGTAACTGTTGATATTAATAGCAGCTCGGTTAAAATTAACGGAGCCAATGTAACATTGGCTAATGTTGAAGCAAGCAACGGTATTGTTCATATTGTTGACGCTGTTCTAGTTCCGGAACTGGAAGCAAGCATAGTAAACACAATTGTTGAACCTGCTTATTTCAATAAAAACTTCTCCATTCTTACATCCGCTGTCGTAACAGCTGATCTTTTAGCCACACTGACAAATCCGTCAGCAAATCTCACACTGTTCGCTCCTGATAATGCTGCTTTTGAAGCTGCCGGGATAACTAGTCTGGAGGGACTTACAGCTGACGATCTGACTCCAATTTTAACATATCATGTTATTGGCAGTGAGGTCTTTGGTGATGGTCTGCCTGCTACCGGATCAGCAGTAACAACACTTGGCGGGGATTTCTACCTGAGTATTAATGATAACGGTGCATTCATTAACGGGACAACGAAAGTTACTGCTGCAACCCTTGAAGATGGTGCTCTTGATTATGATAATGGTGTTGTTCACCTGATTGACAGAACACTGGTTCCCGCTTCAAAGAATATAGTAGAGATAGCTGTTGCAGCTTCCCAGGCTACTGAAGGTGCAGAATTCGGCCAGTTGGTTGCGGCTCTTTCAGCAGTTGAAAATGACGAATCTGCAACTGATCTGATAACAGTTTTAAGCGGAACAGGTCCGTTCACAGTTTTCGCTCCCACAGATGCTGCCTTTGAAGCACTATATGATCTGGCAGGAGTGGCTGACTTTAATGCACTTGTTGCAGCTGTTGGCATAGCAACTGTTGAAGCAGTATTAAAATACCATGTCGTGGGAGCAAGGGTTTTTTCAACAGACCTGCCTAACTTATCCAGCAATGTTGTAACAACCCTTGGTGGAAATATTACTCTCAACCTGGGCACGTTAACAATTACAGATACTGATGCAGCTCTGGGCCTGGGCACAGCTGACGCAGGAATCGTTTCAACTGACATAATGGGTACAAATGGGGTAATACATGTAATCAACAATGTTTTACTTCCATAAAATAAAATTTACCAATCATTAAACTTATAAAAAACTGCAACTTATGTTGCAGTTTTTTTGTTGCTATCAGTACTTAATGAAAAATTTCTTAACAAAATTTATCTTATATTTATCTCAAGTTTTCACCCTATGGAACGCTATTCAATAAAGGATCTGGAGAAATTATCAGGTATTAATGCTCATACAATAAGGGTTTGGGAAAGACGATATAAAATCATCAAACCTTCCCGCACAGATACAAACAGAAGAAGGTACAGCGATGATGAACTCAGAAAAATCATTAATATCTCTATTCTGAACAGACATGGCCTTAAGATCTCTTTGATTGCAACCTTAGCTGACAAGGACATTGAAGAGAAAGTAGCCTTCATATCGAAAGAGACTACCAGCTATGATACGCAGATAGAATCACTTGTCATATTAATGATAAGGCACAACGAAAAAGGCATCAATGACCTTTTGATACGGTCGATAATAAACATAGGATTCGAAGAAACAATAACCGGTATTGTTTTCCCCTTTTTTAACAGAATAGGCGTAATGTGGCAAACCGGATCATCAGGTATCGGCTCAGAACATTTCTTCTCAAATATTATCCGTCAGAGAATCATTCTGGCAACCGACTCCCTCCCATCGGCCGTAAAAGAAGGAAGCAAACGAGTCATCCTTTTTCTTCCTGAGAATGAACTGCATGAGATCGTGCTCCTCTATTATAATTATATCATCAGGAAGCTTGGACACGAAACCATTTATCTTGGACAGTCCACCCCGGTAAAATCTGTTTCTGATGTAAATAATGACTGGCAAGCCGACATAATAGTAACAGGATTGATGTCGGGATATCCTTACCTTACCCCGGAAGAGCTCTTCATTCAGCTTGGCACCTCATTTCCGCATCAAAAAGTACTGGTTTCGGGCGCCCTTGCAGATTTGACCCTAAAATCAAAATATTCCAATATTTACCCGGTTAGATCGATTGATGATCTGAAGTCTCATCTTAAACAGAAGAAGGATTAACTTGTATTGCCGGCATTACAAGCCTGCCTGTATTTATCTGCTGATTACAATACTTACTGAGCCTATTTTTCCACCCATCGGAGGATTCATCTTTGAAACCTTTACAGTAGCTTTTGTAATTCCCTCCATTTCAGCATATATAGCATCGAGTATACGACCAGCAATATGTTCAAGCAGATGAGACTTGAAATCCATCTGCTCTTTTACTATCTCATATAACCTCTGATAATTAACCGCATCTTTTAAATTATCACTCTCCGACGGGGTTTTCATATCCGTTTCAACTGCCAGATCAACAAGAAACTTGTTCCCGACGATCCTCTCCTCTTTAAAATGGCCATGAAAGGAGTAAAACTCCATATTTTCTATCTGAATAAGTCCCATAAGTTTGCCTGATTTATGAATCAAAGATAAATTTTTAGTGATTAATTCTGTTTTTTTAATCTGATAATTAAAGATCGTCCAAATCATTGTATTTTTGCAACTGATTTTCAGCTTATTTAACTTTTTATTTATGAAAGAGACCCAGGAGCCGGTATTAAGAAGTGATTCCCAAAGTTTTATTGAAAATTTTATTGATAAGGACCTCAAAGAGGGAAAGAATCAGGGCAGGATACATACCCGCTTTCCTCCTGAACCAAACGGCTATCTGCATATCGGTCATGCTAAAGCTATATGCCTCGACTTCGGAATGGCAAAAAAATATGGAGGGAAATGCAACCTCCGCTTCGATGATACCAATCCTGTTAAAGAAGAGGTTGAATATATCGACTCAATAAAGGAGGATATACACTGGCTGGGTTTTGACTGGGAAGAGCGGGGACTTGCCTATGTTGATGATCAGCCGGCCGACCTTATATCATCTCAGAAAGGCACTCCTTCACAGCCAGGCACACAAAGTCCTTACAGAAATCGCACGGCTGAAGAAAACCTCGATCTCTTTTCCCGTATGAACAAAGGGGAGTTTGATGAGGGAAGCCGTGTACTCAGGGCAAAGATTGATATGACATCGCCTAACATGCATATGCGCGATCCGATTATTTACCGTATCATCAAGTCCTCCCATCACCGGACAGGTAACACCTGGAATGTTTACCCAATGTACGATTTTGCACACGGCCAGAGCGACTATTTTGAAGGCATAACCCATTCGCTGTGCACCCTTGAGTTTGAAGTACACAGACCATTATATGACTGGTTTATCGATCAATTGAAAACAGACGACTACCGGCCACGACAGATAGAGTTTAACAGGCTTAATCTTACTTATACTATGATGAGCAAGAGGAAGTTACTTGAACTGGTTAAAGAAGGAAAAGTCAGGGGATGGGATGATCCCAGAATGCCAACATTGTGTGGTCTCCGGAGAAGGGGTTACACTCCGGAATCAATTAGGCGTTTTGTTGATCTTATTGGCTACACAAAAGTTGAAGCAATAAATGATGTTTCGCTTCTTGAACATGCTGTACGGGAAGATCTGAATATTAGGACTCCAAGAGTATTTGGGGTATTAAATCCTCTGAAAATAATAATAACAAACTATCCGGAAGGAAAGGTAGAGAATGTTGAGCTGATAAATAATCCCGAAGATGAGAGCATGGGAAAAAGGATGGTTCCGTTCTCCCGCGAAGTGTATATTGAACAGGACGATTTCATGGAGAATCCGCCGAATAAATTCTTCCGTCTGGCACCAGGCATGGAGGTTAGGCTGAAGGGAGCCTATATTATTAAGTGCGAAGGGTTTAAGAAAAATGATAAAACAGGGGCCATTGAAGAGGTTTATTGCACATTCGATGCTGACACCAGAAGCGGCGGAGCATCATCAGACAAAAAAGTGAAAGGTACGCTGCACTGGGTCTCGGCTCAGCATGCCATAGATGCAGAGGTAAGGCTATATGACAGGCTGTTTAATCACGAAGATCCTGCAGGACAAAAAGATGATGACTACAGAAATTTCCTTAATCCTGATTCACTTAAGATCATTACCGGCTGCAAAGTAGAGCCATCACTTGCATCCTCAGAGCCCCTGGATAAGTTTCAGTTTCAGAGACTGGGGTATTTCTGTGTCGATTACGACTCTAAAAACGGGACACTGGTGTTTAACAGGACAGTTCAACTTAAGGACACGTGGGCGAAGGTGAATAGGTAGTTGTCGTGCAAGTCATGCAAGTCAGTGCAAGTCGTGCAAGTCGTGCAAGTCATGCAAGTCATGCAAGTCGTGCAAGTCGTGCAAGTCGTGCAAGTCAGTGATTATATAAGACAGCAGACCTGCAAGACAGCAGACCTGCAAGACAGCAGACCTGCAAGACAACAGACCTGCAAGACAACAGACCTGCAAGACTTGCAAGACTAATCTTTTAAATATTTCATAAGAGCACTAATACTATTGATCAGTTGTTGAATTTTATTCCTTCTATCAACTGATATAACACTAACAATAAACTTCTGATCTTCCGCGATATAATACATGCTTTTCACTTCGCCAGCTGATCCTTTTGAAATATTAAGAAAGTGACGGAATTCAGCATCGCTATTCCTACAAAAACCTTCACTTATATTGTTCATTATTGACACCCCGGCTCTTGTAATCTGATCCCTGAATCCATAATCCCGGCAATTTCTGAAATCGGAATAGATACCATTAACCAATGCCCTTGACAGCCTCCATATTTCGAGGTCCTCAAAATCTTTAACTGTTCCCATTTAGCACGAATTTAAGTTTGACCCTTAAATATAACAAAATTTCTCTATATGACCTGCATGACCTGCATGACTTGCACGACTTGCACGACATTTAAAAACTCCTTTTGATTTTTCCGGAAATAGTATATCTTTGCAGCCTGAAAACTGTCCCGTGGTGTAATTGGCAACACGTCTGATTCTGGATCAGAAGAGTTCAGGTTCGAGACCTGACGGGACAACAAAAAGAGCGAGTGTGTGAGCGGGAGCGAGCAACTCGCTTTTTTTGTTCTCGCTCTCACACTCACACTCACACTTTGTTTTATCAGATCGGTAATCTGCGAGTGCCTTAGGCACGACCTGTTTGTAACGAACGATTAATGACTAATATTATTTGAGCTCCAACGGAGCGACCTGTTATTTATAATCCATCAAATAGAGCTACTTTTCTAAACTTTAGTCCCTCTGGCTCCGCGTATCTTTCTGATTGACACCCGTGAGTTAAGAACCCTTAGCACTTCAACCCGTTCGCTGGTGATACGGTATATAATAAGATAACTACCTTGAACTATATTGCGGTAAATCTTGCCTGTGGTGGTTAAGAACCTGCATTCGGGGTGCATATTGTACTGATAATCTAAGCCCCAAATGCTCATGTATACTTCGGCAACAAACGCTTTCGCTGCAACGAACCCAAAGGTTTCAGCACCAAACACAAAGACAGCTTTAATATCAGTTTGGGCAGCCTTGGACAGGACTACTTCTTTTCTCTCGATTTCAGCCATCGCTCAAAATCGTTCATTGCTTCCTGAACCTTCATAAATGGCCCTTTTTCAGCACTCGTTATGGCAGTCTGAATCTCTTCCAACGAAACTACCTGATCTGGGATGGCCCAGTTCTGTTCTTTCGGCTCATTATCAGCCTTTACGTTAGAAGTTTTCGGCGTGTTCATCCTATAATAATTTTTACAAATTTAACATAATATTTTCTTCTTTTAAAATTAAGCGCCTTTCCCTAAAACTGGTGGTTTAAAAACTTGCCAGGTTTCTTTCCAGGTTTTGGAGATAACAAGTGTTAAATAATGGAAATGTAATGATTTTGTCATTATACAATAGGTTAAATAATCAATGTATTACGATAATATATTCCATTCTAATATTCTTCCGGAACAGATGAGTTCAGGTCAAGAACTTTATCCCAAGAGCGAAGTGACTCGCTTTCTTTGTTTTCACTCCCGCACTCACACACACTCTTTTTTGCCAGGTTCTTACCAGGAATTGGATGGATTTCCCCAATTATTGATGTAAAATTCATTAAGGGTTGATGGCAGTTAACACCACTCCCTTATTCCACCAACCAAATTACTATTTATAATTAACCCGTGTAGAGAAAATCTTCTTGCTCCCGATAAAACCATATATTTAGAATCTCCACCCTATTGATAGGTTAAATCTTAAATTAAGTCCTTCATTATTTCTTTCTTCAAAAACTATTACTTTACCTGCATCTTTCGCAATAGTATTTTCCTTATAAACGCCAAGACCATAATAGTACTCTATTATAAAGTGACTCCCAATAAGTCTTACTTTTCCCATCTGGATTCCAATTATTACCTTTCTATTTGTGACATAAAGAGGATCTCCATCTTCAAAATCCAAAGAAGACCCAAATGGAATAGCAAAAAAATCTA
>JFJP01030207.1_pt1 | contig 15710 bp, 12 predicted proteins | sample 431651 | NCBI WGS metagenome assembly JFJP01 (sample SAMN02602958, study PRJNA72255) | Microbial mat metagenome, whole genome shotgun sequencing project. | biome: fresh water; feature: sink hole; material: water; isolation source: purple microbial (photo- and chemosynthetic) mats found in... | reverse complement strand
TACTGACCGGTCTGGTTGGTGTTGAAACGCCCCCCGGTTTGTGTGGAGCGATTGGCATTATCAGAGCCTCTCTGCAGGGTCGCATTGTCGTTGTCATCGCCTTGCTGATAGCTGTCATTGGTATTAACCCGGCCTTCCTGAATGGTCGTATTCGTGTTAACCTGACCAAAAGCAGAAGCAGAAAGCCCGACGGCCAAGGCAGAAGCAAACAGCATCTTCGTTAGGTTTTTCATGGCATTGACCTACTTTTGTATTGAAACTGCTGAAATGGTTTCGAGAGATACTCCCGCACATTGGACTGCTTTGTACAGCATAGGTGCCGGCATGGGATCGTCAAGGAGTGTGCTCTCTATGATAAATCAACGGTAAATCCAAGCAACAGCCGCTGTCAAGCGGTCTATGATTGAAATATCGTTGCAGTTAAGGCGGCTCATGGCAGTCGGTAGCACGATGGTTTCCAGTGCCGCCATTCCCTTGATTTTTAAACCACTAAAAATGTCGGCTTGCTTCAGCTCCTTCACCGCAACAACCGCTCCAATCGCCGCGCCTCGCTGGCGACCAATTCCCGGCGAGCGAAGTCTTTCACCGCCGCCGCCAGTGGGCTGTAGCGCAGCGTCAAAACCTGTTCCGCCGCCCGCCGGGCTTCCAGCGGTTGACCGGCTTCCAGCCAGGCCACCGCGTGTTGCTCCAGGACGGCAGCCTCGGTTTCAATCGTCAGCAGCGCGCTTAAATCCGCGCCGCAACGGTAGCAAACCGGTTCGTCCTTGAACTTGGCGCGACACACCGGGCAGCGTTCCATCACGACTCCAGATAGAAGAGGATGTCAGACAACGCCGCCACCGGTTCCGCCAGGGCATTGAGATCGTCGGCGATCAGGGCATCGTTAATCGCCTCAATCAGGTTGATCATTTCCTCACGATCATCCTCGGCGGCGCGATCGATCCATCGTTCCGCTTTTTCCACCAGCGCCTTGGCCTGTACGGTCAGTTGATGCTCGGTGGCGGCGGTCATCGGCTTGGCCAGCGGCCGCTCTTCCGCCCCGAACAGCGCGTCAACCCGTGCCCGCGCCGTTTGCAACTCGCCTTCCTTGAGCTGGGACAGCACATTGTCAATGCGGATCGACTTCTCCAGCCCGGTATTTTTCTCCCGGGCGGTGACGTTCATGATCCCGTTCAGATCCAAGGCGAACTGAATCACGATGGGATTACCAGCGGGTGCCTTGCTCAGGTTCTCCACCAGGAACTCGCCAATTTCAATATTGTTCAGCGCGTCCGGATCTTCACCCTGATACACATCAATCTCGACCACCGGCTGGTGATCGTACATGGTATAAAACACATCGCTCTTGGTAACTGGAATCGGCGTGTTCTTATGGATGATCGGCACATAGACGTAGGGATAGGGGACGCCATTCTGTTCACCGACAGCGCTGGTGCCGAAGGTATAGGGGGTAATATCGACCAGCACGGCGGACACTGATTCGCCGGCCAGCATCCCCGCCTGAATAGCGGCGCCCGTCGCGACGCACAAATCCGGATTGACCTCGGCACGCACGGTCAAGCCCATATCCGCTTCCAGCCGCTCGGTAATGACCGGAGTGCGCGTCGCGCCACCGACCAGCAACACTTCATCGATATCGGAGACGGTCAGATTCGCGCCTTTCAGAGCGATATGCACCGCTTCCAGGGTCTCGTCGATATAGCCGTGGATCATCGCTTCATAGTCATGCCGCGCGAACTCTAGCGACAAATGAACCGGCGTCCCTGCCTTCTCCAGCAGGTATTCTTCTTCAATCCGGGTATAGGGTTGGTCGGAGAGCGCAATCTTGGCGAGTTCCGCTGCCCGGTTGATGCGAGCCATAGCTTTACGCGAAGCGGTCGGGTCAGCGCCCTGCGTTTTCAGATGCTCCACCAGATGCGCAATAATCTTCGCGTCGAAATCATCGCCGCCCAGATGGTTGTTGCCGTGGCTGGCCAGCACTTCCACAACGTTGTCTTCAATGCTGACCACCGACACGTCAAACGTGCCGCCGCCCAGATCGTAAACCAGCACCTTTTTGTGACCCTGATGGTTCGCTTCGTAGGACAGGGCGGCGGCGGTCGGTTCGTTGATGATCCGCATCACTTCCAGTCCGGCAATTTCACCGGCTTCCCGGGTGGCCTGGCGCTGGGCGTCCGAGAAGTAGGCCGGAACGGTGATGACCGCCTTTTGCACCGTCTCACCCAGATGCGCCTCGGCGATGGATTTCAGCCGGCGCAGGATCATGGCGGAGATTTCCTGCGGCGTGTAATGCGCCTCGCCCAATTCCACCCGGTCAGCGCTACCCATGCGGCGCTTGATGGATTTGATGGTGCGCTCCGGGTAAATCACATATTGATTCTTGGCCGGTTCGCCGACCAGGATGGCGCCATCATCGGCCAGGCCGACGAAGGAGGGCAGGATCGGGTGGCCCGGAGTGATGTCGATGACGGTGACTTGACCATTTTCTACCACGGCAACTTCAGAGTTGGTGGTGCCGAGGTCGATGCCAATGATTTTTTCAGCCATGAGGGTAAATTACTCGGTTTCAGGGATTAGAGATTCGGGATTCATTAGCTATGACCACGGTTTGATTGCGGCCTTGTCTTTTCGCCTGATAAAGGGCGGCGTCCGCTCGCGCTAATAGTTTGGCGGCATCGAATTCCACTAGTGTCGCCTCGGCAATACCCACGGACATCGTCACCGCCGGCAGCTCGCCTTGTGGGTAACACAGCCGCAGGTTCATCAAGATTTGCCGTAAATCGTCCAGCCGTGATCGCGCATTGTTTAGTGAAGAACCGGGCATCACAATCGTCAGTTCCTCACCGCCGTAACGACAGGCAATATCGCTGGTGCGCAGCGATCGTTGCAGCAAATCACCGACTGCTTGCAACACGGTATCGCCAGCCGCATGACCATAGGCGTTATTGAAGCGTTTAAAGTGATCCAAGTCCAGCATGGCGACCGCCAGGGGTTCGCCACTGCGCTGGCAACGGCTGAGTTCACGCGGCAGCGTTTCATCCAGGTAGCGGCGGTTAAATAACCCGGTCAATGGATCACGAATCGCCCGCTCCTGTAAGGCCGCCTGCATCTGTTTGCGTTCGGTAATATTGGTCACCACGGTGATAAACCCTTGCAACTGATGACATTCATCATAGCGGTAGGTCCAATTAACCTCCACATCGATAATACTGCCATCGGGGCGACGATTTTTCGTGAAGTAAGGCGTGGGCGGCGGTTGTTCGCGCACCAGAAGTTGCAGATAGTCTCGCAGGGTTGCACGCTCGTCATCATCCGCCAGAAAATCCCAGATGAACTGCCCGTCCAAACCATTCACTGGGCTGCCGTGCAGGCGTTCCAGCGCGGGGTTAGCAAACGTGATGCGGTGGGTGAGGTCGCTTTCCTGCACCCCGTAGGGCAGTAAATCCACCAGGGTATGGAAGCGGGATTCACTTTGCTCAACATTGGCAAGCGCATACCGAAGTTCTTCGGTTCGTGCGTGTACCTGAGCCTCCAACCCTTCCTGGGATTGACGCAAGGCCGTGACCATGTGATTAAAAGAATCCGTGAGTTCGCCGATTTCGTCGATACGCTCCGAGGCGATCAAGTCCGTGGTCAAACCCTCAGCGGTGATTTGACGAGCGGTGCGATTGAGCGTCAACAAAGGTTCGGCGACCCGACGCGCTAATTGGTGTGACAGCGCGAGCGCCAAGGTCAGCAGCGCCAGGGTGCCCAGGCCATAGCCCGCGAGAACCGGTGCGATGCCGGCGAGCACATCGGCGGGTTCATCAAGCGTGAGCGATAACCCGATGGCATTGAACGGTCCGTTGGCAAACAGCATACGGACCGACTGCTCATGGATTGATGGGTGGAGCGTGGTTGGGGGGTCAACTCGGGTGACGAACTGGAGGTGGCCATCGGCAGAGCGGAGTGTCAACGTGGCCTGCGGTCCAGCCAGATTCTTTTCCGCGACCAGCGCCTCCAGATCCAGAGCCGCGACAATATAACCTTCCGTGCGGCCGGTTCCGGGATACGAAACCGGTTGGAACAGTGCCAGATACGGCTTGTGTTCGATCGCAATGAGCGTTGCCTGTAGTTGCTCGTTATTCATCACCGCCTGACTCTGCGGCCATTCAGTCAGACAGCCCACCGGGTAAACCTTTTGTTGCGCGAGCAGGGTTCCCTCGAAATCACACAGCGCCAGACCGTGGGGTTCTTCGAGAGGAAATTGATAACGGGCGAAGAAGGGCAACAGATAAGTGTTCCGGCCGCTGGAATCGAGCAGCGCACTGAACACGATGGGGTTTTTTGATAAATCCTGGGTATGGCGCACAAACAGCTCCACTTTGTCGTCCAGGCGGGCGACGATCCGGTCAAGCTTCTGTTCAGCCGTCATGTGATGGTGTTGTCGGATGATCCAGAGGGTCGCCACCAGTGAGATAGCGCCAAAAATCAAGCTGATGCTCAGTATCACAGTCACGGAATAGGCAATGATGCGCCGTTGAAGACGACGGTCAATCCAGACGCGACCTCGTTGAAGCCAGATGGTCATTATTGCGCTGCGCTACTCGGGTCAATGCGAACAATCGCCCCATCGTCGGCGTAACGCGCCATGAACACTTCCTGTAGCGACAAGGCGTCATGTTGGTCAGCCGTGAAGGGCTGTGGGTAGTTTTTGACCAGACCCGGATAATTAGTGACCTGTTCCAGAGCATCCCGAATCGCGCTGCGGTCGGTAGATCCAGCGATCTGGATGGCGCGGGCCAGAATGTGAACCAGGTCGTAAGCGTGAGCCACCCCGACCGGGGATGGGATGCGCCGGGGGTCATCAATGCCGTAGCGCCGGGCGGCCTGCGCCACGCGTTGCGCCACCGGGTCGTTGGCACCGATGAAGGAATAGGTCTGCACAACGGCGAAGTCAATGTCCCGGAGCACGGAACCGGCACCTTCAAAGAAATTACCCCCGGTGATGCCCCACGCCGCGAGAATCGGCAGGCGTTGTTCTTTGGGGAGCGCGGCCATCTCTTTGACGAAGATGATGCCTTCGCGCTCGTTGCTAATCAGGAATACCATCTCCGCGCCGGCGGTTCTGAGCGTCTGGTATTGATTCAGCAACGAAGCATCGCCCCAGTGATACCACTGGGTGTCAACCAGCGTGATTTGCGAATCGGTCTGATTCAGGTTTTCAGCGGCTTTGAGATTACTGCGCCCCCATTCGGTATTGGGTGCCAGCAGGCCGATCTTGCGTGCGCCGCGCTGCGCTGCGTGGCGAAACATGACCTGGATAGCCCAGGTATCCCGAAGCGACAAGCGAAAAATGTAGTTGGGCCGGAAATCGTGGGTGGTGATCGGGTCAGCCGCCGCCCAGGGATCGAGCAGCGGGAGTTTGAGTTGGTGAATCTTCGGGATCGCTTCGACGACCACCGGGCTGTACCTGCCGCAGAGTACGGCGATGATGTTGGGGTCAGCCGCAAACTCCCGCAGATTCTTGATAAAGCGCGCTGGCACCGAACGGTCGTCCTTTTCCACCAGGGCGAGGGGCCGACCATTCAAGACACCGCCGCTGGCGTTGACTTCGTCTATGGCAATCTGTGCGCCCAGACGAATCGCCTGCGCCGACGTGCTGCCGACAACGCCAAACTCGGCGTTAATCCCGATCAGGATCGGCGGGGACTCGGCTTGTGCGCCAGTGGCAAGGATCAGCAAGAGGCACAGAAGGAGACGGCGGGTCATTGTTCACTCCTGTTCAGCGTGTTCAGTCGGCGGATCTTCAGCAGGCGCAGCATCAACCACGGGTTCCGTTCGACGGTTGACCTTGACTTCCGCGAGGCGGAGCAATTCGCCCCGCCAGAGGTAACCCCGGCGCAGTTCTTCGGTGACGACGCCATTGGGGACATCCGGACGCTCGTCCAGTTCGGCGGCGCGCATGGTGTGGGGATCGAGCTTTTTCCCCTCAGCGTCCAGTGGGATGACCTGGTGGGCGTTCAAAAGCTGATCGAGCCGACGCAGGCTGATGTCCTGACCCTGGGTCATCGCATGCAGTAAATCCCGCTCCCGTCGTCGCCGACCCAGCAATCGAACCCAGAACGTGGGGCGATAGTTTTGCAAAACGCGCAATCCCGCCTCGAAACGATCCCGTAGTTCTACCAGATCCAGCAACACCGGTTTGAGCATCGCCCACTGGTGGTCAGGAGTCCTCTGGTGGGCGCGATCCAGTTCCTGGCCCAATTGGGACTGGCTGGTTTGTAGCGTGGCAAAGACCGCTCTGAAGTCATCCATGGCGGTTTTGAGCTGGCGCGATTCCAGCCGAACCTCGGTTTTTATCGCCACCAATTCGGTAAATAGCGCATACAGATCAGTCCGTCGTTCCGCGACGCCTGCTTCATCGGGGGTCAGATCAGGCGGTTCGTCCAGATAGGCGCGGAAACGCTCCAGGAGTTGTTCTTTAATTTCGGTAGCCATGAGAGTCTTTACTTCTGGCCGGTCAGGCGACTGTTCAGCCATTGCCGTAATTGCGCCTCACTCGGGCGCCGAAGGGGACCCGGCTTGAGAGCCGAGACGATGAGCGTCGATAAATCCGCGGTTTCTTGCTGGAACAATCGGTAACTCAGGCGATCCCGCCGGGTTTTGATCGCTTCGTAGGCAGCGCGAACCGCTTGGAAGCGTTCGGGAGACCGCTCGGGCGGATGTTCACGCACCTGTTGCAGATAGGCTTTCTTGATGGTGTCGTCGTCAGCCGTTTCGGCGACGCCTAATACAGTAAATGGATTGAGCATTAGGATCTCCGGCGGTTGGGGCGACCGCCGCGACCGCCGCCTCCGGGCATGGGCAGGACGATGTCGCCGTCGTCATTGACGAGGTCTTCAGCGTTCATTCCCCCCAGCAGTACCGCTTTAATGAGGTTTCTTTGCAATTCCGGCGGCATATCCTTATCCATGGGCATCCCTTTCAACATCATGTCCAACATCTGGTCGCGCATCGCGGGCGGAACCTGCTCCAGCATGTCACGCAGCTCCTCAATCATGTCCGTAAAATCGTGAGGAACCCCTGACATGGGTAGGCCAAAGGGCGATCCGAAGTCGGGTTCATATTCTTCCAGAAAGCGTTCGATCAGCATCTTGGCGCGGTGATTCTTGTCCGAGAGCGCCCGGCGCATGGCCGCCTCCAGTTGGTCAACCTCGCGATCCTTGAGTTCGTCGGCGTCGCCCTCGGCGCGACCATAAATCTGGTAATAAATGAACAGCGGCCGCTCTGGATAATGACTGAGCGCCCCGGTTGCGACGTATTCCAGCAACTCGTAATGCGGCGCTTGATGCAACGCCTCGCAGACCAGCAGCAGATCTTCTTCCTTGCGCAAGGCCTTGATCGCCCGTTTCAGCGGCTTTTCGACATCTTCCAGCACCGAACCGAGGTCTTCGACGCCTTCTTCGTGATAAGCGTTGATCCATTTCATCACCGTCAACAATTCACTGTGGCTGACGGTGAATTTGCGGGGATCGCCGAGCGCCAGGTCGCGCACGAACAGCTCCGGCTCGAGGTCGAGACGGGAGGCTTCGACCGCTAAACGCACCCAGCCCAGGAAGGGGCTACCCGCCAGACGAAGACCTTCCCGCAGCCAGTGCTGGGTTTGTTCACGGTGAACCTGCCGGAACGCCAACAGCCCCCGGTGGATTTCGATGACGCCGGTACGCGCGGTGTCCCGCTCCAACTGGTTGGCGGCGTTCAACTCCTTTTCCACCAGGGGGTATTTACCAGCGATCAGTTGTTTACGGGCGTGGGCCAGATGGGCATTGATCAGGAGCGCACGGGCTTTGGTATTGATCGGATCGAGATCCAGCACCCGCTTGGCGAAGCCAGCGGCTTTTTTATACGATTTGCGGGCGGTAGCGGTGACCACCGCGGCGATCAAGACCTGTGGATCATCGGGAAATTGCTTGACCGCACGTTCCACCCAGGCGTGATAAGCCTTGTCGTCTTCAGCTTCCCGGTACAGCGTCGCCAGTTGCAGGTAGACATCCCGGTCGTCCGGATCGAATTCCAGGCTCTTTTCCAGGTACTCGGCGAGCGGCTTTGCGGGGTCGCCCCAGAAGTATTCTTCATGCTGGCTCAGTTTCGCCATCTGGCGCAGGATCAGCGCGATCATTAACCGATCATCGGGGTGGCGCGCATCCTGCGTCAGCACACTCACGCAGGTTTGCCATTCGCGCAGCGCCGCGTGGCTATCCTCGGTTTGTTCAGCGCGCAGCGCCGCAAGGCGATGGGTTTCGAAAGGCGTTAAGGGGCCAAACCATTGCGTGTAGGTGGACTGACCCCGCGGGTAGCCTGACAACAGCGCCAGAGCGGCGTGGCGGGCTTGTTCCCGATCCAGGAGCGCCAAGTTATTCGTGATGAAATCAAACAGGGTTTTGTCTTTCGGGTGCTCGCCAAGTCGCGTTGATTCCTTGAGCAGTTTGAGTTGCCGGGCATCCAGACCGAACAGACTGACCGCCAGATCGCGCTGGGTGGCATCAAGCGCCAGCAGCACCTGGGCAGGCTTGGGGGCCGCGACGGCGCGGACGATAACCGCCAGGTCGTGGTAGGGCGAGGTCGGCGGAATGCGTTCGACCAGCGCCGGTGCGCCAGCCGGATCGGTTTCCAGTTTCAGTAACGCCGAAAGCGTCTGCCGCAGATCCCGGTAGGGGGAACGGATCGGGATGTTTTGCAGGCAGTCGCGCACCACGGCTTCCGCTTCGCCTTGACTGTAGGCGCGCAGCGCGGCTTGGGCGAGGCTGAGTAACCGGCGCAAGGGTGCGTCCTGCGGCAAGGCCTGAAGGATCTCCTTTTGGCCCGCCAGTGCGAGCGCCGCCAGTCGGGCTTCCAGTTCACCCGCGCCGGACAGCGCAGCGGTATGTTGCACATAGGCGCGCATGGCTTTGGGGTATTGGCCGGTGTGCAGCAGCCAACTGACATAGAGTTCCGGATGTGGAGCCTGACCGCAAAGGCTGGGCAGATTTTCCCAAATAATTGCGGCTTCCCGGTACATGGCCTTGTCGGCCAGTTGTTTGGCACGTTCCAGGTAGACCTTGGCCAGCGCCTCGCGCCAACCGGCTTCGGCTTGCGGTTCGCGCTTCAACAGCAGCTTGTAGACGTCGATAGCGTCTTTGTAATTCTGCGCTGTCATCAATGCCTGGCCGCGGGCGATCAGTTCGGCGGTCGGCAATTCCTCGAGGCGGAGACGCGGCGGTGGCGGCGGTGGTTTACGCATGGGTTGAGACTCTCGATGGGTCAGCGGAACCGGGCAGTCAAGCAGCAATGACGGTTAAATCGGCCTGTTCGCTCAGCGTTCGGGCGTCGCTGAGTACGGCGCAGTGGGCGGATTCGGGTTGCAGATAGGCGGCGGCGACTCGTTGCAAATCCTCCAGCGTCACTGCTAATACCCGTTGTCGATAAGCACGGCGCTGTTCCGGGGTACGGTCGAACAGTGTACCAAAGAACGCACTAATCGCTTCACCCGCGGGGGAACCGGGTTTGTCGATTGCAGCGATGATGCCGAGAATGGCTTCTTCCAGAGTCCGGGCCGGATGGTCGAACGTGTGCAGCCAGTCCAGCGCCCGGTCGAAATCGGCCAGCGTGTCGGCCAGTCGCGGGTCGCGGTAGGAATGAAAGCGGAATGCGCCACTGTCGGGATGATAGCCCGCACCGCCGCCATACGCCCCGCCCTGTTCGCGGATGGCGCGATGCAGGTAGCCGTTGCGCAGGAAGTCGCCGAGGACGTGCAGCGCCGGCGCATCGGGATGATTCGAGGCCACGGTGGGATAGGCTTTGGCGCAGAAGTTGACTTGGGTGTTGACGCTGAACCCCAGGCGAGTCGGCGCAGCTTCGGGCGGGCTGAGGGTGAAGGTGGCAGCGGGGACGGCTGAGGCATTGCGCCAGGTCTTCGCCAAGGCGGCGGCGATGTCGGCCTGCCGTTCGGCTTCGCTGACCACCAGCAGTTGGCGGGGCGCCGATTGCAGGCGGTCGCGCAACTGTTCCAGGCAGGCGGCGAACGCCGCCAGTTCCCCGGCGTCCTCCAGTGCCTCGTCCAGGGCCTTGAGTTGTTTCAGCCCGGCCATGCCTTCCCAGCGATGGTTGAGGGCAGCGACGGGACTCAAGCTGGAACTGGCGGCGGCCAGCGCAAGCAGGTGACCGTGGTCGGTGATGGCTTCTTCACGATGGGCGCACATCTGGGCGACCAGCTCCCGCAACCGGGGCAGCTCGTCAAAACGGGCGCGGGTCAGGGTTTCCCACAGCAGGTCGGACAGCGCGGCCTGATTGCGAGACAGCGCCTTACCGGCGACGACCATGACGCCTTTGGCCTGTTGCACATCGTTGATACCGCCGCGCACCACCGCCCGGGCGCTGAGTCCGCCCGTGACCGCCGCCTGCCGGGCTTGCGTCGTTCGGTAATCGCGCCCGGCGCTGCCGACTTCACTCAGGCAAGCGCAGAACAGCGGCAGCAGGTCCAGTTCATCGGGTTCCAGCGCCGGCAAGTCGAGAATGGCTTGCAGATAGACGATACCGTTGGTGCCCTGGGCGTACCAAGTGGTGGGCAGGTCGCCGACCGGGCGGCTGACACCCTCGGCGATTTTCAAGTCGGGGGGGATGTCGTCCAGACCGACTTTCGGCAGGCGTTCCGGGTCATCCTGACGCTGCTGGCGTTCGGCCAGAATGCGCGCCTGTTCAATGATGCGTGCTTGATCGGCATCAGTTAGTGTGGCGCTAATCGCCGCCAGACGTTCCCGTTCCGCCATGGCATGCTGCGTGCTGAGTTCGGCATCCGGGGCCATGGTCAGCCGCACCCGGTGAGGGTTGTCCAGCAGCAGTTGCTGGATCAGTTGCGGGATAAAGCCGGGATCGCGGCTTTCGGCACGAAGCTGTTCCAGCAGGGGATCGCTGTCCAGGGCGGAGAGCGGATCCGCGCCGTGAATCGCCGGGGTCAGCGCGTCCATGATCAGATGTAGACCGTAGGGAAAGCCATCGCCGGTAATTTCCCGCTCGCTCAATTCCAGTTGATGCAGGGCGGCATCAATGGCGTCCTGCGGCACCCCTTCAGCAGCGACTTGTTGCAGCACGTCAAACACCAGCGCCTCAACGGCTTCCGCACATTCGGGATTAGAGCCTTCCAGCCCGCAGACGAAGGTGGCTTCACGGGTAGCGGTGTCGAAGCCGCATAACGGTGAGGGCGAGGTGCCGAGTTCCGAAGTTTCCAGGGCGTTGCGTAATGGGGAACTGCTGTTGTCCAGCAGCACATCGCTTAACAGCCGCGCCCGCAACGTCGCCATTGGATCCGTAACCGGTCCCAGCAGCCAGCCCAGCACGATATGCGTTTGGTCTTCTAAATCCTCAGCGCCATCCAGGGGATAGTGGATGAGATCGGTCACCGGCTCGGGGTAGCGGCGCTCGTCGGGAATCGCCAGATCCAGCGCCAGCGCCTGAAATTGGCTCAAAGCCCCTGTCTCGAAGCGCTCCTGGTGTTCAGCGGCGGGAATGTCGCCGTAGGTGAGGAAAATGGCGTTGGACGGGTGGTAGTGGCGGGCGTGAAAGGCTTTAAGTTGCGCGTGGGTGAGATCAGGGATGACCGTGGGATCGCCGCCGCTGTTGTAATGGTAAGTAATCGTGGGAAACAGGCGTTCTTGCAATTCATGCCCCAGTCGTTGCACCGGTGAACTCAATGCGCCTTTCATTTCGTTGAACACGACGCCCTTGAACAGCAGTTCCGACTGTGGATTGTCGGGTTGCGCAAATTCCAGGCGGTGGCCTTCTTGGGCGAAGTCATATTCATTCAGTAATGGGAAAAACGTGGCATCCAAATAGACGTCCAGCAGATTATTAAAATCCTTTTTATTCTGGCTGGCGAACGGATAAGCAGTCCAGTCACTGCTGGTAAACGCGTTCATGAAGGTATTTAGCGACCGGCGAATCATCATAAAAAACGGATCGCGCACGGGATAGCGCTGACTCCCACACAGTGAGGTATGTTCCAGAATATGCGCGACGCCAGTGGAGTCATGCGGCACGGTTAAAAAGGCCACCATGAAGGCGTTATGCGGATCGTCGGCAGCCAAATGGAGATGCCGGGCGCCGGTCGCAATATGGCGGTATTCCTGGAATTCCAGCCGCAGGGCGGGAACGGGGTGACTGCGCAGGTGCTGAAAAGTCGGATAGGGCATGAGTTCGATTCAGTAAAAGTTGTTGGGCAAGCGCCCAGGTCATTGAAGATTAAAGGGGGAACTACGTCTGTTCAGGCAGATTGCCGAGAGGCTGTCCGTGTCGACGATGAAGGACCTGATCCCGGTTTGAAACGATGAATCCGCGACAGCACATTAACCAGGGTCTTTTTTGCTATAGCCATATCGTAGTCCGTTTGCAGGCCGATCCAAAAACCTTCATTCATCCCGAAGAAGTGCGCCAGGCGTAATCCGGTGTCCATGGTAATCGCCCGCTTGCCTGCGACAATCTCGCCAATGCGGCGCTGCGGTACGCCAATCTCTTTGGCCAACCGGTACTGAGTTAAACCCATCGGCTTCAGAAAGTCTTCCAGCAGGATCTCGCCAGGGGCTACCGGTGGCAGCTTGCCCCCTTCTGCCACATCGGAAAAATCGATTTGGTCCAGGTCTTCAACGCGAATGGTCACGGGTACTCACCTCAATGATAATCAACGATTTCGACATTCCAGGCGTGGCTATCGCGCCACTCAAAACAAATTCGCCACTGGTCGTTGATGCGGATACTCCATTGACCTTCATGGTCGCCGGAGAGCTTTTCCAGCCGATTGCCGGGTGGAATGCGTAACTCTTCAACCGATAATACCCGGTTGAGCTGCGCCAGTTTGCGCCGTGCGGTTTGCAACCAGTCTGCGCCAAAGCGACGAACCCGTTCATGCGCGAATACAGCCGCCGTCTCTTTGGTCGCGAAAGTTTTGATCATGGCAAAATACTAACGCATTGCGTTATTAATGGCAACCGTTAGTAAAAGCCCTTGCAAGCTGTCCAATGCGTCATTCAGCGACCATGCCGACCCAGGCCGGATCAGTGGCGTGGCGTTGCAGGTACCAGTCCACGGTTTTGGCGATGCCGCTTTGGAAGGTTTCCAGCGGCTTCCAGCCCAGTTCCCGCTCCATTTTGTCAGCAGCAATCGCATAGCGCCAATCATGGCCGGGGCGGTCGGTGACGAAGGTAATCAGCTTCTCATGCGGGGCATGTTCCGGGCGGCGTTCATCGAGTAACTGGCAGATGAGTCGGGCAATATCGAGGTTCGCCCATTCGTTGCAGCCCCCAATATTATACGTTTCGCCCGGTTGCCCCCGGCGAATCACCGCCTCAATCCCCCGACAATGATCTTCGACATACAGCCAGTCGCGAATGTTGGTGCCATCGCCGTAGACCGGAATGGATTTTTGCAGCAGGCAGGAACGAATTACCGTGGGGATGAACTTCTCGCCGTGCTGGAACGGGCCGTAGTTGTTGGAACAGTTGGTGGTGACGACGGGTAAGCCGTAGGTATGGAAGTAGGCGCGCACCAGATGATCGGAACCGGCCTTGGAGGCGGAGTAGGGTGAATTCGGCGCGTAGGGCGTGGTTTCGGTGAACGGTGGATCGTCGGGCTTGAGCGTACCGTAGACCTCGTCGGTGGAAATATGGTGGAACCGGCAAGATTCCGCCCTGTTCCCCTCCAGCCAAAACTGACGCGCCGCTTCTAACAGGGTGAACGTCCCGACCAGGTTGGTTTGCACAAACGCGGCTGGCCCGGTGATAGAACGATCCACATGACTTTCGGCGGCGAAGTGGGCGATGGTGTCAATCTGATGTTCGCGCAGCAGGCGGTCTACCAGCGTCCGGTCGCCAATATCGCCCTGGACGAAGTGATGCCGGGCGGCATCGGGCAAGTCGCGCAGGTTGTCCAGCGAACCGGCGTAGGTCAGCAGGTCAAGCGTGACGATGCGGATATCGGGATCGGTCGCCAGCAGATGGCGGACAAAGTTGCAGCCAATGAAGCCGGCACCGCCGGTGACCAGCAGGTTATGGGGATAGTGTTCCATGGACAGCTCACTTCAAGGAAGGTCAAGGTTGAATTCGGCAACGACCGGCGCATGATCGGAAGGGCGCTCCAGCCGACGTGGGGCGGTGTCAATCGAGCACGCGGTGCAGGTCGTTGCTAACGCGGGGCTGATCAGAATATGGTCAATGCGCATCCCCAGATTGCGGCGAAAGGCAGCAGCGCGGTAGTCCCACCAACTGAAACTGCGTTCTTCCTGCACGAATCGGCGGAAGGCGTCGTGCAGTCCCAGGTTCAATAAGCGCTGAAACGCCGTCCGTTCCGGTTCGCTGCACAGCACTTGTCCGACCCAGGCGGTTGGATCATGCACATCGCGATCTTCCGGGGCAATGTTGAAATCGCCCAGGATGACCAGTTGGGGATGCCGGGCGAGTTCGGTGGCTACCCAGGCGATGAGCTGCTCCAGCCAAGCGAGTTTGTAGGCGTATTTGTCGGAGCCGACTGCCTGGCCGTTGGGAATGTAGAGATTCAGCACCCGGATGTTCCCAATAGTTGCGCCCAGCACCCGGCGTTGCGGGTCGTCCAAGCCGGGCAGGTCGGTCACCACGTCGCGGGCGGGCTGTCGGCTGAGGATCGCCACGCCGTTATAGGTTTTCTGCCCGGCGAACCGGGATTGATAGCCCGCATTCTCGATGTCCAGCGCCGGGAAGTCCGGGTCGGACAGCTTGGTTTCCTGCAGAGCCAGAATGTCGGGTTGCTGCTGACCCAGCCACGCCAGCACCTGCGGCAGGCGCACTTTCAGCGAGTTGACGTTCCAGGTCGCAATTTTAATGGTCAATGCGTCGGACTCCGTAAAAGTATAAAAAATACTTTCAAATTCAGTTAATAGATAGTATCTAAACGGAAATTGTCACAATTTGCCATTAAATCGTTAATGGTTCCGGCAACGATGTATTGAGCCGGTGTCGCATCCACTCGTAGCGCCTCGAAATGGGCTTTCCCACACGCAATCTTGGCGCTTTCCTTGTCGCGTAAATCGTCAGTGAACAGGCCACCTTTGGTCTCTACCACGAAGTAAAGCCGTTCCGCGCCGTCTTTCTCGATCAGTACGGCCCAATCCGGGTTATAGCTACCCAATGGCGTCGGGACTTTGAACCAGCCCGGGAGCTTGGCGTAGACCTTCACGGCTTCATTCTTCTCCAATTGTTCAGCAAAGGTGCGCTCGACTCCGGCTGAATCATAAACAATCTGTTCGTAGACCGATTTTTCAACCGCCAGCAGGTTTTTCAAGTAACCGGTCAATTCTTCCTGCTCAAACAATTCCTGGGCGTAATAGCCTTCGTCGCCAAGGCGCTGGTATTTGATGCCGTCTACCAAAGCCAGCCGTTTACTGCGATTGACCACTTCAGTCGCCAGTTCGATGAACTGTTGCGGATTGCGGCTAAAGTCATTCAGTCGCCCGCTGTCATTGAGAATCCGCACCAGGCTACGGCGAGTGAGTTGCGTCTTGTCTTGCAAGTCGGTGAGCAGATCGGGTAATACGATGTCGCGTTCATCGAGAGTGATGCCCAAAGCGGTCACCGTCTCTGCGGCACTGACTCCGCCCCGCCCAATCGTGAGATCAGCTTTGCGGATGTTGACCCGCGTTTTGCTAATCGGCGGCGCGTCCTGTAGCGCCT
>JFJP01011489.1_pt1 | contig 15711 bp, 11 predicted proteins | sample 431651 | NCBI WGS metagenome assembly JFJP01 (sample SAMN02602958, study PRJNA72255) | Microbial mat metagenome, whole genome shotgun sequencing project. | biome: fresh water; feature: sink hole; material: water; isolation source: purple microbial (photo- and chemosynthetic) mats found in... | reverse complement strand
TTATCTTGCGTCGGCTTTTGGAGCTATGGGTCAAAGGAGAAATTGACCTCAAATGGTAATCCTCAAAGGTTACAAAACTGAGCTAAAACTAAATAATCACCAAAAAACAGCCTGTAAAAAACATTGTGGGGCAGCGCGCTTTGCTTACAATTGGGGCTTGGCTCAAAAGATGGCGGCCTATAATCTAACGAGCAAAAGTCCCTCAGCCATTGACCTTCACCGCGAGTTAAACTTATTGAAACAAAGTGAATTGAGTTGGATGTATGAAGTCAGCAAATGCGCGCCGCAGGAGGCATTGCGTGATTTGGATAAAGCCTACGCCAATTTTTTTAGACGGGTTAAGCAAGGTGACAAAGAGGTTGGCTTCCCCCAATTCAAATCTCGTAGACGTGGACTAGGCAGTTTCAGGCTGACAGGTTCAATCAAGGTGTTTGAACGGTCAATCCAAATGCCCCGTTTAGGCAAGTTGCGCCTGAAAGAAGTGGGCTATATTCTCACCTGTGGCGTTAAAATTCTGTCAGCTACCGTCTCAGAACAGGCGGGACGGTGGTTTGTTAGTGTGCAAGTGGAACAACACGTTAATGAACCGTTACCAAATAGTAGCGAAGTGATTGGCGTGGATTTAGGCATTAAGTCAATGGCAATCTGTAGTAATGGCTTATCTTTTACTAATCCTAAACCGTTAAAAGCGAAAACCAAGCAATTGAAACGGTGGCAGAAACGATTATCACGACGAGTTAAGGGAAGTCAAAATCGCAAAAAAGCCCGACTCAAAGTGGCGAGACTCCATGCTCAAATCGCCCATATCAGGTCTGATGCCTTACACCAAGCAACGAGTAAGATTATCGCCCAAAAGCCACAGGTGTTTGTATTAGAAGATTTGAATGTTAAAGGCATGATGAAAAATCATAAGCTGGCGCGGGCCATCAGTGACGTAGGCATGGGTGAATTTAGACGGCAAATAGATTACAAAGCTAAACGGCAAGGCGTTGAAGTGGTTTATGCTGACCGTTGGTTTCCCTCCAGTAAAACTTGTAGCCATTGTGGTAATGTTAAGTTAGAATTAAGCCTAGCTGAACGTACTTATGATTGCGACTTTTGCGGTTTTACCCTTGACCGCGATTTGAACGCCGCGATTAACTTGAAAAATACCGTTAGTTCGACGGGAATTTACGCCTGTGGAGAGAGTGTAAGTCCTAATTTATTAAGGCAGTTCTCAGCGAAGCAGGAATTAAACATTGTTTATGGCCTCGTGTCATAAATGAGTAAGTTTTTTAGAACGGTGTTTTTATACTTATGCCACCGACAACAACTCCCCCCGATTGGTTCTGGACGGGCTACAGTTTCCGAGCCATGAACACCCACATCCAAACTTGGCTTTATAGCCAAACCGCCCTTGCGCCCGATATTTTGGTTGATGTGCAACAGCTATTCAACAGCATGGAGCGCAGCCTCTCCCGTTTCAAAGCGGACAGTGACCTCAGCCGTTTTAATCAATGTAATGATGAGCAATATCCCGCCCGCCCCACCTTACTCAGCGCGCTTGAAGTCGCGCTACTCGCGGCGCAAATGACCAACGGCCTCTATGACCCGACCATTTTGCCCGCCCTAGAGCAAGCGGGTTATGACCGTAGTTTTGAGCAAATCACGCCCCAAACGGCCAGTCACACCCAGACTAATGTATCTAAAAATTACGATTTCCGTTCCATTGAAATTGACCGCCCGCGCCGTCTTATTCATAAACCCGTCGGTTTGCGCGTGGATTTAGGTGGCATGGGCAAAGGCTGGACGGTTGACCGTGCCGCTGACCGTTTGCAAGGGCTAGGGCCGTTCATGGTCAACGCGGGTGGGGACATTTTTGCTTATCACTCGCCGCCAGGAACGAAAGGTTGGTTAATAGAGTTAGTTCACCCGTTCCAACCCGAAATATCGTTTGCCACGCTCTGCCTCCATCACCGCGCCCTCGCCACCTCCACCATCGCCAAGCGGCAATGGCAACGCAACGGTCAAATTATGCACCATCTCATTGACCCCCGCACCCGCCAACCCGCCCAAACTGATGCCGTTTCCGTCTCTGTCGTGGCGGAGCGCACCGTTTTAGCCGAGATTTACGCCAAAGTTGCCCTCATTTTGGGCGCAGAACAGGGCTTGGCCTATTTAGAATCATTACCTAATGTGGAGGGTTTAATTTTTACGGCTAAGGAGGAAGTGATTTATACAACGGGCATGGCCGCGTGGGTGGCATAGGGCTTTAGGTGAAAAGTTTTCCACCTGTAAATTTTAAGGTGATAACGGGTAGGAGTCCGCAATTCTTTGCGGGCTGTCCGCAAATGATTGCGGACTCCTAAATTAAATCCCAATTATGTACGGTGAAAAAATTTTCATTAAAATTTCACCGATTATTCATTCCCTGCTGCTATCATGGGGCTTAAAATAGCCGCCAATTATACTGAGCAAGGGCATGAATTAAACTTTTCAGGAGTGCGAAAGTTTTACTTTCGCCTGTCAAAATGAAATTTTGACACTCCAGTTTATGCTCTGGCGCAGTATAGAAACAGTTCTTTAACAGGAGAACATATCATGGCAATAAATTTACCCTTACCCCAAAATTGGCTAAACCGTACCGCGTCCCTCCAAGTTCAAATCGATGGCTCGCCCTTTTTTCGGGTCTTGAGTGAATTTTTGCGAAATAGCGCACTTTACCCCATGTTACAAGCTATTCGTAAAGTGACTGACACAGGTTGGGAGGCTTATTTAAGCAATCCTGTGCATTACGTTTTATTTTTAGCCATGTTAATTCAAGCATATGTGGTTGGCACGATGCAAAGCCAACGCTGGTACGCTAAATTTGGCGGACACATGCTGGGTTTCAGCCTTTACACCCTTTTTGAACTGCTAGTTGATGGCCCCATTAGCTTTATTCAAAACCCTTATCATTGGCTCTTTGGGGGGGTGAGTTTTTGTATTGCGTCCCTGATAACATTGCAAACTTTGACAACGGATAGCTTTTTTTGGCAAATGACCACCAATATCATGATTAATATGGTTAAAATTTCACTCATTTCAGGCATGTATATGTTGCTTGAACTAGACATTGAAATGAATTCCGACCTGACTTGGGCCTCTTGGCTCACCTACATGGAGGCGCATGGACATCAATTTATTCTCTATGGTACCTTATTTTTTGGCCTTCTGTTGGGCTTAACCGAGTGGCAACGGGCTAATTATGCCGCTTCGTTAAGGGCAATAGCTACTCAACTTAAGCAATATTCCGAATGGAGTTTGAGTGCTGACCTGGTGGCGGATGCGGTCAATGACCCAACGGCGTTACAGTTACATCGAGCCGAACGGACAATCCTTTTTATGGATATTCGCGGTTTTACTGCCTGGACGGAACAGGTGAACCCGCAACAAGCGGCGGAAATGTTAAACCATTATTATCAGCAGGCCGAAATAATTATTACGAAATATCATGGACATAAACCCAATTTTACGGCAGATGAGGTCATGACCCGTTTTAGCGACCCCGAAGCGGCCATGCAAACCGCAAATGCGCTGCAACACGCCCTCAAACCTCATTTGGCGGCTTACAATTTAGCGGTAGGCATTGGTTTACACACGGGCGAGGTGATTGAAGGACTCATGGGGTCAGCGAACACCCGCAAATATGACCTCATTGGCGATGCCGTTAACACGGCCAAACGGCTGGAGTCGGCGGCAGGGGCGGGGGAAATTGTTCTCTCCGCTGTCACCTATCATGCCTTAAAAATACCCCCGACCACCGTAGAATTGCGAGAGTTGCGAGTGAAAGGTAAAAGTGAGCCATTGCAAGTATTTGCAATTAGTCCTTTGTCATTGGTTGTTGGATAACTAATCATGAACAAGTGACAACGGACAAATGACCAATGACAAACAACCAATGACAAAGGACAATTATGCGCTTATTAGTCGTTGAAGATGAAGAAAGAATTGCTCGCTTTTTGAAAAAGGGGCTGGAAGAAGAAAGTTACGCCGTTGATGTGGCGACAGACGGCCCCGCCGCGCTGGATTGGGTGGCGGGGGCGGAATATGATGTCATTATCTTAGATGTCATGTTGCCAGGGCTAACGGGTTTTGAGGTTAGCCGCATTTTGCGCCAACGGGGGATAACCACGCCCATCATTATGCTGACCGCCCGGGATGATGTGGAAGACCGCGTGACGGGTTTGGACGCAGGGGCCGATGATTACATGCCCAAGCCCTTTGCTTTCAAAGAATTACTCGCGCGTATCCGCGCCATGACCCGCCGCACTTCAACGGCAACGGTGGCGATGACGGTGCTAGAGTTTGCGGATTTGAAACTTGATACGATTACCCACCTCGCCAAACGCGGCTCGCATGAGATTGAACTGACCCCGAAAGAGTATGGTTTGTTAGAATACTTTATGCGTCACCCCCGCCGCCCCCTCAGCCGCACCTTGATTCGGGAGAGCATTTGGGGGTATGATTATTACGGGGCATCTAACGTGGTCGATGTTTATGTGCGCCATTTGCGCCAAAAATTGGAGGCACATGGCGAACCACCCCTCATTCATACGGTGCGCGGCGTGGGTTATAAACTTGATGATTTAGAAGAATGAACATTCGCTTACGTCTCACTTTGTGGTATACGGTGATTTTATCGCTCATTTTGTTGCTGTTTAGCCTCGTGATTTACTTTGGTTTGGAGCGAAGTTTGATTGCTACCATAGACAATCATCTTCAACGAGAGGCCGCCGCCGTTATGAACAATTTACGTTTTGAGCTGCGCCATAGCTCCGATGATGACGATGATGAGGAGGAAGCAGACCATGATAAGCAGCGTGGGCAGCTTGAACTTAATTATCAGCCTGAAGAGGGCGTTTTATGGCGAGTGACAGACGCGCATGGCAAGTCGTTGTTAGACCATAGTAATTTCGATAAATTTACCTTTGAGTCTAGGGCTATCACCAGCCGCCGCCCTGAATTTGAGTACGCTCAGTTGGCGGATAAAACGCCGATTCGTTTATATACCGTTCCCTTCATTATAAAGGAGCAGGGTGAGACGATTATTCAGGTAGCGGAAGATTACGCTTATATTCAACAGGTACAAAACCAACTTTTTTTCCTGTTGGCCTTAACCATTCCCTTAACCTTAGCCATTGCCAGTATCGGCGGTTGGTTTTTAGCCAGCAACGCTCTCGCCCCCATTGACCAAATTACCCTCGCCGCGCAAGCCATTAGCGCGAATGATTTACACCAACGGCTCAATTTGAAGTTGCCTAACGATGAAGTAGGGCGGTTGGCGACGACCTTTGATACCATGTTGGCGCGTTTGGATGAGTCGTTTAATCGCCAAAAACGTTTCATTGCGGATGCCTCTCATGAGATGCGAACCCCATTAACTATTCTTAAGGGTGATGTCGAGGTGGCCCTCATGCGGCCGCGCAGTGTGGCCGATTATCAGGAAACGTTGGTCATGGTTGACCATGCGGCCGCGCAGTGTGGCCGATTATCAGGAAACGTTGGTCATGGTTGACCAAACCGTTGACCGTTTGACCGCATTGGTGGAGGAGTTGCTTTTATTGGCGCGGGCCGAGAATAACCAAGTGCCGTTACAACTGGAGCAAATCAACTTAAGTGAATTGTTAGCTGAGGTTATCTCTAGTTTGGAATTGGCGGCGCAACGGAAGCAAATTAAGGTCATCAGTCAGTTACCCCCTGAAGTTGAATTGATGGCTGATTATGGTAAATTAAGCCGATTATTTATCAATTTGCTGGAAAATGCCCTCAAATATTCCTCTGCGCGTAGCCAAGTGACGATTCAGGCCACCCTTGAGCATGGTCAAGCCAAAGTTGAGGTCAGTGATAACGGGCAGGGCATTGCGCCTGAACATTTAGTCCATTTATTTGAGCGTTTTTATCGGGTGGATAAAGCCCGTTCCCGCCAAACCACGCCCGATGAAAGCAGCAGCGGCTCAGGCTTGGGGCTGTCCATTGCCGAGTGGATTGTGACGGTACATGGCGGACGCATTACGGTGCAAAGTGAGGTGGGGCATGGCACAACCTTCACGGTGTGGCTGCCGCAGGCAAGGAGTAATCTAAGTTTGGGGTAGTATCAGGCTAAAGTCGTTGTGTTAAGAAGATAAGTGGTTTGGTCATTCGTTCCTTTCCCCATTCGCTGTAGCCAGCGTCAATTTGTTCATTTGAGCCATTTATTGTACCCTTGGTCAAATGTTCGCTGTAGCCAGCGTCAATTTGTTCATTTGAGCCATTTATTGTACCCTTGGTCAAATGTCAACTTGGTTCAAATATACCCTTTTCGCCACCCTCATTACCCTTACACTAACCTTACTCCCCTTCACCCCCCTCGCCCTGTGCGGCGCAGTGGGGCTGCTCATCATCTTGCCAGGGCTGCAACTTGCCCGTTGGCTTGACCTCACCCCTACATGGCAACGCCCCGAAACGCTCCTGGTCAGCCTCGCCTTAGGGCTAGTCACCTCCCCCATTTTGGTCTATTGGAGCAGCCTCATCTTCGGCTTCACCCGCCCCATGCTCCTCATTTTGTTACCTCTCTACGTCCTGCTTCTTGCAAAATGTGAGAAATTAGAAGTGAGAAACGTCAAATTTCAAATTTCTCATTTCTCATTTATTCCTTTATTTTTAGCCCTGATAACCGCACTCGGCGTATTTTTATCTTACTTTGAATTACAAACCAATGCGGGCTATTATCCCGTACAAATGGAAGATTGGCAGAAACATTACGGCGTGGCCTTTGCCCTGCGTCAAACGGGCATCCCACCCACCAGCCCCTTTTTCTATGGCCTCTATCCCGATGAGTCGCTAGTGTATTACTATTTCCTACACCTGAATGGCGCGACTTTGGATTTATTACAAGGTGGCGCGCCGTCCCTCCATGCTAGTTTTGTTACGGTGATTGTCTTCGCTTCATTAACTTTTAGCGGCATGGTTTTTTACCTTGCCCAAGCCATGTTTAATAGCCCCGTTATCGCCACCTGGTCACTCGCGTTTGCCACGCTCATTGGTGGGCTAGATATTATCCCTATCTTACAACGCACCATTGAAAAATACCGTCATAATTTTCCTGATGGGTCGTTGCCCTGGGCGGTGTTCATGCCCCGCGAACACATAGACAATTGGATTTCGGCCTTGTCGCTACGGCTAAACACCTTTTATGCCCACCATGTCTGGGTGCCGCAACATCTCACGGGGCTGACGATTCTTTGCTTAGGTTGTTATCTCTATCTAAAAATTCCACAGCCGCGCAAATTATTAGTTATCTGGCCGATATTACTTTTTGCCCTGCTTGGTCACAGCACCTGGATAGCGGTCATTGTGGCGGCGGCGTGGGCGGTCTTTGCGCTAGGGCAATTCAGTTGGGCAATATGGGAGTCCAAATCTTTAGATTTGCCCGCGCCAAACATGGAGTCCAAATCTTTAGATTTGCCCCTATCAAATCTAAAGATTTGGACTCCGAAAAACCTAATTTTGAGTTATGTCAGCATGGCCGCTTTATTCAGCCTCATTGCCGCGCCCTTCATTATGACCTTGCTAGGGCCGCAAGCCCCCAAATCAGGTATCGTCTTTGAAATCCCCAAACTAGATGGCTGGGCAATATTACATCCCATTCAAACCACGTTTGGCCCCGCAATTTGGGCGCGGCTGTTAGATTTACCGTTACATTTTACCATTGAAATGGGCGCGTTATTATGGGTTGGGTTAGCGGGTTTAGCTTTATATTGGCGCAGAAATTACTTTACCCCCCCCCCGATTCAGGGGGGGACAGAGGAAGAAAATACCCCTCCGCTTCGGGGGGGGTATCAGCCTGTGACTTTATTACCCTTTTTAACGCTGATTCTGCTCATTGGCCTTATTACGGTGAGTTGCTTTGCTTCAGGGCATGGTTGGGCAGGATTAGGGCTAGTATTGAACAATGATTTGGGCTTGCGCGCCCTCATGCCAGGGCAATTGGTCTTGGCTCTATTTGCGGGCTACTTCATGGGGCAATTTCCCACGTTAGCGCAACCGCGTTGGCTTAAAACAGTTACCGTCATTGGCTTAAGCGTATTGATAGGCTTGGGTGTGACCTCCTCCGCGTGGGAGTTTGTTTCTATGGGACTGGCGAAATATACCCTTGAGCCGCAACTTTCACCAACGGTGTATCAAACCTTACGAGACTTACCGAGTATTACGCCGCCGATTGATAAGCCTTTCCCGATTGTCCAACATCGGATTCATCGGGAGGTGTCGCGCTTCCAATTATCATTAGGACAGCGACTTATCGCTTTTGCCACAGGCGAGGCGATTGTCTTTCATCCCCATGTGCATGAATTGGCCTTGGCGCATAACCTCAGCCAACAGGCGTTTGATAATGGGCTGCCCGTTTGGAGTTACCAAATGTTTAACAATTTGGGCGCGAATTACATCTTCGTGACTCCCGCCGAGCGTGAGGCTATGCGCCACCCTGAGAAATATGAGCTAACGCAATATTTTAAGCAAGTTTATCAACATGGCGATGTGACAATTTATAAAGTTCAACCTCTGCCCTACCGCCCCATTGACCCGCAAACGAACCGTTATGTTTATCAAGATACACCGCAAGCCACCTTTGATAACGGCGCGATTGCCTTTGAGGGCTATTTTATTGACCCCAAAGCTGTTTATCCTGGTCAATCTCAGGTGGCGGAGGGGCGCGGTTTGGTAACGGCCTGGCAATTGAGCCAAACCGTTGATAAAAATTACACCGTATTTATTCATTTTGTGGACGCGTCAGGGAACATTATCGCCCAAGCTGACCATCAATTATGGGCTTGGGCAGTGAATAAAGAAGGGCCAACTCATATTTGGCCGTCTCATTTAACCCAATTGGATATTATTCCCATTCCCTCTGCGGCCTTAGAACATGAACCGTTGACCATACGGTTAGGGCTATGGTTGCCTGAAACGGGGCAGCAATTTCCCGTCACCAATGTCAGCCTAACAGTTGATGACGCGGGGCGGTTGGTGATTGGAGAGTTAGAGCCATGAGTTGGGGGTAAAATGAAAGCGAATATTGATATGCCACTTAATACCTGCTACAATTTAGCTATTGGAGGTTTAACAGATGCGAACTTTAGTTTTAGAGTTACCTGAACCGCTTTACTATTTGGCTCATCAAATGGCTGAGGTGACACACCAGCCACTTAATACGATATTACAAAATAGTATCGCTCAAGCCTTGCCCCAATATCAAGGGTTGCCCTCATCATTGATGAATGAATTAGCCAGGTTAGTTATGTTAAATGATGTGGGTTTGTGGCGAGTGGCGGGGGAAACGTGGCCGTCTACCACCCAAGAACTTTTGGACGAGTTGGTCTATAAACAAAGTGCGGCGACGTTAACCCCCCTGGAGCAAGAAGATTTAAATCAATTACGGCGAGAGTATGAAGCCCTCATGTTACGGCGTGCCGAAGCAGCCATGTTATTAAAACGGCGTGGCTATGAGATAACAAATCCTATTACTGGCTCACCAAAAGATTGAATTATTATAACGAAAAAGTGGCTCATGGTTATCCATGAGCCGCTTTTTTTAGTCATCAGGTGACTTCAAGTCACCTGATGACTAGGCCATATCACCTCAAAATTCATAACAGGTTTATATTACTTAATAAAATGACCGCATCATTTTCACTTGCTCCATTCCTGTAGATAGAGCATCAATACATTGCTAATGAAAGACAAACTTAATAACACCAGCCCTAGCGCAATCGCCAAATCAAAATTACCTTTGCCCGTTTCCAACACAATCGCGGTGGTGAGGGTGCGAGTTTTGCCCTCAATGTTGCCACCAACTAACATCACCGCGCCCACTTCGGAGATAATCGAGCCAAAGCCCGCCACAATTGCCACAATCACGCCGACTCGCGCTTCATAGAGAATCATCGGCGCGGCTTGCCTTTCTGTCGCGCCGAGAGCATAAAGTTGTTCGCGGAGTTCAGGGCTGACCCCCATGACGGCGGTCATGGTTAGTCCCGCCACCAACGGAAATGACATAATGGTTTGGGCGACAATCATGGCGTTGGGGGTGAAAAGCCAGCCTAATGTGCCAAGTGGCCCGCTACGAGAAAGTAATAAATAGACAAACAAGCCAATCACGACGGGTGGAAAACTCATGCCCGTATAAAGCAAAGCGACAATTAATTGCCGCCCAAAGAATTGCTGTTTTAAGCCCAACCATGCCCCAAATGGCACCCCCATGATGGTACTGAGAGTTAGGGCTATCAATGAAACGTATAACGATATGCCAATAATCTCATAGACTTTGGGGTCTAGGCCAAAAATTAAGCCAATGGCTTGAATTATCCCTTGTAGGAGGTCGGGCATGAAGGGAGGCACTTTCAGCCATTATAAGGTTAAAAACCTTATAATGGCTTATTTTTTACGGTTGCCGTTGATGCCATGCGGCGGAATCAGAGATGAACAGGGGCTGCCCAAATTCTGCCACCCCAAATTGGTTAATGAGTTGTTGCGTTTCTATGGAAGTTATCCATTCAATGAAGGCGGCCGCGCCCTTTGCATTAAGGTCAGGGTGTTTGGCGGGATTAACCGCAATGACTCCGTAAGGATTGAAGAGGCGGGAATCGCCCTCCACCAAAATTTCCAAATTGAGGCCATTTTGTTTGCGGGTTAAATAGGTGGCGCGGTCACTCAGGGTATAGGCTTGTTGCTCATTTGCCATCGTCAGCGTTGCGCCCATGCCCTGCCCAATGGAGTTATACCACTCGCCTTGAGGCCGCATAAAGGGTTTGACTTCGGCTAAGGCACTCATTTCTATAAGTTGCAAAGAGGTGTTTTGCCAGAGGCTTTGCTCTTTACTGTGCGTGCCAGAGTTATCACCTCGTGAGATGAAGGGGCTTTGGGTTTCAGCAATTTTCATTAAGGCAGCCGTTGCATCGGTCATGCCTTTCAACCCTGCGGGGTCAGCACCTGGGCCGACTATGACGAAATCATTATACATAACATCTTGACGGTTGATACCGAAACCTGCCGCAATAAAGGCATCTTCCTGGCTACGGGCATGAACCAATAACACATCAGCATCACCCTTTTCGCCGAGCGCAATGGCTTGACCTGTGCCAACGGCAATGACCTCCACTTTTGCCCCATAGCGCGCCTCAAAATCAGGCAAAATGGCCTTTAACAAACCAGAGTCGGCGGTGCTGGTGGTGGTGGCTAAGACTAATCGTCCCACCTGCTCGCCCGTTGGTTGGGTAACTGTGACGGGACGGTTGAGCCAGGCAATTATTATCACAGCAAACGCAAGGGTGAGCAGTAAGTATTTGATATATTTTGGGTTTAACATCTATTGTTCCTTTAGGTAAGTGTCATGAGTGCAACGGGTTATAACTCATTACATTTTCGTTGCAAATTACGGCAAATAATTCGCGGGATTAAGCTGAATTGTCCCTTGCCGAATTTCGATGTGAAGGTGCGGCCCACTTGAGCGACCACTCATCCCTATATCGCCAATGACCTGCCCTTTTTGGATAATGTCGCCTGGGCTAACATTGTAACTTTGCAGGTGAGCATACATAGATTGTAAGCCATTGCCATGGTCAATGACCACATTCCAGCCATAGCCCGAATTATCCCAACCCGCCGCCGCCACGAAACCATCATCAACCGCTAATACAGGTGTCCCAATAGGGCTTTCAATATCTAACGCGGGGTGATAGCTATAATAACCTTGACTGATATGCCCTGTGACGGGCCATGTCATAAAGCCGCTGCCAACGGGCGCACCTGCGGGAGGTTTGCTCGTCCCATAATTAACCACCGATTGAATTTTGGGTGGGATAAAGGGCTTGCTACCGCCTGGGACAACCACCCATTGCCCGCGCTCAATGATGGGGTTTAGCGGGTCAATGGTATTGAGAGGCGAATTGATAATTACATCAGGGGTTACTTTATACTCGGCAGCAATCGCTTCTAGGGTATCTCCGCCACCCACCTGGTGGTAAATGCCATCGAATGGCAAAATATTAAGAGTTTGCCCTACTTGTAACAGGTGTGGATTATTTTCTAACTCAGGATTAGACCATAACACTGTTTCAGGGGATAACCCAAAATTATAGGCAATGCCATAAATCGTATCGCCTGATTGCACGGTATATTGGCTAATTTCTTGGCGGGGCGGGGTGACTAAAGCCAACAATGGCGCGGCGGCTCGGAAGAAAACACCTCGATTATTGGTGTCTAATTTTTGCGGCAACTCAAATGGCTTAACTTCAGGGGATTGGCGGGCTGTAGCAGAATTATTGACAGGTTCAGCTGCCGCTGCCACCAATTCAAAGGGTTGTAGCGGTTGCAAACGGCTTTCGGGGAAACGCAGGTGATTGAAAACGATGGCGCAGATGGTAAAAGAGATAACGGCAAAATGGGCTGAGAAACGTTTGACAAAAGCTTCATCTTGGCTGAGTTGTTGGTAACGGTTCTTGATTCTTGCGCCTACCTCTCGCACAATCGGGGGAATGAACGGGCGGTCATCAATTAATTCATCCTCCTCAAAAAGTACCTCATCTTCAGTCGTAATCGGGGTAGTCGAATCTACTTCCTCAAGGGAATCTTCGGGGTTTATTGACATGGATATATCCTACAGAACTTACATTGCTTACCAAAGCCCACAGGTTTTAAAAACCGGTGAGCTTTATTAAGGCCGTTCCAAGATTTAAATCGTCCCAAATCTTGAGGAGTGATACACGCCCTCGTGTATCAGTGATACACGCCCTCGTGTATCACGAGTTAGCACGAGGGCGTGCTAACTCCTCTCCTCTTTGGGATGTTTATTTTCTTGGAACAGCCTTAGCCTGTTTAAGCCAAATAGCTTAGGCCATGATGCTTATTAAAATGGCCTAAAAAATGAAATAGGTCAGCATGATAGCTGACCTTTTTCATTGAGTCAAATAAATTACCCTCACCCTAGCCCTCTCCCAATGGGAGAGGGAAAATAAGAGCAACTCCCTCTCCCAATGGGAGAGGGTTGGGGTGAGGGTTTATATATCTTTATTCAGTGTCGCCAAGAAATCAAAATTGGTTTCCGTTTTGGGCAGCCGTTCCAAAATCATCTCAGTGGCCTCACCGCCACCACCAACGGCGGAAATCATGCGCCGTAAGGTCCACACTTTCGCCAAATCATCGGGGGTAAGTAATAAATCTTCACGCCGAGTGCTAGAGCGTTCAATATCAATGGCGGGGAAGAAGCGGCGTTCCGCTAACTTACGGCTGAGGTGCATCTCCATGTTGCCTGTACCTTTGAACTCTTCATAAATCACATCGTCCATGCGGCTGCCTGTATCCACCAAACAAGTGGCAATAATCGTTAAGCTGCCACCTTCCTCTAAATTACGGGCCGCGCCAAAAAAGCGTTTTGGCGGATAAAGCGCGGCGGGGTCAATCCCCCCTGAAAGCGTACGGCCACTCGGCGGCACAACCAAATTATACGCCCGCGCCAAACGGGTGAGCGAGTCCATCAAAATGACCACATCACGCCCACCCTCAACTAAGCGTTTGGCCTTCGCTAAGGCCATTTCAGCCACCCGTGTTTGGTCAGTTTCAGGGTCATCAAAGGTCGCGGCCATCACCTCCGCGTCCACTGACCTGTCCATGTCGGTCACTTCTTCGGGGCGTTCACCAATGAGTACGACCATCATGTGAATATCTTTATAATTCGCACTAATGCCATTGGCGATTTGTTTGAGGATAGTCGTTTTACCCGCTTTGGGTGGCGAAACCACCAAACCCCGTTGTCCGCGCCCAATGGGGGCTAACATGTCTATCAGGCGAGTGACAAGAACATTACGCTCGGTTTCTAGTTGTAGCCGTACTAGGGGGAAAATGGGGGTTAAACGTTCAAAAATGGGGCGTTGTTTGGCACTTTCAGGGTCAAGTCCGTTGATGGCCTCAACTCGTAATAGACCAAAATATTTTTCGGTGTCTTTAGGCGGACGAACCTGTCCAATCACCATGTCGCCTGTGCGTAGCCCAAAACGGCGAATTTGACTTTGCGATACGTAAATATCATCTTGACCAGGCAATAAATCGACGGAACGCAGAAATCCAATCCCATCTTGGATGATTTCTAAGACCCCTCCGCCAAAAATATTGCCTTGTGATTCGGCGTTTTGTTTCAGAATCCGTAAAATAAGGTCACTTTTTTTGAGTTTACTATAGCCAGAAATAGAAATTTCTTTGGCTATATTGCGTAACTCTTCAAGAGTTTTGGCTTCCAGGTCAGCCATGTTCATGGTATAAAACTCCTACGATTGGCTTAATCGTTATTTTCATTTATTAATTGTTGAGGGTAAACATTGCGGTTTTATAATGGGCTATTTGGGTTAGGATATTGCGAGAAGAATAGTAAGGGCTAGGCCATTACCAAAAGTAGTAGTAAGATGAAATGAGGGTTAATGACTTGAGTGGTGGGTTTTTAATCAAGTGGTGTTTGGGTCGGTCAGCAATGGTGAGTGACAACCTTATTTTGTTGTGTTTAGGGTTTGGGGAAAAAATTTAACAGATAAGCGTGGAATTTAGCTTGACTGTTGTATGATTAGAGCCTCATTATAGCAGTTTTTAAATAATTCGTCAACTTATATGGGGGGTAAGTGGTTTATCAGGGCTTACGCAAAAATAGCGTATTTGTGGTAGGAGTCCGCAATTATTTGCGGACTCCTGTGTAAGTTCTATAAGTAATTTGCCAAACCCCAAAATTCGTTTATAATCGGTCTCGTTTAGCCTTTTGCTTACAAACCTACAAGGTTTTCAAAACCTTGCAGGTTTAAAACTATTCTATATATGAGCCATTTCCGCCAAGCCAATTTTTGCCAATTTATAATGAACCCAGGCTGTCATTGGGTTTGTTTGTGTTGTCCTTTGGCTAAAATTGGCTCGTTGGGTAATTAGCATGTCGCGTAATTTTACGATTAGCCCTCCGAGTTCATGGAGGGCTTTTTTGTTACAATAATTTACACAAACCCTCACCCCTCTCCCAAAGGAGAAGGGAGACAAAATACTCCCTCGCCCTTTGGGAGAGGGGCGGGGTGAGGGTTCTAAATCTTGAAATACTGAATCTAATCGGGAGGATATACCTGAATGACCTCATTCATGTTTGCCTCAGCGATGGCCCAAATTGATGCGGCCAATCAAGCTGACCCTCATTTAATTGTTATCAATGGGCAAAGTCGCCCGACAGAATTAGTTCATGCCGAGCAACGGACGGCCTGGATTCACCGTTTGGTGGAGGGTGAGCCATCGGAAGCGTTGCTCATTGCGGCGCGCGCCCAACATGTGCGCCGTTGGGAAATGCCCCGTGAGAGCTACCCGCGCACCCGTGAAGCCTATTTGCAATGGCGCGAGGATTTGAAACAGTTTCATGCTGCGACTACCGCCGAGATTTTGCAGGCGGTGGGCTATGATGAGGCGTTTATCAAGCGGGTGGAGAGCCTCATTTTAAAGCGGCGGTTGAAACTTGACGCGGAAGTGCAGGCATTGGAAGATGCGTTATGTTTGGTATTCTTGGAAACGCAATTTGCGGATTTTGCCAAACAAGAAGCCGATAAAATTGTGGGCATTGTGCAGAAAACCTGGCGCAAAATGTCCGCTAAAGGCCAACAATTTGCGTTGGAATTGCCGCTATCTGATGACGCGAAAGCGGTCATT
>JFJP01015140.1_pt1 | contig 15712 bp, 13 predicted proteins | sample 431651 | NCBI WGS metagenome assembly JFJP01 (sample SAMN02602958, study PRJNA72255) | Microbial mat metagenome, whole genome shotgun sequencing project. | biome: fresh water; feature: sink hole; material: water; isolation source: purple microbial (photo- and chemosynthetic) mats found in... | reverse complement strand
AAGAGTTAAATCTCAACATCAAAAGCATGGAATCAACCACCCTCGATCGCCCTGGACTAAAAGCGGGGGCTGAACCCGATCAGGGATACTATATTGCTAATGAACCTCTGGTGCGAGGTAAAACCGTCGATCTCAATGTCGATCCACCGCCGGATTTGGTTGTAGAAGTTGATATCACCCACACCGATATTAACAAGAATTTGCTTTACGCACAGTTAAGAGTGCCTGAATTTTGGCGCTATAACGGCAAAATTCTCAAGATTTATAATTTCCAAAATGGTGAATATCAAGAAGTCCAAAGCAGTCCAACTTTTCCCGGTGTTCCCAAAGAGAAACTTTATGAGTTCTTGCATAATTGTGCTCAGCAAGGAGAAACCCAGGCTAAGCGAGACTTGAGAGTGTGGATTCGTCAGAAACAAAGTTAAATTCGATGCGCGAGATAGCCTCGCAATAACAAGCTTCCTAAATCATCCGGGTGGGCACTGGCTCCCATTTGAACCAAATTCTGAACGAGTGGCGGATTTTCCCACAGTTTCCAATTATTTCTCAGCCACAATCCCAAAGTAAAATGATAATTCCCAATAGAATCCTCCAGCAATTTGAGTTTCAACGCCACTGGTAGCATTTTGTCCAACTCAATAACTACTTCTTCCAAATTGACGGGAATATAAACTCCTGTGGGAGAGTTGGGGTCGCGAGTAGCGTTGATTTGATAGCTTTCATTGGTTTCTGGAGTCGGGACTGGCGTTACTTCGATAACTTCTGTTGCTTTCTTCATCATTTTCGTCACGCGCTCAAATGGATTTTCAGAATAGATAATCGGCTCGTAGTAAAGCTTAACATGGTATGCTACTCGCCCTTAGCCCTGTCCTTAATTGATATTTAGAGTTGATACGATCGCTAATAAATTGTTACTGATTGAATTAGGGAAAATTGCGATCGCCTCTTATAAACCTGTCTGAAATTTAAAAGCCTCAAATCCTTACTGTGCCGTTTAACCATCACCTTAATTTGTAACTCATCAGTTTTTTACTAGGAAAACCCCCATTCCGTACATAAGTTGTAATCATAAACAAGCAAACGTAAATGATGATTCAACTCAAACTATGGTAACAGCACGCCGGGTAATAATATTCGCCGACAGCGATAACACCTTTTTAGCAGCCCAAAGCTTTAACAGAAAGATAGATTGGCCAAAAATCCGCGACTATCTAGCAGATCCCACAGAAGGTAGAGAACTGATTGAAATGGTTATATTTGTGGGTTTACCGCCAGACAGAGAAAAGTTTGAAGAACAGAGGAAAACCAAGGAAAAATTTATCTACTGGGCTAGAAGTAATGGTTTTTTAGTTGTTACCAAAGAAGGTAAAAATAAAGGAGATGATTACGAAGCCAATATTGATATCGTTATGGCGATGGATGCCCTTGAATTGGCTTTAGAAGTTCGTCCAGATATTGTAGTTTTAGTTACGGGAGATTCTGACTTTGCTTATCTAGCACAAAAACTCAGAAGACGGGGTATGCGTGTAGAAGTTGCATCAGTTGAACAATCTCTCGGCAACGAACTTAAAAATGCCGCCAGCAGCGTTATAGACTTGATTGAAATTTTCGATAGTTTTGAGCAGCAAAATAACAATCAAAACTATTATCGCATTGGCAATGCCAATATTTTTGACTAATTCGTTTCTGTCATTGCAAAATTATTGGCATCCTAAAAATGCTGGTCTTAACTCAATTTAAACCCTAAACCCATGCAAACAATGAATGGCAAATTAGTTGTGTCAGACCAAAATGGATTGAATTACATCAATATCCAGATGGCAAATCTCGCTCAACAGCTAGAACTTGAAATTGTCACAGCCCAACAACAAGATAGGACAGAATGTATCAACCAGCTAAAAATATTGAAAGCCTCAGTACAAAACCTTAAACGATCCTACAACCAATTGCTGTACACAACTATCGTGGTTGGTGTAGTCTTAACAGCTTTGTTGATTTGGATGGGATTAACTCGTCAACCATCCTACAATAAATCTCAATTAACTACAGTTGTTATTTTGAACAGTTAGCCATCGGTTATTAGTCATTATTACACCACAGAGGAAAAAAAAGATGAGAGCAGTAGTTAACGGGAAATTAGTAGATTTACCTACAGGGGCAACAGTTGAAGAATTGAGATCCAGACTTCCTGAAATTGGCAATGATGATGTCATGGAAGAAGGATTTGGAGGAACTAAACCCTTAAAAGAAACTGATGCACTGAAAGAAGGTTCAAAAATTTGGTCAGTTCCTAAAATTGTTAAAGGTTGATTTCATCAAACCCAGTTTCTTTCAAGGGCTAAATACTCACCTGTTTGAGTAATAAAATTCGAGTAAATAAACTGGTTGTCTATTCCTAAATTTTCATTAAAGGAGACTCTATCATGGCGATTACTATCAGTTCCGGTCAATCAGCATTTCAGCCAACAGCACGAATTATTGCCGAAACTAAACTGCTAGAAAAACCAGCTAAAAATGTGATTGTTGGCAGTAAAACTTTTAGCGATATTCAATACACAGCAGTTTTAGTTAAAGGAATGCCTTTATCTTCCAAAAAGTTTACATCATCAAATAGCGATGTACTGTTTTTGTTACCACCAGAATATCCGCGTCCCCCCCCATAGGCTGCTATCTAAACTATCCTTGGGATACCGTAGGACAAGGAGATCACCACTTTACTAGACAGAGTTATTATGGCGCACCTTTCTTAAGTGAAGAAGGCTGGTATTGGTACTGTGTTGGACTCGGTGGTGGCTTCAATCGCGATAAATGGCTCAATGCTTGGCGGCCCAGCAATCAAGCTGAAAATGGACACAATCTCGCTACCTTATTTATCACCGCCCGTCATGCTATTAACAATGATGATTAATAGCAATTTAAGGAGTCGTTGCACATATTCCGATCCCCCTAAATCCCCCTTAAAAAGGGGGACTTTGAGCAACTTCTTGTCCCGGTTGTTTTGTTGTCCCGGACCATTTTCAATCCCTTAAAAAGGGGGACTTTGAGCAACTTCTTGTCCCCCTCTTCTTAAGGGGGGTTAGGGGGGATCTAAGTTTAGTGGTCAAACAGCAGTCTGTGAAGGAGATAAAAATATGAAATTACCCCAACAATCTTCTCAATTTTCTCTGCATATTCCTCCCTTAATGTGGCATCAATTCCGCCAAGCGATGCTACAGGCACGAAATACTAATGAAGAAGTCATCGGTTTTTTCTTCTGCCAAAGGCATCAAATCTCAAAACGTCAAATCAGATATTTCCCGAAGGCTTGGGTAGTACCTACTGCTGATTGTTATGAACATCAATCTGCTAGTGGATTAGTTCTTAAGCAAGAATTTCACCTTTACTTACTAAAAACCTATATTAGTCAAGGTGGATTAGATGTCATTCATGTTCATACCCATACGGGTAAAGAACTCCCTGACTTTTCCTGTGTAGATGACCGGTGCGAATCAGAATATGCTCGATTTCTTTCTTCTAACTTCTCTAAAAGACATCGGTTAATTTCGGGGGTATTTGATGAGTCAATGCAGCAATCGGCATTCCGAATTTGGAATAGAAAAGGCAACTCTTTTGAGTCGGTGAATTTCTATCCATCTTGGTTTGAAGTGAGAGAACAACAAAAGCCAGTTATTAATCCAGATTTGATGTTTACTCGTCAAAAAGTGTTTGGAGAAGTTTTTCAACAACAATTAAGCGAACTCACTGTTACTTTAATTGGATGTGGGGGAATTGGCGCAATTTTTGCCGAACAGCTAGGACGTTTAGGTGTCAAAAACTGGGTATTAATTGACCCAGATCGCCTGGAAACTGTTAACCTCAATCGGATGCCGGGGACAACTTGGAAAATGGCAGACCAACGATGGTATAAGGTGGAATATGTCAAGCAATTGATTAAACAAATTTACCAGACAGGTTCTTATGTTAAGGCCATACCTGCAAAGGTTGAAAATGAATCAGTGGAAAAGGAAATTGCTGCTTCTGATTTAATTGTAGTAGCTACTGACAATCACCGATCGCGACAAATTGCTCAAGAATTGGCGATCAAATATATGCGTCCTCTGGTTTGTTTGGGAACTCATATTGATGTCAAACCCGATGGGGTTCCCCGAATGTATTGTCGCGTTACTGTTCCCCCGGTAGGAGGTAATTGGTGTTTGATGTGTGGCAATATTATTAACTTGCAAAGGGCGGCTTTAGAGTCGGCTTCAGTGGAAATTGAAGGTTTGGCTGCACGCGCAGGCTATTTGGAAGGTATTAATGATCCGGCTGTATTTTGGTTGAATGGAATTTGTGCTAGTACGGGGGTTGGAGTGATTCAGGGAATAGTTAGTGGCTTTTTAAATGTTGAAGAGGGTTTGGATTGGATTTATCAATTCCCTGAGTGCAATTGGTATAAGACTAATACTGACTATTTGGTAACTCCTGATTGTTATTTTTGTGGTGGGGGGGAAGAAGGGGCTAGGGGCTAGGGGCTAGGGGCTAGGGGCTAGGGAAGAGGGCGGTTGAGTTATTGGGGTGTGGCGATCACTGCGAGAATAGGTTTTAAGTTCGGCTTTTATGCCTTAAACCCTTATCTCATAAGGATTTTTGGTGATAGATGCTGTTTGGCTATTTTAATCGACGCACCTATTTAGGGTTGGGTGTCTTCTCCGGGTTAAAGGTGCGTAATTTGAGTGATCGCGCTTTTCTGGTAGCTGAAAGCCTTACTAAATCAGCTTTTTAATGCTTAATAAGGTTCTAAAATCGTCATCGACGCACCTTAAGGAAATCTCAAAAGCCTGATTTTTTGGTTAACGTGCGTCGATGCCTTGCTAGGAATGGGTTTGAGGCTGATTATTTTGCAGGTTTTGTGGGTTCTGGTATGATGGAAAACTAGGTGCGTCGATTTGATGTCTGCATCCCTTTGTGGATATAGGCTCTGCGGCGAACTCCCCACCGATTGGGTTAATTCGGATTAGTTGGAAACATGGACGCCAAAAAAGCAATCGATACTGTAGAAAACCCCCCACCGATTGGGTTAATTCGGATTAGTTGGAAACCTCCGCCTCCGATTGTGTCTTCATTAGGATTGAAGTCCTGCCCCACCGATTGGGTTAATTCGGATTAGTTGGAAACTCGTAAGGCTGCACTCTCGTCCGAGGCATCTACTAACACCCCACCGATTGGGTTAATTCGGATTAGTTGGAAACTTGAAGTAGCGATCGCGATTTTCCTTATGAACTCCCCACCGATTGGGTTAATTCGGATTAGTTGGAAACTGTAAGCTATAAAAGGAAAGTTGGGTTTTTGCGAGTTCCCCACCGATTGGGTTAATTCGGATTAGTTGGAAACTTTGATTTGTTCACTTCTTTTGTGGAGAAGGAGGCTCCCCACCGATTGGGTTAATTCGGATTAGTTGGAAACAGTCTTTACCTTCATACCAACAACTTGGTTGGTATAACCCCACCGATTGGGTTAATTCGGATTAGTTGGAAACGAACAGAGCCAATCAGCTCGTCCCCATACTTGATGCCCTACCGATTGGGTTAATTCGGATTAGTTGGAAACCTTATAGGCACCATCTAGTTGAGGCACCTTCTCTTCTTCCCTACCGATTGGGTTAATTCGGATTAGTTGGAAACAAAACTTTTTCGCCAGAAACGCCAAGAATGGAATCAAATTCCCTACCGATTGGGTTAATTCGGATTAGTTGGAAACACTTTTAGGAAGTCCTCGACCCCAGAGAAATCTTCGATCCCTACCGATTGGGTTAATTCGGATTAGTTGGAAACAAAAGGTGAGCAGAACAATACTGCCACCCCTCATTGCCCTACCGATTGGGTTAATTCGGATTAGTTGGAAACTGTTAGTTTTAGTTCCATGCTAAAAAGTACATTAAAAAGAAACCCTACCGATTGGGTTAATTCGGATTAGTTGGAAACTCGAAAAGATGAGATGAGCAATAACCGCCTTCTCCCAATTCCCTACCGATTGGGTTAATTCGGATTAGTTGGAAACTAAACTTTTCTTCTGTACCTAACTCTTCAAAAACTTCCCTACCGATTGGGTTAATTCGGATTAGTTGGAAACAGTCAGCTAAATAGAGGGAAAAAATTGGCAGTACGAATTACTGGAAGAGGCAATTCGTACTGCCAACTTTGTTCGCAATAAAGCCTTAAAAGTGCTGGATTGATAATCGCAGAGTTAGTAAAAACGTCTCCAAAAACCTTGTGCAGTTTTAGCCAAAAAATATGATAAGGCAGGGAAGTTAAACTCCCATAGCTAAAAGTAATATTAAATTTATTTTGATTAACATAAACCCATTTTTTACTCTTTTCAAAAATAGGTTTATGTTGAATCTTATCAAAGATAGAAAAAATTAATATCCCTTAAATTAACAGCAATTGCAAAATGCCCAGCCTCTCATCTGTAAATTTTTGTTTCGCAATCCGAAAGAAAAGTGGAAATTATCGAAGAGGCGCTGGGTTTAACATCAAAGTAATAAATGTGACTATTCGGGCAAGTGCATTGCACGCCCAATCAACCTCAAACGCCCATCTAGCTACGATGCTCAGGGCTAGGGAAGAAGGGAATAGAATAAGTGAGTTTCTGAAACTCAAAACGTCCTAACCACCTTGGCGGTTGCCATATATCAAGAAACAGCGATTAATTTTTTCCTATAGAAGACTCCCTTTCCACGCGTGTGCAAAATTATAGGTAAGCAAATAGGAGGCTCTATGTCTAAGCTAGTTCCCTTGAGGTTACAGAATCCACTAGCCGTCATCCAAGAAGTAAAAGAGATAGTCGCGATCGCCCTTGCCAATCCTAGAGACATTGTGATTGAAACCCATTGGACCGTGCTGGCAGGTTTTGTGGCCGCGATCGCTCCTTTGTTATTTTCTACTTACAATTCTGTCATTTTTAGCATTGTGATAATTATCTTTTTGGTCGGGATAGTTATCGAAGCCAACAAATACAAAATTTACAAAAAAGAGGCACTGCCAATTCCAATAGTTATTAACATTGCTAATGCGGCAGATTCATTAGACGCACTCAATTCCTTATTTAACGTAATTCAAGACCAACCTGAATATCACAATTATCGAGAAAATATTGATAAATATTTGGGTATTACCGAGGGTGACTTAGTGTATAAATATCAAGGAGATATTTTTGACACCGAACATCTCAAAGAGTTTTTGAAAATCACCAAGCACGATTTAGAACGAATTAAACGTAAAACTCCCCAAAATTCCATTTTTTATTTGGTTTATATTGGTCCGATTAGCGTTGCCTTCCTGGTTGGTTCTATGTTAGGGAGAGAAGGTATGCTGCTATTTCAAAGAACCCAAGAGAAGAATAGCTATCAATGTGTTATGGAGGTTAAAGATAGAAAATTAAAAGAAGATACCCCAGATTTTGAAAAATTTAATGTTATCTATCAAAACATTGACAGTGGCAAAAATCAGGTGACAATTGCCATTGATGCAGCAGCGCATAAAATAAAAACTAACCATCCTAGTATTAGTAATTATGGGGATGTTATTGTTTTGCAAAGTAAGACTGGTAATACCATCGGTTATGAAGAAGATTGGACTCAATACTGCCGAGAAATATTCAATGTTTTAAACAAAGCACAACGAGAATATGGGGAGATTAAGCTAGTTTATTCAATGCCTGTGAATTTAGCGATCGCAGTTGGGATGGCTACTCAACATTTTTGGAATATTTTGTTGACGAATTATGAGGGGAAAACGGGAGAATATAAAGATTTCATCAAAATGAATGAAGTTACTTATCGTAGTTAAACTAATCACGGAGGATTGTTAAGATGAGTGAAGAATCAAAAGTTTACACAGCTATTACGTTTGCCCCGGTGCAAGGATTTATTGAAAAATCTCGGAAACTTCGAGATTTGTATGGCAGTTCTTTTCTCATATCCTACCTAGCAGAAGCAATTTGCAAGGCGGCAAAAAAGCACCACTGTGAAGTTATATCACCCGCCTTGATTAACGTTACTCAAGGAACGCCAAACCAAATTATTGTGTCAGGTTTTTTTGCAAAAGAATGTGCTAAGTTTGCCTTAGATGAAGCGTGGCAAGTCGTCAGCGAAAGCTGTCGTAAGTGGATTGAAAAGAACATCACAGATTGCGGCAAATATTATTGGCATCGAAATTGGCAATCTTGGGGTAACTATGCCTGGGAGTTTTTCTGGGGAAGCGGTGATACTATTGGTGCAGCAAGGGAAGCTGTTAACGAAGCCAAGCGACCACGCGATTGGACTGGTATCAATTGGACGGGGGAAAGTTCCACGCTGTCCGGTGCCGATGGCGTAGCCTGGCCGGGTATGGGAATAGGCAATCCACAAAAGATAAACCGCCAAGAACAAAAGGAACAAATTGCCAAATTTTATCAGCGACTTAGTTACAAATTAGGTGAAGCATTTATCGAAACAGCAAAACTTACAATAGCTGAGAATAAATTAGATGAAAAGATAAAAGAATATGGTGAGGCATTTGTCGATCCAGACGAAGAGTTAAGCATTCCTGAATTAATTAAGCGACTGATTACTCATATGGCAATTGCTAAGCAAATTGTCAATCCTCTTGAAGAAGAAATAGATCCAAAAGTTCCCAATCTGCTGAAGAAACTTGAGAAGGAACTTAATCCTAAGACTTTTACTGACATCAGTCGTTTAAAAAGCAAAAATAGTAAGCCAGAAGAAGAATACTGGACTGGTTGGTTTCAGGGAGATGGCGATCACATGAGTGAGTTGCTGAAAAGATTGTCACAAAATCCCGAAACTGAACCAGACAAACTCAAAATATTCAGTGAAGCAATGATGAACTGGGGCGAGCATAAATTCAAGCCTGAGATCGAAAAAGCAATTCCAAAAGTAGAAGGCCGTACTGTGTACGCTGGCGGTGATGATTTTATGGGCATCTTTTACCGTTTACCCCATAAAACACCATCCACTGAAAAATATAGCGCTTTAACGGGTCAAGAATGCGTCAATTGGTTTGCTTCAAAATTTCCGAGTATTTGGGAGAAACACGGCCAACCAATCACTGTCAGCGTCGGCTTTGTCTGGACAGCCCCCAACGTTCCGCAGCGGGATGTTTTGCAGCATTGCCGCCTCGCTGAAACATCAGCCAAAAACAATGGTAAAGACCGCATGGCTATCCGCATTTTATTCAACGGCGGCACTCATATCGAATGGGTTTGTCCTTGGTGGTGTTTGCCAGTTTTGCAACACTATCAAGACAGAGACGGTGACACTTTAGAACCCCTAAGTCTCCCAGTCGAAGGAAAGAAAACTAAACCGAATTGGACTCACATTTACAATGATGTTGCTACCTTAGAATCGCGGAACGCATTTAAAGGCAATACTCAAATTGCTGAAGCCCTGTTTAAAATTTACTTCCCTAAAGAATACCACGGTTGGATTGACCAGAATAATTGGTGGCTACATTCTCACAAGGAAAAATTAAGAACAGGGATTTTAGGACATGAAGAAAAGGATGCAAAAAAAGATGCGACAGAACTGTTTAATGAGTGGTTTATTAACTTAGCCAAGGTAGGATTTCACTTATGTCCATAAACTCAGATTCTCCTCCAGCAAAGCCTCAAGAGCCAACACCGCCTTTTTCCCACTTAGTTACTATTGAACCGTTGGGTTTACTTTATGGCAGTGCGGGTCGGTTTCTTTCTCCAGAAAATTTAGTTGGGCGATCTGGTTCCAGCTTTCCCCCCAGTGCAGCGACGTTATCGGGTATATTTGCTGCTAAATTGGGAGACAAGAATATCAGAAACTTGCAATTAGCAGGGCCGTTTTGGGGGAAAGTCGATGAATTACCTGATTTTTATGTTCCCACGCCTCTAAATTGCCTGATTGAGAAAGGTAAAAGTCAAATTAAACATAAACTTAGCTGGGATGCAGTCGAAAAACAATGGCTGCCAAACGTCAATGAAAAATTTGAAAAAGGCGGCTGGGTTAAAGTCCATGATTGGCAAAAAGAGGATTGGGAAATTTCAACAAAAGTACCTTGGAAAAGCGTATCTCACTTGCACCCGCGTCTGGAAGAAAATCAGCGGCGAGTTCAAGTTGAAAAAAACAGAGATAAAGGCAGTTTATTTTTGGAAAATGGAGTGCAACTAGATCCAGATTACTGTTTGGTTTATCTATCGAATACAAAACTCGATTCAGGTTGGTATCGATTTGGAGGTGAAGGACATTTAGTGAATATTGAATGTAAACCTATTTCTGCTGAACTTAAGGATTTGCTTTCCAAACCAGTGGGAGAAGCGTTTGCCCTGATTACTCCTGCGGTGTGGGGTTCTAACCGTCATTCTTACAGGGAACCAATGGTGCAGAAAAATCAGGAGAAAAATAGTGAGTGGGTTCTTGCTTGGCAAAGGGAAGCTTTACTCACGGAACGCCCGTCGTCTTTCCGTTATCGTTTGGGAAATCCAAAAAAAGAGGGAAGTGAAGAGAAGCAAAACAGCAAGGAAAAGTTGCTTTCTCGTGGTCGATATGCAGTGCCGGCTGGTACTGTTTATGTCTTAAAAGAACCTCTGCGAAATTGGCAATCTTGGCCGGAAGAATGGTTTCCTAAAGAGGGTTATTATTCATTTAAACGTTGGGGTTGCGGGCTATCGCTGCCTTTGGAAAGCGCACTTGTTCAAGAGTCAAATCAACAAACTGCTAATACTTCAGAAATTTCACTAGGAGACAATTAAATGTATCACAAAGCTTATGGAATTATTGAAACTTTAGCACCGCTTCATGTGGGTGCAACGGCGGGCGAAGAAACGGGGAATCTTAATTTGATTTTCCGCGATCAGTTTACGAAAACTGGGATTATTCCGGGGAGTTCGATTCGGGGGCGGTTTCGGGCGGATATGCGTCATAAAGAACCAGGAACAGAAAATATTTGGTACGGTCATCAAGCAGAAAGTGGTATTGATGGAAGTACAACAGAAGCATTCGTTAAATTTGAATATGCTTCCTTAGTATGGTTGCCTGTTTTCTGTCCTGGTCAGCCGATTGTTTGGGTCACTTCTCCACAGTTACTTAAACGCTACCAACAAATTACAGGAAAACCCGCGAATAGCAAATTACCTGCTGTGAATAGTGCTAAATTAAAAAACAATCGCAAATTTCTTTTCTTCAATTTGGGATTTCTCGATAAATTAAATCCTACTCCCACTTTAAGTGCTTGGGTGCCTGATGGTATTGAACTTGATAACTTGGTGGTGGTAAATGATAACGAAATCGGGATTATTCACGAAATGGCGCTTTATCGCCAAACTCGCACAAAATTAGAAAATGATGTCAAAAAAGTAGAAAACTTTTTTGGCGTTGAAGCTTTACCGGAAGGTAGTATTTTAGTATTTCCCATTGCTATCAAAACTAAAGGTTGGAGTCCCTTTGCTAAAGGTTCATTCCAAGACCTTTATTTTGGTGGTTTAGAGTCAATTGGGTTTGGTCGTTGTCAAGTTTCTATTGCATCAGGAGAATATAAAATCATGACTTGGACACCTTATGGTTTAGATGAAGAAGCAAGAAAATTAGTACAAGCAGCTAAAAAAGGAGATGAAGGTATTCTTGAGGCTAGTAAACAAGGCTTTAAAGAAGCATATAAAATGCGAGAAGCTGTTGCTTTTGGTTTAGAAAGGTTCTGGGGCGAAGCTAAACGTCACGAAGGTGATGAGCCAGCTAAAGCTAAATATTGGAAAGCTGTTTGGGATACTCTAGCAAAAATCTTGAAAAAAACAGATGTGAATTTACCTAAGCACGATGACGTGAATATGATGGCAGAAAAACTGTGGGAATTAAAGCCAGAAGATCAACAGATTGCTCTAGCTGTGTTAAATCAATTTTGTGATTGTTTAGTTTGGTGGACGCAACGATATAAAGGAGAATAATTATGCCGGATAAAAATGATGTTCCGCTCATGTTTCGCGCTCAAGTTCAAAATCGCTGTCAGCTACAATATGTAAAATCTGGGCATTACCAAAAATGGACAGATGAATGGATAAGTGTGGTGGACGAGAATGGCGAAAACGCTATTCCCCAATTTGAAGATAGGGAAACCTTTGACAGCAAAGAATGTAAGTTTTCTTGGCGTTTTGTCACTAATGGCGGTCAAGATGATGGCATTATTCGTCCGGTAATTGGTGCTTTTGGCTTACCTTTTTATCCCGGTAGCAGCATGAAAGGTGCATTTTGTCAAGCTTGCACTGATGACCAAAAAAAACGTTACCGTTTGACTAAAAATGGTGATGAACCGAGTTTGTTACGCTTTCACGGTGGTTATCCGGTGAATGATTGGAAGCAGAATTTAGTCGATATTGTTCACCCACAGCAAGGATGGCAGGTGAAAGAACAAGAAACAACTGAAAAACCGAAGAATGAAAGTGCTTTTGCCTTAATTTCTTTGTATGAGCCTACCATTAAGTTTGGGATTTCTAGCTTATTACCAGAAACAGAAACAAATTGGGATGAAATTTGGGCTATTTGGGAAAAGGCTTTAGGCTATGGAATTGGCTGTCGTACCAGTAGCGGTTATGGACAGCCAGCCCATATTTTTGGTCAGGTACTTTACCAAGTCAAACTAGATGGGCAGGGCGGAGCATCCAAACTCATTAACAAAAAGGCAGAATTTCGCCCGAATATTTTTAGGGCAGCTTTGAGAGGTCATGCCTTAAGAATTTTTGGGGGTTTAAATCAGGCAATTGCTGATGATATTGTTGATGAATTATTTGGGGGTATTCGCAAAAATGAAGAAAAACAGGGGCTATTAGGAATGTCTTTTCAACTAGCCGGATTGTCCGCCGATGTTATTAACTGTCCTCCTGAGATTGCAAATGGTAAGGAAGCTGACTATACAGTTTCAGGAACATTAATTTGGAAAAGAGTATGTGACCTCTACAAAGATAAGCGCGACTCATCAGAGCAGTCTGTGAAAGAAAAAATCGACCCGTCTGAATATGAGCCTACTTTAAAAAACCTTGTGCAAAAACTGACAGAGTTTGCCATGTTATTAGGTGGTTTTGGTAAATCTTGGCGGCGTGCTGACCATCGGCTATTTTACAAGAAATATACTAAGCATCTGGTTGGATGTCATTGGAAATGGCTTGACGAAAACTCCCATGATTCTGTTAGTGATTTAACTGATGCCACTAAATTAACGTGAGTTCGATGGAGTTTGATTGCCACACCGAGAGGCTGACACTCACGGCGAAGCCACAAGCTGTAAGTTAATCAGGCTTGACTGAAATTAGCTTGTCAGTTTTAATGTTTATTTAACACGCTGGAAATTTGAGTTTATTCAAAGTGATAAACTGGTTGCTCAATATCATACAATGATGGCTTTTCGGGTTGATAAGTATAAGCAATCATTCCGGCTACTAAATTCACCATAAAATTAGCTACACTTCGATGTCTTGTATGTTCAATTTGACAGAGATTTTTCAATTGATCGTTCACCGATTCAATAATACCTCTTTTTCTTAATTTCATTTTGTCTGACCACAACATTAGCTTGTTTTTCATGTTTTTCTTCAGCCTAGTTATCAGTTGTAAACCTTTTTCATGTAATTGTCTAAATAGTTTTTCGGAAATATATCCCTTGTCTCCAAAAAGTTTACCCACAATTCCTTCCGTTAATTCTGGGACTACTTTTCGGTCATCAACATTGGCAGGCGTAACTTGAAAATCTAAAATTTCCCCATAATCATTGATGATTAAATGTAACTTAAATCCGAAATAAAAACCCATTGAACTTTTCCCCCATTCCGCTAGTCCAGCAAAGACTTTGTGGCTATTAGCCCGGTTCTTATGACAGACTTTTAAGGCGGTTGAATCAATAAAACTTGTTCCCGTCACCTCCCCTTTACAACAATACTCAAAGTAACAACATAATGCCAATAAAGCATAAGACATTAATTCAACAAAACGATTATAACTGACTAAATTAGGCATAGCTTTCGACCAATATGGCATTACTTGTAAGCAGTAAAAGTCTTTAAATGTTCGGTAACGTGAACCATGAAATCCGATCAATATTGTCATTATTTCACTTAAAGTCAAGCGTGTTTTGGGTCGGTTTTGACCCACCACTTCTGGTAACAACATTTGTGCTAATAGTGGTTCAAATACTTGACAAAAGTCATCCACGTCACAAAAAACTTCTGTCATGTCTAAGTGTGATGCTCTGCGCTCCATAAAAGCCTGCCTAATTGTCTAATATTTGCTGGTTAGATATCTATTTTCGCACGCGGACTTCGCTCCATCATAGTTTTATATGTGATGTGAATGCAACTTTTGGGCTGGCTCGAGCCAGCCCAAAAGTTGCTTGTTCGTCGTGATCGCCAGCCCAAAAGTTGCTTGTTCGTCGCGATCGCCAGCCCAAAAGTTGCTTGTTCGTCGCGATCGCCAGTTCATCGAACTCACGTTACTTTAGGATCGCTTGTCCATTCTTTTTTGTAGCAGTCCCATACACTTAAATCCGTGATGGTTTCAATTTGTCCTATGCTTCCGCTTGGAAGTAATAACTTGTTACGAAAATCTGTGGGCATTTTTTTCTCCTAACAACTACTTACTATGATTTATGTGATTCTTGTGATTAGCTAACTACTTACTATGATTTATGTGATTCTTGTGATTAACTACTATTACTAACTAATTACTGACTATGATTTATGTGATTCTTGTGATTAGCTGGTTATCAAAAAGGTGGTTTATCAGGGTCATTTGCGTCTAATATTTTGGTTATCAAAAAGGTGGTTTATCAGGGTCATTTGCGTCTAATATTTCTTGTGTCCAAGGTGCAGATACCCTAATTAAATCTTCTTTTCTTGCGTATCTAACTGGCTCTTTAATTTTAACCATATCAACAGCTAAGACAGGCTCAAGACTTTTTCTATCAACAGCAATTCCTATCAAAACTTTATAATCTTTGCCGGATTCATCAATCATTGATTGAGCCATGTTAATCATTTCATCTTGCATCTCAACCCGATTAGTCCTTGACAAAACCACAAAACCTTTATCTGGCGACCTTTGAGTTTTTTCTAAACCAAAGATGTATAACAACTCACCCAATTTAACTTTATTTTTAATGGCTTCTGCGGTGATTACGGCTGCTAAGATAATAGCTGGTGCAAATACCATAAGAAATGCCCAACTACCTGCGAATGTTGCGGTTGCGCCGATGATGGCTGGGAGAGATGTGATCACTGATTTAAAGACACTGGCGGCAAAATATCTAGCGGCGATCGCTCCACTACTACCGATGAATTTTAACACCACAGATGTCGTTGCTTTTGCTAAGGCTTCAAACATTCCCCCTGATAGAAAACCAGCAGTGAAGATTTTTAACAAGAAGCTTGAGATGGTTGTGACAATTGCTATGGTTCCGCTTATTGTAGCATTTCCTACGGGGATAATTGCTATTGGACCCTTTGCAAATCCCTTCAAGAATAATTTAGAGGCTGATTTAGGGGTTGATTTAGAGGCTGATTTATTCCTATTGATGATTCTATTAATAATTGATTGGATTCTATTTTTTGTTCTTTGAGCTTTAGCTTTAGCTGCACCCGTTAACTGTGCTATTTGTATGCCCAACCCATCCCTAAGTTCCGTTAGCTTATTGAGATTTTCATCAACTAATTGCTTAAGTTCTGCAAG
>JFJP01036248.1_pt1 | contig 15713 bp, 10 predicted proteins | sample 431651 | NCBI WGS metagenome assembly JFJP01 (sample SAMN02602958, study PRJNA72255) | Microbial mat metagenome, whole genome shotgun sequencing project. | biome: fresh water; feature: sink hole; material: water; isolation source: purple microbial (photo- and chemosynthetic) mats found in... | reverse complement strand
ATGCGACCATAGCCACCGGCGACCGCGATTTCGAACGGTTTCCCGGACTCAAGTTGAAACTTCTGTATTGAACGGCGGCGAATAACCGCCGTCACACCTAAAAGCGTTCTTTTATCGTCCGTTCGATTCTGGCGACCGCCTTCGCGATACCGAGAATCTGGATCGAGCCGACAAGGGGCGGACTGACCTTGCTGCCGCAGATGGCCATGCGGATGGGCATCATGAAGTCGCCGAGCTTGACGCCGAGTTCCTCGGCCTTGGCATGGAAAAGCACGTTTGCCTCTTCCTCGCTCATGCCGTCGATTTTGGCGGTCACTTCCTTTGCGGCCAGGAGGACCTCGCGGGTTTTCGCGGCATCAAGTTTCTTCGGCACGATTTCTTCCAGTGGAGGAACAGCCGGTTCGTTGACGAGGAATGCCACCATCAAAGGGGCATCAGTGAGGAAATGGAGACGTTCTTTGACCAGGGGCATGACCTTGACGAGGAAGGCTTTTTGCTCCGGGGTCGGTACCATAAGGGTCTGGTCGGCAAAGAGAAATCCGGCTTTTTCGCGCGCGGCCTCGTCGACGGGACCGTACAGTCCCGAATTGGCGATGAAGGGCCAGGTCAGGTCGAACAGTTCTTCGTCGCTTTTCAGACGCATGTACTGGCCGTTGAACCACTCGAGCTTCTTGTAGTCGAATACGGCCGGTGCCTTGTTGATGTGTTCCATCTTGAAGAGGTTGCCGAGTTCGGCGAGGGAATAGAGGTCGCGTCCGTCCTCGAAGGAACAGCCGAGCATGGCGATATAGTTGATGATGGCTTCGGGAAGATAGCCGTTGTTTCGGAACTCGTTGCAGCTTGTCGCCCCGTGCCTCTTGGACAGCTTCTGCCCGTCCTGGCCCATGACCATCGGCAGGTGGCAGTAATCGGGATGTTTCCAACCGAAAGCCTTGTACAGTACGACATGGAGCGGGGTTGACGGGATCCATTCCTGCGCGCGCATGACGTGGGTAATTTCCATGAAATGGTCGTCCACTATGTTGGCGAGATGGTAGGTAGGAAATCCGTCGCTCTTGAGCAGTACGGGATCGGGATTGACGTCCTCGTTTTTCCACTCTATGTCGCCGAGGAGATGGTCATGGAATTTGGTGGTACCTTCGAGCGGCACGGCGAGACGGATGACGTAGTGCTTTCCCGCATCGAGACCGGCCTTGACTTCCTCCGGCGACAGGGAACGGCAGTGGCGGTCGTAGCCGAGCATGCCCTTGTTCACGGCCTGGATCTTGCGGAGGTTTTCGAGCCGTTCGCCGTCGCAGAAACAATAGTAAGCCTGGCCTTTTTCGACCAGTTCGAGGGCATATTTCTTGTAGAGTTCAAACCTTTGCGACTGGATGTAGGGTGCGTGCGGGCCGCCCCTGTCGCCGCCCTCGTCCCAGCCGATGCCGAGCCAGGTAAGGGTGTCATACAGATTGCGGACGTATTCTTCTCCGGAACGGGTCTGGTCGGTATCCTCAAGGCGTAAAATGAATTTTCCGCCGGTCGAACGGGCAAACAGGTAATTGAAAAGGGCGGTTCTTACCCCGCCGATGTGCTGCATTCCCGTCGGGGAAGGAGCATAACGTACACGAACATCCACTTGATTCTCCTTGAAACGGGCAGGTCGCCCGGGCACATTCAGTATATGCCCTAGATATGCTCCATGTCTATGAACTGGAGGGTATCGTTATGGGGCGGATCGACCAGGCTGTCTTCCGATTTTTTACGGTACAGTTCCGCGATGAAGTCGTATTTGTTGAGATCAAGCACCGCCCTGAACGCTTCCGAGGCGGCGGCAAAATCCCGCGATTCGTAGGCCTGCATGCCCCGGACAAAGAGCGGCAGGGACTGTATTTTTTCGTCCTCGAACAGGAGCTCGGATACATCGACCAGCAGTTTCTTTCCTTTGACTTTAACCTTCCCGACGTAGCGCGAGGGTATGTCCGTAAAATTCTCGAGGCAGTTGTTGGTAACGAGCACCTTGGTCTTGAGGAGTTTCGTGAGGGTCTCGAGCCTCGACGACAGGTTGACCACGTCGGACATGACCGTCGTGTCCATGCGCTGCGCCTCGCCGACGGTTCCCATCACCACCGAACCGGTATGGATGCCGATGCCGAATTCGATGGGCACGTAGCCGGTTTCGACCAGATGCTCGTTGTACACCCCCAGCTGGTACCTCATCTCGGCGGCAGCCCGCAGCGCGTCGGCGGGTTTGCCCGGAAACAGGGCCATGATGCCGTCGCCGATGTACTTGTCGACGAAGCCGCCGTGCTGCCGGATGATCGGCCCGAAGCGGCTGAGGTAGGAATTGATGAAACTGAAACTTTCCCCCGGCGTCATGTTTTCCGAAAAAGCCGCGAATGAACGGATGTCGGAAAAAAGCACGGTCATGTCGCGCTGGATCTGCGTGCCGAGGCGCAGGTCGAGGAGGCTTTCCTTCCCCAAAAGATTGATGAACTCCCGCGGAACAAAGCAGTTGTAGGCCTTGTTTATCTTTTTGAGGCCGATATGGGCCCTTATTCTCGCGAGAAGCTCTTCCCTCGAGAACGGTTTGGTCAGGTAATCGTTGGCGCCAAGGGCGAAACCGGTGACGATGTCGTGGGTCTGGTTTTTCGCCGTCAGGAGGAGCACCGGCAATTCAACCGGCAAATAGCTTTTCCGTAAATCCTCGAGCACTTCGTATCCGGAAATGCCGGGCATCATTATGTCGAGAAGCAGTATATCGGGATTGAGCCCTTCGCGGACAAGCCGGATCGCGGTCTTGCCGTCCCCGGCCACGGCGACCCGGTATTGACTTCCTGCGAGGAAATTCTGCAGCACCTGCAGGTTGATCGGCTCGTCGTCGACGATGAACACGAGCGGATTGCTTTCGTCGCCCTTCGGGACGGACGGAAGTTCCGGAGCGGTAATTTCGGCGGGAGAGCCGATCTCGTGGAGCACCTCGAGATCCTTGCCCTCGCCCGCTCCGGATTCCTCGTAGAGAGGCGTGACCGGTTCGGCGGCGGCAGTGGATGCGAGCGGAAGATACACGGTAAAACGCGAACCTTCCCCTTCTTTCGACGCTACGGTGATGATGCCCTGCTGTATCTCCACGAGATTCTTCGTAATCGAGAGCCCGAGTCCCGTACCGCCGAATTTACGGGAAATGCTGCCGTCCCCCTGCTGGAAGGATTCGAATATCAGTTCCTGTTTTTCCTGTGGAATGCCGATGCCGGTATCCTCGACACAGAACCAGAAAAAACTGCCGTCGGTTCCGGCACTCAAGGTTATGCCGCCCTTCGCGGTGAACTTGAGGGCGTTTCCCAACAGGTTGTACAGTATCTGCTCGAGCCGTGCGGGATCCGCCATCAGGTGCGGCAGGCCGGATGCTACATGGTTTTCGAGAAAAAGCCCCCGCTTGACCGTTTCGCCCGAAAATACCTCGCAAATGGGCTGCACCACTTCAAGGAAATCCAGTTCGGCAGGATAGATGCGCATCTTGTTCTTGCGGATTTTCGAAAAATCGAGGATGTCGTTGACCATGGTGAACAGCCGGCGGCCGCTCGTCGCCACCAGATTGAGCTGCCGTTTCTGTTCCGACGAAAGGTCGCCGAGGTCTCCGGACGAAAGGCTTTCGGTTATTCCGATGATGCCGTTGAGGGGCGTCTTGAGTTCATGGGTGGTATTGGCCAGGAATTCGTCTTTCAGCACGTCAAGTTCGAGGAGGGTCAGCGTCTTCTCCTCGAGGGACCGGGAAAGGTCTTCAACTGACTGGAAAGCGCGGGAAAAACGGCGGGCCAGGATAATCGACTGGAACAGAAGGAAAAACCATACGCCGAAGGTGATGTAATAGTTGGTATTGATGACGTTCATCGAATGGAGGATGTCATTGACGCCGAATACGATCACCATGACCATTCCCGACGCGACGAGGCCCGACTCGCTCTGTTTTCGCCGGAGGGCGTCGAGACAGACATACAGGACATATAAAAGTCCGAGCAGCATGGAAACATCGCGTATCGAGGCAAAGACGTCCTGTACGGCGGGGGAAAAAGGCATATAATACAGGATCATCAAAAGCGCCGACTCGATGCAGAATAAAAGGACGGGAATCCGGCGGCCGGGACCCGGAAAAAGGTTGACCACATAGAGCACGAGGAGCGGCAGCAGGGGGAAGATGGCCAGCGTCTGCAGATAATCCCAGAGTACGACATCCATGAAGGGAAGGATATGAAATATGCTCTTTCCGCCGGAAATCATGAGCTGCCGGAGGACGAGGGAAAGTGCGAAAAGCCCCAGAAACAGGGGCGAGCGGTCCTTCCGCCTGAAAAAAAAGAGGGTTATCAGATAGAGACCCATGAATCCCAGAGAACCGGCAAGCAAAAAGTCGACCAGATTTTCATGGTATTTTTTCTGTTCGAGAATCTGCTGGCTGCCGAGAACGGGAGGGCCGCCGATTCCGCCGAGGTTGGTATAGGAATGATTGCTCATCTGGAGCACGATGTCGAGGGTCTTGGCGCCGTTCGTCGTAAAATACACCGTCGTTCGCGGGGCACGACCGGTCTCGGCGGCCGGGGAATCGCCCAGGGTGCCCATTTCCGCCACAAGCTGGCCGTTTACATACAGCCGGTACGCCGAATAAATCGAATAAAAACCGAGGCCCATCGCGTCCGGAAAGGAAGTCGCACTCTTGCAGACAATCCGTGCAGTGGCCTTTCCGAATACCGGATAGCCGTCGTAATTCCAAAAGCCGGGAACAAGCTTGCGGTCGGGAAGCAAGCCGTCGAGCACCGGATCCCCCCCGAATTCCTCAGGTTCGATCAGACGGTCCCAGTAAAAGTCCCAGGGAGCCTTGAGTTCGCGGGTTTCTCCGGCATTCCAGCCGGTCGGTGAAATGAGAATTTGCGAATACTGGGCATGCACTGCCGCAGGCGGAAGCAGGGAGAGAAAAAAAACCGTCAGAAGCGGATAAAAAGTTCGATGCATGGTGAAAGTAGTATACGCGAAAAAAAGGATACCTGCACGGTAAAAAAGTATGGTTAACCGGTTTTGTCCGGTGAACGAGCCGGTATCGGAACCCAAATACGGATGCGGGAACCCGGACCTTCGCGGATTTCATAGGTCCCCTTCATCTGAAGGGTGATCATGAACACCAGCTTCATTCCGAGGGATTCAGCCTTGTGCAGATCGAATCCCGCTGGAAACCCCGGTCCGTCGTCGGCGACTTCGAACAGCAATTTTTGATCCTCCAATTCCAGAACTACGTTTACCCGACCTTCGCCCCGATCCTTCATGCCGTATTTGATCGAATTGGTGAGCAGCTCCGAAACGATGAGTCCCACATGCAGGGTGATATCGGTCGATACCCTGACTGGAGCGAGATTCAAATGGAGGCGAATACCCGAATTTCCGGGCAAAAAGGTGTCGAAAATGTTCCGGCACAGTGATTCCAGATACCCGTCAAGGCTGATTCCTTCCGCAATGTCGGTTTTATACAGCATTTCGTGCAAAAGCGCGATCGAGGAAATCCGTACATCGAGATCCTGGAACACATCCCGTGAATGCGGATCCTTGACGCTGTCGATTTCGAGCGAAAGGAGGCTGCGGACCATATTGAGGTTGTTCTTGACCCGGTGATTCAGTTCGTTCATCAGCATGTTCTTTTCCTCGAGGGCTGAGCGCAGCTCTTTTTCAACCTCGTAGCGCATCAGAAGTTCGACCCTCGCCACCCTGGTTCGCATGGCGACTTCGGTCCGGTCCTCGACAGCAAAAAGGGCAAACGGGCCCTGTTCGCCGGAAATTATAGTGATCGTGGAGTGATGGATGCGGTCGGGATGCTCTTTCGAGTTGGATGAGAACAGATCGCCGTTGAGTTGATAGGAAAGGACGACCGGCAACCCGTCCTCGAACAGTTTGACCAGCCGGGTATGGTAGCGCAATTCCCGAAGGCGCGGAAAAATATCCCGCACGTCGCGACCGAGAACCTCCCGACGGGGAATGCCGGTCCAGTCCTCGAAGCAGGAATTCCAGAATTCGACGATAAAGTCGGCGGAAACCATGAACAGTCCGACGGGAATTTTATCCATGAGAGAATATTCATGCATCGTTCAATCCTGTCCGATATGCAGGAGCCCGGTTCGCAGGTTTTCATAGGAGGAAAACGAGAAAAAAACGGCAAAATCGCCGGTCACCGAAAGCTCGCTGATGGTAAAGGTGGTTTTGGTCAACAAGACCATCGAACCCGCTTCCGCCCTGAAATCCCTTATTATTCCGCTCCCGCTTCCTTCGTGATAAAAGGGAACCGAGAAGGTCAGGCTTGCGTCGAGAATATTCGCCATCGTACCCAGCACCGCATTGATCACGATGTTTCCGATCTCGCAGAGCGTTCCCGACCGGAGCGAATCGAAGTCGTCGAGAGGCATGCTGTCGGTGCCCGCAAGCCGGTCGACGAGTTTTCCCGCCGAGACTGTATCAAAAACCAGTTCGACGAATCCGTTGAAAGCGCCGGAATATTTCATTTCGACAGCCGAAAACGGCGTATCTGCGGAAAAAACGGAATCCTGCACGAGCGCGTCCGCGGAAAGCAGGCGAACAATGGGAACACTGAGCGAAACATGGCTGTCCAGCATGGTATTCATGATTGCGGCGGCCTTCCCGACGCCGATATTCATGATCTCGGTCAACGCATCCAGAACGCGAGAGTCTTCATCCATAGTCATGATCCCCGATTGGTTTCCAATATTTTTGACACATTGAGGCGAAGACTGTCCGGATCTACCGGCTTGTTGAGCAGATCAACGGCTCCGAGCTCGACAACCCGGTTTCTGGTAGACTTCTGTATGTCGGCAGACAGCACAAAGACGGGCACGGTGTTGCCCGCATCTTTCAGACTCTGCAGGACCGCAAAACCGTCCATGCCCGGCATCAAAAGATCGAGCAGCACCAGATCGGGCCGGGTTTCCGCGATATTGCGCAGGGCTTCCTCGCCGCTCCCGGCCTTGAGCACTTCATACGCGCTCCCCAAAACCCGGGCCACGATCTCGCGACCTATAACAGAGTCATCGACAACAAGGACCTTTTTCATCAACATCGACTCCTGTCGTTACAGTTTGAATTTTACCACTTCCCGGGAAAGCCGGGATATGCTGTTTTTTGTACCTTGTGTTATTTCGTTCACGTTTTGGACGGCTGCATTGATCTGGTCCGTGCCGGTGGCGATTTCGGTCATGCCGCTTCCCATTTCGCCGGAAATGCCCGCAAGACGGTTCATCTCCTCGATAACCTCCCTGCTGCCCGCGCGCATCTGGGCCGAGCCGTCCTTGACCTGCACCGTTATGTCGTTGATCCGGTTCATCGCATCAAGGACACGGGAACTGCCGATATCCTGTTCTTCCATGGCGTTCTTGATTATCGTCTCCTGGTTTCGTACCTCGTCCAGCAACTTCAGGATATGGTTGAATTCATCGGTCGTTTTTCCGGACGTAAGGGTCACCGCGTTGATCTGGGTCTTCAGACTGGTAAGCACTTCGGATATTTTCTTTCCCTCGTCCGCGGAATTTTCGGCAAGCTTGCGGATTTCGTCGGCAACGACGGCAAATCCCTTCCCCGACGCGCCGGCATGGGCGGCTTCGATGGCCGCGTTCATCGCAAGGAGGTTCGTCTGGCTCGCTATGTTCTGTATGACTTCGACGGCGTCAAGCAGTCCGTCTGAATCCTTCTCGATGCTGATCATCGAGTTCGAAACGTTGAGAATGCCCTCTTTACCGGATTCGGAAGCCCGCATCAGGGATTCCATCGATTCAAAGTTGGTCTGGAGGATTCGTACAACCGACTTGATGTTGGCGACCATCTCTTCGGTCGAGGAGGATGAATCGGCTACCGAAGAGGACTGGATTTCGATGCTTTCATTGAGCTTTTCGATGTGGTTCCGGATTTCGACCAGGGTTGCGTGGGTTTGCGTCACCGAGGCCGACTGGCTGATGCTTTGCAGCTTCATGCTCGCCGATATTGCGGTGATCTCGTTCATCGAAGATGCCGTTTCGGCCATGTTGGACGAAAGATCCTCCCCGTTTTTCGACAGGGACACGGTTTCCTTCGTTATGGAATCGAGAAGATGGCGGACATTGCCCGTCATGGTGCCGATGGCGCGCGCAAGCGTTCCGAGCTCGTCCCCCCGCTTGAGGAGCGAAGGGTGCAGGTCGGCGGAAAAATCGCCCGCACCCAGCTGCCCCGTATAGTCTACGCACTTTTGGACAGGGCCGACGATGCCGCGGGTGATGACGAACGCGACTAGAACGGAAATTGCCAGCGACACCAAAAAACCGACCGCAAGAACCAGTCGTCCGAAGAGGAATCCGGTTTCCGCTTCGCCGTCGGACTCGTCGATGTGCTTTTGCCGCAAGGCGATTATGGCGGCCAGGGCCGGCTCGATATTTTCATGCAGATTCTTGAGTGCCCCGGTATTGAACAGCTCTATCGCGTAATCGTCCTCGTAATCCGCCGCAAGGGCCAGGTCCGTCATCGAGGTATTCAATTCGTCGTTCGAAGCCAGATGTCCTTCGAGCACAGTCAGCAATTCGATGCTTTCCTTATCCGGATCCGCATCATGGAGCACCTTGATCAAGTCGCGGTATTTTTGCCGCGACGCCTCGAAAGCCGACAGATGCGCCTGTTTATCGGCCATCAGTCGCACGGTAACCAGTCCGGACATCTCCTGAAATGCCTGGTTGATGTAGATGTTCATGTCCTTGACGATGACCATCTGCGCCGACTCGGACAGGGCGGTATCCATCCGGCGGTTGATGACGGACAGCTGCGTCCAGGCGACCGCCGATATGGCGGTCAAAAGAACTATAACCAAACCGAAGCCGGCGAGCATTTTGGTGCCTGTTTTTTGATTGTTCAGGTTAATCAAGGATTGCGTGCTCCCTATTTAAATCGAAATACTGCATAAAAATATAGTACATCACCCTCTTTATAGCCAACGATTACGAAAAAATTGGCATAATAAAAGCAAATGATTTATAGTTTTGTTCGTCAGGAGGGACAGGTTTTATGAAAGCACTGATCGTCGAGGATGATTTTACCAGCAGGCTTCTGCTCCAGGGACTTCTGCAGCCCCATGGGGAGTGCCACATCAGCGTAAACGGAAAAGAAGCGGTAGAAGCGTTCCGCACGGCTCTCGCTTCGGGACAACCCTACAATCTGGTATGTCTCGACATCATGATGCCCGAGATGGACGGACAAACGGCCCTCAAGCACATCCGGGAAATCGAAAACAAATCGGGGATTTTTTCCAGCGACGGGGCGAAAGTCATCATGACGACAGCCCTCGACGACAAGGTGAACATCATGAGCGCATTCAGGGAACAGTGCGATCTGTATCTCGTAAAACCGATCGAGAAGGAAAAGCTGCGTGAAAGTCTCGTGTCACTGCATCTGATTTCCTGACCGGATTAAAGATGCGAACGCTGACCGAAACAGAAGCGGTGCTTCTGGAGGATATCGAAGCGGACGATTTCTTTCCTCCCGACTTCCTTTCTGTCGAAGCGGAAAACAGGCGGCTTCGCATAGCCACACTGTCCGCGGAGCTCGGTGTTTTCGAATATTACGCGGATATCGACCATCTTGAAGCGAATACGGTCTGGTATTCGCTGACCGGGGGGAAAAGGGGCGACAGCCTGCGGGAATTGCTTTCGCGGATCGAAAGTCCCGGCCGGCAGCAGCTATTGGACATGCTGCAATACCGGCATGAAGCCGGATACACCTCCTTCGAATTTGAATACCGGCATCCCGACAGGGGAATGCGATGGCTTTGCGTCGCGGGCGAAGTGACGGCCATCGGCGGATCGCCGGCGAATCCCCCCCGTTTCATCGGAATCATGACGGATATAACCGAAAAAAAAACGACGGCCCTGGAGCTGCTTCGAAAGGATCTCATCCGGAACCGCATCCTTGAAAGCCTCCCCGTAGGCCTCTTTATCATCGATCCGGACACTAGAATAATAGAAGAGATCAATCCCTTCGCGGCGAGCATGTTCGGCGCCGCGAAGACCCAAATCGCCGGAAAACGGTGCCATCATTTCCTGTGCACCGCACCCGAAGGTTTTTGCCCGGTGTGCGACCAGCAGCAGGTCATACAGAACGAAGAACAGACGCTGATCCGCGCGGACGGCAGCCTCCTGTCCGTCCTCAAGTCGGTAAACCGCATCCCGGGCGGCAGTCACGGAAAACTGCTCGAATGCCTCGTCGACATAACCGCGCTCAAATCCGCCGAGCAGAACCTCAAAACGGCGAAGGAACGGTTGTATCTGGCAACCCGCGCCGGCGGCGTCGGAATCTGGGATTTTGACATCAGGGGCAAGACGGTCAACTGGGACGACCAGATGTACCGCCTGTACGCGGCGACACGGGAAGAATACGCCACGGGAAATCTGGTCTGGGATGCCCGGATTTTCGACGAAGACCGCATACTGCACATCAAGGCGCTCGAGCAGGCCATCAGCGGCGCGAATGAATACCGGTGCGAATTCCGGATAGTCTGGCCGGACGGCAGCATTCATATCATTCGGGCGCTGGGCATGGTTCTCCTTGACAAACGGGGAATGCCCGGGCATGTGACGGGAACTAATTGGGATATCACTGCCCAGAAGGAAACCGAGAACGAACTGATCAGCAGCAACAGGCATCTCGAGGCGGCGGGAATACAGGCAAAGGCCCTCGCCGAACAGGCCGAAGCCGCCAATACGGCAAAAAGCGCATTTCTTGCGACCATGAGCCACGAAATGCGCACACCGCTTAACGGCGTCATCGGAATGGCGGAACTGCTGCTTGCGGGCGAGCTCCAACCGGACCAGATCCAATATGCGGAACTGCTCCGTTCGAGCGGCAGGACGATTCTTTCGCTCATAAACAGCGTGCTCGATTTTTCCCGGCTCGAAACGAAGCAGATCGAGTTGACTTCGGCTGATTTCGCCCTCGACACGCTTCTCGACGATTTCTCCACGGCCATGACCTTGAAGGCGTCGGAAAAAAACCTGGAATTTACGACGCTGCTCGAGCAGGATGTGCCCCTCGCCCTGCGCGGCGATGCTGACAGGCTGGTCCAGATTTGCGCGAACCTCGCGGACAATGCGGTCAAATTTACCGAACTCGGCGGAATAACCTTCAGAATACAAAAAGACAGGGAAGACACGGACACGGTAACGCTCCGTTTTTCGATCAAGGATACGGGCATCGGGATTCCGGCCGAACAGCAGCAGAAACTGTTCGTGCCGTTCAAGCAGCTTGACAGTTCCTTCACGCGAAAATACGGCGGCACCGGACTCGGCCTCTCGATAGCGAAGCAGCTGGCCGAACTGATGGGAGGTTCAATCGGAGTGAAAAGCGAAGAAGGACACGGATCACTCTTCTTTTTCACCGCACGTTTCGGCAAAACCGCGGAAGCGAAACGATGAAGATCCTGATAGCCGACGACGATTACGCATTCCGCACCATGTTGGCAGCCCTCCTTCGAAAATTGGGGCATGAAACCGTCGAAGCCCTCGACGGAAAGGAAGCCTGCGAAATCATGTTGCTGGAGGACGCGCCGCATCTGGCGATACTCGACTGGATGATGCCCGTCATGGAAGGGCCGGAAGTAGTCAAACAAATCAGGAAGATAGAAACGGAAACACCTCCCTACATCATCATGCTCACCGGTAAAAGCAGCAAAAAAGAGCTTGTCGCGGGTCTCGACGCCGGTGCGGACGATTATCTTTCGAAACCCTTCAACCGGGAAGAACTGCGAACGCGGATAGAAGTGGGCAGGCGCATCGTCGAGATTCAGGCCTCGCTGGTCAAAAGCCGGAAGGTCATGGAGCATCAGGCGAACCACGATCCCCTGACCGGAATGCTGAACCGCCGGGCGATCCTGGAACAGCTCCGCAAGGAACTGGCCAGATCGTACAGCAACGCGGAACTTCTGACGGTCGGCATGTGCGACATCGATCTATTCAAGCAGATAAACGATACCTATGGTCACCAGACCGGCGACGATATTCTGTGCGACTTCGCGCGAATTCTGAAAGAAAGCATCCGGGAATACGATTCGGCGGGACGGATCGGCGGCGAGGAATTCCTGCTGATCATGCCCATGAAACCGGGAGCGCATTATCCCGCCGCTTACGAAAAGCTGTGCAGACGGATCGCGGATTCGAAAATAGCGACACGGACCGAAGTTCTTTCCATAACAATAAGCATCGGATTCGTCCGGGCAACCGCCGCAAGCACAGTCGACGAGATTCTGGAGAAAACCGACAAGGCGATGTATTTGGCCAAACAGGGCGGCCGCAACCGCGCCGTCGAGTATGACCCGGGCAAATGCTGATCCTCCGCCGGAGGTATGCCTAACCGCCGCATTATGCGATACTCGCAACCATGAACGAAGAACCGGTCGAACCCCACAAACGTCGGGTACGCTACAAGGGAACCCATCCGCACAGCTTCTCGGAAAAATACAAGGAACACGACCCTTCTTCGTACGGCGAGGATGTCAAAAAAGTGATAGCCCGCGGCGACACGCCCGCGGGAAGCCATCGTCCCATCTGCGTCGAGGAAATCCTGGCCTTTCTCGCACCGGCGCCGGGGCAGATCGCCGTCGACTGCACGCTCGGTTACGGCGGCCACTCGCGGGAAATCCTGAAGGCCATCCTCCCCGGTGGAAGGCTCTACGGGCTCGACGCCGATCCGGTAGAAATAAGAAAGACGGAAGCGCGCTTCCGCTCCGAAGGCTTTACCGAAGAAAATTTCATCGCCCGCCATATCAATTTCGCGGGGCTTCCGAAACTGCTCGCAGCGGACGAACCGGAAGGATTTGACCTCGCCCTCGCGGATCTCGGGGTATCGTCCATGCAGATAGACAATCCCGAACGGGGTTTCACCTTCAAGAGGAACGGGCCCCTGGACATGCGCATGAATACCTCCAAGGGAGCCACCGCGGCCCTCCTGCTCGAGCGGATTCCGGAATTGAAGCTCGCCGCCCTCCTCCGGGACAATTCGGACGAAGCCGACGCCCCCGCGATCGCCCGGCTCTGCTGCCTCCGCCGCGGAATGATCCTTACGACGCGCGACCTCGCGGAAGCGGTGAAGACAGCAGTCGCGAGCCGGCATCTTGACGACGAAGAAATCACAAAAACGATACGCCGGACTTTTCAGGCCATACGAATAGAAGTAAACGGCGAATTTTCGGCGCTGGACAGTCTTCTGGCCCGTCTTCCCGAATGCATGAAAAGCAAGGGTCGCATCGCGATACTCACCTTCCACTCGGGAGAGGACCGGCGGGTAACCGGCTCCTTCATGGCGGGACTCGAAGCGGGAGTGTACGGATCCGTATCGGAAACGGCCATTTTTCCGTCATCCGCCGAAAAATACGCCAATCCCCGATCGCGTTCGGCCCGTCTCCGGTGGGCCATAAAAACCTGATCTTTTTTTTCCCCGCTCCCTATTGTTTTTTTCCAAGCATCAATTACACTTAGAGAAACTATCGGGAGAGAAAAAAGGTATGCCCAAAAGCATCGATGACGAGACCCGCGAGATTCTCCTTTCATTCGTAGCGGAAGGCTATGAGCGTCTTGACGATTCGGAAGCGCAACTGTCCCGTCTGGGCGACGGCGACAACACCACCCAGCTCAATTCCGTTTTCAGGCTGTTTCATTCGGTCAAGGGTTCGGCCGGGTATCTCGGATTCGAAAACATCAAAAAACTGACGCATGAAGCCGAAACCATGCTGGATGTGTTTCTCAAGGAAAAGGTTCCCGTAACACCGGAAGCCCTCGATACGGTGTACGCGACCGTCGATATACTGCGCAAACTGATAGGCATCGTCGAAAAAGAGTATACCGACGAAAGCGGTGCGGAGGAAGCAGGCAAGCAGGCCGCCATCGTCGCCGCGGCGATCAAAACATTGCGGGAAGGCGGCAAGACGGAAGAAATCGCCCTTCCGGCAATTCCCAACGAACTGTTCCTGAGCGATCTCGTGACGGGCGACATGGTGCAGCGCTTCATCGGCGAATGCGCCGACCTCGTGGACCGCACCGAGCGGATAGCGCTCGCGATAAATCCAAAAACGGTAAGCACCGACGCGATACACGACATGTTCAGAGCTATCCATACCATCAAAGGCAACTCGGGTTTTTTCGGTTATTCATTCCTCGAATCCCTGTGCATGGACCTCGAGACGGTTCTCGACACCGCGCGGAAAAACCCCACGCCCGTCGGCGAGCCTTTCATCAATACGGTAATCCATACCATCGACCGCATCAGGATGAGTCTCAACACCCTCGTAATCCATGATGCCGATGCGGACGAAACCGGGCAGCGAGATGCGGATCCTGCCGACGCGCCCTTCGTACCGCCGACGGTTGCCGATGCCGAACCCCTTACCCCCTACCGGCCGCTCGGGGAAATTCTCGTCGACATGGGAGTCATCAAGGACGAAACCATCCAGGAAGCACTCGAGGAGCAGGAGCGCCCTCTCGGCGAGATACTGCTGCAGAAGGGATCGGTGGCGCGCGACGACCTGAACGAAGCCCTCAAGATCCAGAAAGCCCAGGGACCGAGCCCCGAACAGGAAGCAAGCAAGGAAGTGGTCCGCAAGGAAATACGCGTTGACACTTCAAAGCTCGACAAACTGTTCGAGCTGGTAGGGGAACTGATCACCGCGGAATCCATGGTCATCAACAACGCGGACCTCACGGGACTCAAGCTTGACAGCTTCGCCAAGTCCTTCGCCAGCCTCAACAAGATAAGCCGCGAGATCCAGGAAACGACGATGATGATCCGCATGATCCCGCTCGACGGTCTCTTCCAGAAGATGACCCGCCTCGTGCGCGACCTTTCGCGAAAATTCGACCGGCCGATCAATTTCATCGTTTCTGGGCAGGACACCGAAATGGACAAGAACGTCATCGAGCAGATTTCAGACCCTCTCGTGCACATACTGCGAAACTCGATCGATCACGGCATCGAGTCCAAGGAAATCCGGAAAACGAAGGGCAAGGCCGAAACGGGAACGGTCCACCTCGACGCGCGCTACGAAGGTTCCGAGATATGGATCAGCATCAAGGATGACGGCGCCGGCCTCAACCGAGACAAGATCCTCGCGAAAGCCGCGAAGAACGGCATCCTCAAGGGCGACCCGGCGGCCATTTCCGACAAGGACGCGTTCGCCTTCATTTTCGAGCCAGGTTTTTCGACGGCGGAAGTGGTCTCGGAAGTTTCGGGACGAGGCGTCGGCCTCGACGTCGTCAAGAAAAACCTCGAGCGCATCCGCGGAAAAGTCGAGATCAAGACCGAGTACGGCCAGGGAACGGAATTCATCCTGACCATCCCGCTCACCATGGCGATCATCGACGGAATCACCGTGCGCGCGGGAAAGAACCGCTACTCCATTCCGCTCAACGACATTTTCGAGTTCTTCAAAGTGACGCCCGCCCAGGTCACGCAGACCGAAAAAGGCGAGCAGACGGTAAATATCCGGTCAAGCTTCCTTCCCCTGATAAAACTTGCCGAGGTGTTCAAAATCCCCGGCGCGGTTACGAATCCGAGCGAGGGTATCGTAATCGTGGTGCAGAACAACGGCCGCAAGGCCTGCATCCTGATCGACGAGGTCATCGGCAACCAGCAGATAGTCGTCAAGTCCCTTTCCGAATACCTCGGCAAGGTCGAAGGCATCTCCG
>JFJP01002081.1_pt1 | contig 15713 bp, 9 predicted proteins | sample 431651 | NCBI WGS metagenome assembly JFJP01 (sample SAMN02602958, study PRJNA72255) | Microbial mat metagenome, whole genome shotgun sequencing project. | biome: fresh water; feature: sink hole; material: water; isolation source: purple microbial (photo- and chemosynthetic) mats found in... | reverse complement strand
GAGTTTGCCCACGCGTATCGACATTGCATTCATCAAAATCTGTGTCCACGAATAAACATTAACCCCCCTCTCCCCAGCCCGTCCCCTGCTTACGAGGGACGGGCTGGGGAGAGGGGCTTCGATACTCCATTCAAGCCGGATCAACAACCGCTTCCATTTATCACACCTTGCGCAAGAAGCAGGCCTTCAACATGAAGTTGCCGGCCTCCCTCTTGCAGTCCACTTCATGATCGCCGTCGAAGGTCAGGAGACTCAAGTGCGACACGAGGTCGCTTGGGTAAGTTGTTCTCACTGTAAAGGAGGGAACCACCCGTGTGCGATGGAAGAATTTTGCATAGGCTACCGACTTCCTAGCTGGCGAACCATGTAATAACTCGCAGCGGTTTAGTCCAATTTCACAGTTGTCTGAAGTGGGTTCAACTTCAAGATCGCCACTTCTGGGGTGTGCCTTGGCTCGGTTTGAGGAGCAAGAGGCCAAGTCAATCGCTAACTATCCGCCCGGCCAGTTGATCGACTTCCAAAGAACACAGTCATTATGCAAAGGTTGCATCCTGAGTAGAAAGCAGAAATTGAGGCTATCCATGGCACAGGCACACAGTAATCTGGCGCAAAATGTCATCCAAATATGAGGTAGCCGATCATGCATTGCCTGTCATTCGGGGTGATGATTCATCTATCAAGAAAAATGTCGGCTTGCCAATGTGGCAGCAGCAATTCATTGCTTGCGTCCTGATGCTCGGCACAACGACAAGGCAATGAGCATGCGCAGTCCATTTCGCAGTTTCACTAGTTTTACCATCAGCGCCGTCCTGAGCCTCCTGGCCATCATCACGCTCCTTCTGGGTTACAGGTTCCTGAGCGCGGAGTATGCAAAGTACGAAACGTTGGAACGAGAGCAATCCTCTCTCCATAAGGTCAAAGGCGAACTTGAGTCTGTTCGCGACAAGCTGTCCAAGGATTTACCATCCCGTATCCCGCAACCCGGCACGCCGGCAAACATCCTTGCGGAGCGAATCAAAGCGCTGGAGTCGGAGATCAGCAACAAGCAGGTTGCCCGCCAAAAACGATGGGACGACCACCCAATCGAGCGCTTTGTGCCAACCAGCGAAGCCTTCCGGCAAATTGCCATCCTGGATATCGAAATCACGTTCTTGCAACAAGGTCTCGCTTATTTGCGCAACCTCCACACCATCACCGCCGGGCCTATTGAAGCCGAACGCCAGATCAAGGATCTACAGGCAAGCAGCAGCACGCTTGCTCTGCAGATTTACCAGAACAAGCAGGCCCAATGGGCGTTGTCCAAGCAGGCGCCGCTGATGTGGCAAGTGCCTTATACCAAAGCTTATCGCCAGATGAAGCGATGGGAAGATGAAGAGCGCTTGCTGCAAATCGATAAAGACAAGCACGACGCTGAAGTCGTGCGCCAACAAGAGATTCTGGCGGCCTTCCAGAAATTGCCGCATCCAGGTCCGCTGGTTCTCGATCACGGATCAGCCGATCGCACTATTCAGCCGGTAAGCGAACGCCTTCATGAAAATGACCAGCAACTCGAAGGTTCCAGCCTCCACAAGTTCATCCGACCGGTCAGGGAAGTGCTGCCCACCGCACTCTGGATTCTGGTGCTTGCTCTGTTATCGCCTTTGATGGTCAAGGCCATTGCCTACTATGTGATCGCACCTGTTGCCGTGCGCCGGCCACCGATCCGATTATTGCCCGATTCGTCGGGAAAGATTTCAACTTCGATCGCTTCTGTAGGCGGTGAATCGGGACAAACGACACTTTCGCGGGTATCGCTTCCCCTCGTATTAGAGGGACATTCCGAGTTGCTGATTCTGCCCAGTTACCTGCAAGGGATGCCGCGCAATGCCAAAAGCGATACGCGATGGTTGCTCGATTGGTCGATGCCTTTAACCAGCCTGGTTGCCGGAATGTATCGTCTGACCCGTATCCGCCCGAATAATCAAGAGCGCATCACGATATCGTCATCGCAAGATCCCCTGGCCGAATTCTCGCTGCTCGATGTATCGGAGGGCTCTGCACTGGTCCTCCAGCCAAGCTGCTTGGTCGGCGTCATCCAAACCCGAGGCGAGTCATTGAAGATCACACGCCACTGGCGATTCAACCGTCTCGGCGCCTGGCTGACCCTGCAGTTTCGCTACATTGTTTTCCATGGCCCGGCCAAGCTGATTGTCAAAGGCTGTCGTGGAGTCCGCGTGGAGCCTGCGATGAGCGGACGGACAGTCAATCAGGCCGCTACGCTCGGCTTCAGCGCCAATCTGGACTATTCGGTAGCACGCAACGAGACATTCTGGTCGTATTTCTTCGGGGAGCGGGCACTGTTCAACGACAGTTGGCAGGGTAATGGTTGTTGCGTCCATGCCGAAACACCACACCCCGAGGATCGCTCTGGTCTTTTTGGGCGAGGTCTTCAGGGGATTATGGATACGATCTTGAAGATACTCGGAATTTGACGAACTAAACCTTATGGCTTGTTGCATTCTGATGTTGTGAACCCGGTTTCAACGGCCTCGTGGGACTGAAACGTTTTTGCAAAACTTGGTTGCCCGGTAAGGAAACCCATCTGTCCGTTGTGTGCAATGCGCGGCTGGATAGCAAAGTGTGAAGGCGGCATACGCAGCGGGAGCAGTCATTGGCCAGCATGAATTGGCGAGGCGCTGAGCGTCAATACTTCCGACCAGGAAGCGGCAACCAGACAGGCCGCCAAATAGCCCTCATCAGGCCTCCGTCATACGGCCAAGCTGAAGTTCCTCCTCATCAACCCCGTCAGAACCCAGTAACCACGCGGGCTACAGGCAAATTGAGCAATGCACGGTTCTGTCTACGGAGAGATGGTTTGGACTAGCTCCATGGCACGCCGCTGTATCGGCGAGGGTTGCCTTCGGCACATTCTTCAGTGGTTGGCAGGCAAGCTGCTGTTCGCCAGCCTCAGTAACTGCCTGATCTGGCGAGGAGAAAGGGCCTCATCCCAGGCAATGGAGTCCCAATCATAGAGTCCTATCAAAAATCGGATCACATCCACGCGAAATATTCGGGCTTCGTCTGCCGCGCCAGCTGGTCTGAATCTTGTTGCCATGCGGCGTGCCGGGAAGTGAGAAAATCTGTTTTGTCACCGTCTCGCCTTGTCATTCGCGAGCGCGAAGCATCACCCTGATGCGAAACAAAACCAACAACCCACCTGATTCGTCCCATGATTCCCGACCGCCTCGCCTTTATCGACCTGGAAACCACCGGCGCCAACCCGGTGCGCGACCGTATTACAGAGATTGGGATCGTCGAGGTTGATGGCGATCAGGTCACCACCTGGAACAGCCTGGTCAATCCGGAACGTCCAATACCCGCCTTCATCCAGCAACTGACCGGGATCAACAACGCCATGGTGGCCGACGCACCAACTTTCGCCGAGGTCGCCGAAGCGCTGGCCGAGCGCCTGCAAGGACGGTTGTTCATCGCCCACAACGCGCGCTTCGACTACGGTTTCATCAAGAACGAATATCAACGCCTGGGCCAACGCTTCCACGCCGATGTGCTGTGCACGGTGCGACTCTCGCGCAAGCTGTTCCCCGAATACCCCAAACACAACCTCGACAGTCTGATCGTTCGTCATCACCTGCACACTGGCGACCGCCACCGCGCCCTGGCCGATGCCGACCTGATCTGGCAGTTCTGGCGCATGTTGAAACGAGATCGTGGCGATGATGCGCTGGCCGGCGCTATCCAGCTTCAATTGACCCGCCCTACCCTGCCGCCACACCTCGACCCGGTGCTGATCGACGATCTACCCGACAGTCCCGGCGTTTATCTGCTGTATGGCGAGAACGACGCTTTGCTGTATGTCGGCAAGAGCATCAATCTGCGCAAACGCGTGCTGTCCCACTTCGCCGCCGACACCCGTGAATACAAAGAAATGCGACTCGCCCAGGAAGTGCGCCGCATCGACTGGCACGAAACCGTTGGCGAGCTCGGCGCGCTGCTGCTGGAATCCAGGCTGATTAAGGAAAGCCTGCCGATCCATAACCGTCGCTTGCGTCGAGCCTCCGATCTATGCGCCTGGCAACTGCGGGAAGCGGCCCCAGGCGACTTTCGCCCGCAATTGGTGAGCGGCCGAGATGCCGACTTCGGACGCTCGAATGAATTGTTCGGGCTGTTCTCCAGTAAACGGGAGGCCACCAACACCTTGCGCAAAATCGCCGAAGCCTATGCACTCTGCCCCACCGTGCTGGGTCTGGAAAAACCTGTCCAGGTCGGCCGCGCCTGCTTCGCCCACCAGGTTGGCAAATGCAAAGGCGCCTGCATCGGCAAGGAGCCAATCGGCGTGCATAGCGCCCGCATGATGGCCGCTCTGGCGAAACTCAAGCTGCAAGCCTGGCCCTACCCCGGCGCAATTGGTGTAGTCGAAAGAAATGACTTTCTCGATGAGGAGGACGTCCACGTCGTCGACGGCTGGCGTTTTCTCGGCACCGCCAAATGCGAGGCCGATATTCATGAACTGCTCAGCCGGCCGGTGGACGCACAGTTCGACATGGATACTTACAAGCTGCTCAAGTCACACATGACGAAAGGGAAGCTTGCAATCCGGCAGTTCTGAGTTTTTTTCGATTGGCGGCGGCAAGCCCCTAATCGAATAACCGACCGCCTGTTGCGCATCGCCGGGATAACTTGGCAATGCAAACCGCTGTCGATTGAAAGTCTGCCTTCTGAGCGCAAGAACAGGCAGGCATAATGCCGCCCGTCGAACCTCAACCGCAGTTTTTATTGCCCATTTCCGACCATGCTCGAATTCCTGCTCAACCCCGAAATCTGGATTGCCTTCTTCACGCTGACCGCCCTGGAACTCGTTCTCGGCATCGACAACATTATTTTCATCTCGATTCTGGTCGACAAATTGCCCCGCGAGCAGCAGGAACTGGCACGCCGACTCGGCCTGTTTCTCGCAATGTTCATGCGCATCGGCCTGCTATTGGTGTTGTCATGGATCGTCGGCTTGACCGAACCGGTGTTCACGCTGCTCGACCAAGCTATTTCAGGGCGCGACCTGATCCTGATTTCCGGCGGATTGTTTCTGATCTGGAAGAGTACCGGCGAAGTTCACCAGTTGCTTGAAGGCGAGGAAGGAGAAGCATCACACAAGGTGGCGTCAAGTTTCGCCGGCATCATTGCCCAGATCATCGTCATCGATTTGGTCTTTTCGCTTGATTCGATCATTACCGCAGTCGGCATGGTCAGCGAGGTCGGCGTGATGATCGCTGCGGTGGTCGCTTCGGTCGGTTTGATGATGCTGTTCGCGCCCGCCATCGGCCGCTTCGTCTCCGACCATCCCACCATCAAGATGCTGGCGCTGTCATTCCTGGTCGTGGTTGGCGTCGTGCTGATCGCCGACGGCTTCGGCCACCACGTGCCGAAGGGCTACATCTATTTTGCGATGGCTTTCTCGGTCGGCGTCGAAATGCTCAATATCCGCCTGCGTAAGCGGGCGGTGAAGCCTGTCGAATTGCACGAGCCCTATATTCGCGAGTAGCGCAAGCCCGCATCCGCCTGGATGCGGATGCGGCCACCTCCCATACGCTTACAAATCCATGCCTTCAGACCAGATCAACGCGCTCATGTGAGCGAGATTGACCGCCTCCGGACTCAGGCCGAGCGCATCGGTGAGTTGGCTGATGGACTCGCGGTCACTGCTTTCACACGCGCTGGCGAGATGCAAGTAGGGCGCATAGACGCCGCGTCCATGCAACAACGCATCAACAATGGGCTCGGACAGGTTAAGGGTATCGAGAACCTGCGCCATTGGCAGGTTGAGCAAGGCGTCCAGCATGGACAGAATGCCAACGATGAACAGCCCGCCGCGATATTCCTTCGCCAGCCGATCATCACCCAGAATTTCCGCAAAGCGGGCGCGAATCAAGGCATTTCTGAGTAGCGCCTTGCCACGTCCGTCTGACTCCTGATGGGTAAACAACAACAGAGTCAACCAGCGGTAAAGTTGATCGTGTCCCAGCATGAGCAAAGCATGGCCGATCGAACGAATCGAATAACGCAACCCAACCGCCGGAGAGTTGATGAAGCGCAGCATCTTGTAAGAAAGACCGGGATCGGGTTTGAATTCCGCCTCGATGAGGGGAAATTCGGCGTGGCTCATCACCTGATTCATCAGTTTGATGATGCGCAGACGACTGGTGTCGATAGCCCGCCCGTTTGCAGGTCTGAGTTGGGTGAAGAAATAGCCCTGGAACAAGTCGAACGACAACTTGCGACAAGCCGCAAAGGTCTCCTCGCTTTCCACATTTCTGGCGATCAGGCGCGGCCCCTGAATACCGTGGATACGCACCATTCTGTCGCACAGCCCCATCAAATCGTTGCCACCGACATCGAAGCGCAAGTATCGGCTCTGCCTGGCCAGCGGGATCATGCCTGGCAGCAACGCGGCTTCGTCGATCGCCAGTGCAAACCCATCTCTCGACAAAGCCTGACAGCGCGCCAAAAACGCCGGGGTGGGATTGGTCGGGTGGACGGCGATGACAGAACCTTCGCGCGGCAGTTTATCCAGCAGCGGGTTATCCAACGTGGCCGGGTCGAGATTCAGCAAGGTCAGCCGGCGACTCAACGCATGTTGATATTCCTGGTCGATGACGCTGACCAGAAGCGCTTCGTCCTGAATTTGACGCAGACTGGTTGCGCCTGGCAAAACCGGTAGCGGACTCGCCGCGTTTATTTTGAGTTCATAGCCGATGACACGAAATTCTCCATCCAGCAAAGGCTGGCGGGTGATGAAGCGGGGCATCGGAGCAAGTGACTCTTCCGCCTTTGGTTCAGGCCGGTGCAAAGGTTGCGTTGAGAGGGTTTTCAGCGTGGCGGGCGACATCGTGGCGATCCTTTTCAAGCAGTTTTCTTGGTGTGCTGGCCGCAGCCGACACTGGCGGAAGAACGGGTCTCGCGGGGCATGACGATACGGGCATGACCATCCCGCAATGCCACCGTCAAATCCTCGGCAACCATCGAGAGCGCCCGCTCGCCTTCACGATTGGTCATCAAATACAAGCTCTTGCGCGGGCTGATCCACGCCAGCTTCAGCTCCTTCCAGCTGCCATCCGGCTGTAAAAATTCCAGCCAGGCGCCACTCTCCAGTTCCGCCAGCGCGCCGGCGATCTGCGTCTGCCTAGACGAAGGATTGGTTTGCAGGTTGGTTGGCACAGTGGCTTGCACCTCAATTTTCGGCGCGGGCGAGGCCACAGTATCCGGCAACGCTACGGGCGCAAACACCCGGCCAACCGACCGCTTCGACTGACTCGGAGGCAATCGATATGACGACGTAGCCTGACGCCGCAAAACCTCATCGCGTACCGTCGCCAAGGCCTGTTCGATGGCCGCATCAGGCGGAGCAACATCGATTGCCTCGTTGTTCTTCTCGACATCTTGAACCAGCGACGGCGCGACAACCTTCTGCTCGCGCTGATCCTGCAAGGCGGGGGTGACATCAACCTGCAGGGCATCAACCGGTTGGATATCAACCAGTTGGATGTCAAGCGGTTGGTCTTCAACCTGTCGGGCCTTGGGATATAAATGTTCGGTCAGATCACGGTAAAGCAGGCCGACTCGATGCGGCAGAAATCTTCGCAGGCTGCGGATCAGCCGTGATTTGGCGTCATGGCGCCATGGTTGAGCCAGAATAGCCTCTGAGACGGCCGCCTCGATGAGCTTCGGACTGACGGGAATGTCATTCGGCTTGATCGACTCATCACCAAGCAATTTGCCATAACACCGGGTCACACTGTTCAGCGTGTGCCAGCTCGCATTCTGAATAGCCTCCGCGATCAAGCCAGGGTCGAGCGACTCGTCGAGCAAATCGTGCTCCACGATCTTCAGTTGGCTGGCGTCAAAATCGATCCGGAAACTGGTCAGCAGCCTGGGCTTGTAATGACATGCGCGGACATACTGCTTCTCGAAACAGGCGATGAAATCGGTAATCAGGCTATCTTTGCGGGCACGCGCAAATTCGGCAGCATCCAGAATCGCCTCCCGCTCGGCCTGGGTCAGCGCGTGAAGACTTTCAGAAAAAAGCTGCTCCATGGCTTGTCGCAGCGCATCTGACAACACATTGGCCAAGCGCTGGCCGGCAATCTCGCCACATTCGCGCAGCGGTGTCGGCAAAGCAGCCCATTCCATCTGTGTGGTGGGGTTGGAACGGCTCCAACTAATTAGCGGTGTGTCAACAAACTCCATGGCCCTTACCTCGCTACCCGGTACGATCCGGGACACATTCCCCGCAAACCACATGGTCAGGAAACCCCATTTATGGGGAATCCGGAGGGCATCGCACAAGGGGGAAAGACAAGGAAAGAGGAAGCCGGGACAGCTCCACCTTTTACCTGGCGATCCCGCTGTCATGGGGCTTGAGCCCTTTAGACCGGTGACTTTGCGTCCCCACCTTTCGATGGGTTTGCCCTTTGCAGGTCAGCTACAAACTCGCTGAACGAAATGTTAATCGGACAGCCAACGAAAAAACTTTAATTTAGTTTAGCGCGAATTTTGCAGAATGCATTATCAGAGAAGACTGCCAAGATGAAAACAGCAAGCGACAATCCATTCTGGAGGGAAGAATCAAAAACGCGCTTTTGCAGCTTGCGATGCGCTGTTATGCAAATCTCGACCCAGCCAAGTACCAGATATCACCCGAGCGCAAGGCGCGAACAACAGCCATGGCAGTTAAATGGTGAGGATACGCAATTCTGAGATCGGGCTCTCCAGCCGAATCGTATACAGCATGACTTGTGCAAATAAGCACTAGACTCAACCCTCTCGATCATTTGCGTGGGTCGAAAAGTGTGCATTCATGCCGCATTTTGATAAATATCCCCACCGCTGCTCCACTTCAACCGATATTGCACAATATTCATGCTGAAAGACTTACGTGCGCGCATACCTCGACTCCAGTCAGGCCGTTTCTTGCCCTGGATCTTGCTCGGTACAAGCCTGCTGGTCAGCGCATTCGTCAGTCTGAGGGTCAAAAATGACCTTGGCCACGCCAGCGCTTGGGCCACCTTCGCGGGCGGCCTGCTGATCAGCGGCCTGTTGTTCGTGCTGCTGCGGATGTGCCTCAATACTCGCGGCAAAGCGGTCCGCATTGCCGACCAACAGACGGCAGATGCGCTCGCCGAAAGCGAAATCTTCAAGCAATCGATCCTCGACTCACTCCCCGCCGAAATCGCCGTGGTCGATCACTCCGGCAAGATCGTGGCGGTAAATCAACCCTGGCGGCAATATGCGACCGAGAGCGGTGTAACGCCTGGAGAGACCGCCGCAGCGGTCGATGTCGGTGCCAATTACATCGCGGTCTGCCAGGCTGGCATCGACTTCATCCAGGATGGCGCACTGGAAAGTTCAATGGCCGCCAGCGGCATCCGCGCCGTGCTGGATGGCCGCTTGCCCAGCTTCAGCATGGAATACCCCTGCCATACGCCGCAAAAGCAACAATGGTTTTTCATGGTAGTGATGCCGATGGGAAAAATGGCGAGCGGCGGCGCGGTCATCGCGCACACCAACATCACCCCCCGCAAACTGGCGGAAAACCAATTGGCGGCAATGGCCGGGACACTGGAAAAGCAGGTCGATGAAAGAACCCGGCAGTTGCGTCAGGTGACGGCCGAGTTGACGATGGCTGAAGAACGCGAACGCCACAGGCTGGCGCAAGAACTGCATGACAACCTCAGCCAACTTCTGGCGGCGATCAAAATCAGACTGTCCTCGCTTGGAGCCGGCAGGGCTGACACATTTCAGCCTTCACTCGATGAAATCGTGGTGCTGGTTGAGCAGGCAAATCGTGCGGTGCGCATGATCACCATGCAACTGAGTCCGCCAACCCTGCGGATCCTCGGCTTCGTTCCAGCACTGGAAGGGCTGGTCGAAGAGATGCGTCACACCTACGGCCTCAAAGTAGACATTTACACAGAATCTCAGCCGCAACGCCTTGACGACGTCATTCTGGCGGTGCTGTTCCGTTCCGCCCGCGAACTGCTCATCAATGTCGCGAAACATGCCGGGGTCAACGACGCAAGCCTTTCATATCGCGCCGACGACAAACAACTGACCCTTCTGGTCAGCGACGATGGCTGCGGCTTCGATCCCGAGCCGATTTTGAGCATGCTCTCCGCAAAACAGAGTTTCGGCCTGAGATCCATCAATGAACGTATCGTTGCCTTGGGCGGTCGGATGGAAATCGACAGCAATCCAGGTTTTGGCTGCATGGTCATCCTGACCTTGCCCCTGCCGATCATCACCAAGGAGACATCCGTTTCATGATCCGAATCATACTGGTCGATGACCATACGATGATCCGCGAGGCTTTGCGCATGGCGCTGGAACGCGATGGCAGCATGCAAGTCGTCGCCGAAGCCGGCGATGGCGAGACTGCGTTACAACAGGTGGCCGAGTTGCTGCCCGAGGTGGTGGTAATGGACATCGCGCTGCCCGGCGCCTCCGGCATCGAAGTCACGCGGCGCCTGCACGCCAGTCATCCGGCGATCAAAGTGCTGGCCTTATCTACCCACCTTGATCGCGGCATCATCAAACAGATGCTGGATGCAGGCGCCAGCGGCTACGTTGTCAAATCGGCCGCCGGCACCGAATTGCAACAGGGCATCCGCAGCCTGATGGCGGGGCGCAAATATCTGTGCTCAGAGACCGCCGCGCTGGTCGCCACCAGTTTGACGGAATTATTACCCGCGTCGGGCAAGTCAGATAAACGCGGACTGTCCGGGCGCGAAATTCAGGTACTGGTATTGATCGCGGAAGGTAAAAGCGCACCCGCCATCGCCACCGAATTGCATCTATCGCCAGGCACGGTCGAAGTTCACCGCCGCAACATCATGCGCAAGCTTGATCTGCACAATGTCGTCGAACTGACCAAATACGCCATCCGTAGCGGCCTGATCACGCCTTGAAAAACCCGTCAGGATGATGACGGAGGCGTGCCGAGTCCTGCCAGAACTGCAAAACGCAGCAGTTTTCGCTGCGGCATCGGGTTGCGCAATGCGCCCCGGTTACTTGGCCAAGTGAGCTAACCGAAATCGAGCGGTGCAGGCCGCTCTCACCTTCAAGTACCCACAAATTACCCACAAACGCATTTCTCGGGTATCACTTTTTTGCCCCCAGCACTACCGGTTTACCGGTATCAAGTTATCAAGATCCAAGTATTTCCATCGTCCATTCATGCGCCTATCTTTGCCCGTATGCCTGACAAAAATACCAGGCTACTGTAGGTTTTTGAACATCGATAGCGCAATTCGACCACAGCCGACGATTGCAGAATCCGACAGTCTCCTTGGCATCTCAAACCCGCGCATCACTGCGCACTTGGGGCTCGTTAATGAATAATCTGGACGATTACGGGTGTGTTGGCGGGATGCGATGCAAGGTGCCGGTTGTGCCGCAGGGTCATTCTCAGCAAGCGTCCGGCAACGCGGCAACGCTCCCGACAGCGCGGCCAGAATGTTCAAGTCATTCGTTAACGAGCCCTTTGCATCACCCGCAACAGTGGGGGATAGATATGAATACCTGGGCTACTCAGGGCGGGATTCATGACACAAACGCGTCGACCGCAATCGTGTTGCAGACCGAGGCAGCCAGCGTGGCGAAGGATGCAGCGCTACTGACACTGGACGGTCGCGGCATGATCATTGATTGCAATCAAGGGGCGGAAACGCTGTTCAACTACCACCGCGAGGCGCTGGTCTGGCACGCCATTTCAATGTTGTTACCCGAGTTGGCTGAATTGAATCTGATCGAAAACGGTCAGCCCAATTCCCGCTTGCGTTTCCAGAGCCGTATTGGCCGTCAATTTCACCTGCACCCTCGACTGGGCGAACAAGTGGCCTGCCAACTTTGCCTCAACCTGCTCGACAGCAAGGGTCTCGGCCGCCTTTCGCTGATCGTGATTCCCTGCCCACGCCGCATGCAAGCACAACCCGATTACCCCTATTTATCGAGGCGGAAGCTGTTCTCGCCCGATCGTTCCGCCCCTCCGTCAGCAGTCAAACAGGAGATGAAAATGAAGTCTGATTCCGTGCATCAAGGCCACAACGCAGTCAATGAAGTCGTGTTGGAAATTGGCGACTTCCCGCCCGATCCCGTAATCACCAAAGCAGACTGTTTAAATTCCCATTGGCGCGGCTTCACACCGGAGTATGCGTTGGCTGAGTGGTTCCAACCCGAAACCGAAATGGCCGCTAAAACCAGTAGCTGATCGCAAACTGATCGCAGCAAGCTTCAACGCGCGCCTGGAGGCAGGCCATCCCGTTCACACGCACAATATCCGTCTGCACGCGATATTAGATTCAGCGCACCCCTGAAACATCGGGAATCAGTCGGAGTTGGGTATCGCCGACGAAAATAGCGATTCGACGACCCAACTCCGACCGGCTCCCGAGAGATCCGCTGGCGGACTGTTCAGTTCAACTCAATGACGCCACTGACGTGAAAACATGTAACAACAATAAACGGTGCAAAAACAGTTGAATCCCGAACCATCCCAAACAGTTCTTTTACCGTTATATTGAGACTTGGCGACCCGAAACTAACCGCGAAAGCATGTCCACCAAACCCAGCGCCACCCTCCTGATCGTTGATGACTCGACCGAAAATCTCTATGTACTGAGCGAACTACTGCGCCCGTATTACCGAGTACTGGCGACGACCTCCGGCGAAGGCGCTCTGGAGATAGCAAATAACACGCCGAAGCCCGACCTGATCCTGCTCGATGTCATGATGCCCGGCATGAATGGTTATGAAGTGTTGGCGGCACTGCGTAAAAGCCCATTTACCGGCGACATCCCGGTCATGTTTCTGACCGCTTTGGCCAATGCCAATGATGAAGAGCATGGTCTGATGCTCGGCGCCGCCGATTACATCACCAAGCCGATAAAACCCACCGTGGTGCTGGCGCGAGTTCGCACCCAACTCGAAGCCAAGCAGGCGCGCGACTGGATGCAAGACCGTAACCAGGCGCTGGAGGCCGAAGTCGCCAAGCGGATGGCCGAAAATGATCTTACCCAGCAGGTCAGCATTCGGGCGCTGGCGCATCTGGCGGAAACACGCGACCCGGAAACCGGCAACCACATTCTGCGCACCCAGAGTTATGTGCAGCGCTTGGCGAAAGTGCTGCGTCGGCACCCCCGCTTCGAAGCCACCATCAACGATCGCTACATTCACCTGCTGTCCCGATCAGCGCCGCTGCACGACATCGGCAAAGTTGGCATACCCGATCACATCCTGCTCAAACCTGGCAGGCTGACGCCAGACGAGATGGAGATCATGAAGACGCATGCCAAATTGGGCAGCGACGCCATCGAGCAGGCCGAGCGGGACATCGAGATGCCGTTGGCGTTTCTGGCGCAGGCCAAGGAAATCGCCCACTGGCACCATGAAAAGTGGGATGGAAGCGGCTATCCCGACGGACTGGCCGGCGACACGATTCCGCTTTCCGCGCGGCTGATGGCGGTGGCCGATGTATTCGACGCCCTGATTTCGGTGCGTATCTACAAGCCCGCCCTGCCCTACTCCGAAGCCCGCGACATCATCGCCGCCGGGCGTGGCAAGCACTTCGATCCCGACATGGTCGATGCGTTCATCGACGACTTCGCCGAATTCATCGCCATCGCTGAACACCACCACGATTTCGCCGCCCCCATGAACTAACACGATTCATCAACCTCATGACCCCGTTTGTATGACATTGGTTTGACATTGCTACCGCGTACCCAGGAGAAGATAGATGTTGCCCCGCCTGAAGACTCGCATCGCGTTGATTGCTGGCACGCTGGTGTTGCTCGCGGTCATGTTATTCGCCTGGTTCAGTCAGCATCCCTCTGCGCCTGAAGTCCCCGCCGCGCCGCAGGCATCGGAAGTACGCACGCTACGCCTCGGCCTCAACATCGCCGCTGACAGCGCCTTGCACGCCGCGGCATTACGCTTCGCCGATCAGGTGGGCGAGCGCAGTCAAGGCAAAATCAAGGTGGTGGTGCATCCCAACCAGGAGTTGGGCAACGACGACCAGATGCTTGAAATGACCCGCAGCGGCAAACTCGACCTGGTGCTGACTCCCACCGCCAAACTCAGCTCGGCGATACCGGCGATGCAATACGCCGACCTGCCCTTCTACTTCAGCGGGCGCGACGAGCTGTATGCGATGCTCGACGGCGAGCCGGGCGACATTCTGCTATCCAAGCTCAACAGCATCGACCTGATCGGCCTCGCTTTTTGGGAAAACGGCTTCAAGCAATTCACTGCCAACACACCGATTCGCGTCCCGCAAGATTTCGCCCGGCTGCGCATCCGCACCATGAAAAGCCCGATCATCGCCGATCAGTTCGCTTCGCTCGGCGCGCAACCCATCCCCATCGACTTCCACGCCACTTACCAGGCGCTGGCCGATGGCGCGGTCGATGGTCAGGAAAACCCGCTGGTGGCGATTGTCGGGATGAATTTTCATAAAGTGCAGAAACATCTGACGCTGAGCAATCACGCCTATCTGGGCTATGTTTTTTCCGCCAGCAAACAGGTGTTCGCCAGCCTGCCACCGGATCAGCGCGAGATCATCCAGCGCACCGCGCGCGATCTCACCGTGTGGGAACGCGAAGAAACCGCCCGCCGCGAAACCGAATTTATCGAGACCATTCGCGCCGCCGGAGTCACCATTCACCCGCTGGCCCCGATGGAGCGCGCGCAGTTCAGCCAGGCGCTGGCGCCAATCGCCGACAAGTTCGGTTTCGAGGTCGGCTACGACTTGCTGGCCAAAACCGATGAATTGCGCTTTACCGCGATGCCTGCCGTCTCGACGGAAGCGGCAAAACCGGCCGCCGAACCGCTGCTGATCGGGCTGGATGTGGCGATCGAGGAAATCAACCAGAACGGCGGCCTCCTCGGCCGACCGGTGCGCTTGATCGCCCGCGACAACGCCTCGATTCCCCAACGTGGCGAACAGAACCTGGCGCATTTCGCCACCCTGCCCAACCTGTTGGCGGTGGTCGGCGGTATGAACACCGCAGTGATCATGGACGAACTGGACGACATTCATCGCCTTAAAATTCCCTACCTGATTCCTTGGGCGGCAGCACAGGGGCTGATTTCCCACGCGCATCAACCGAGCTTCACTTTCCGCGTCTCCTTGAATGACACATTTGTCGCGCCCTATCTGCTTGAACATGCTTTGAAGACGGGCAGCCGGGTCACGGTTCTGCTTGACCGTTCGGCCTGGGGCCGCAGCAATGAAGCGGCGTTGAAGCCGCTGCTCGAGAAGTTGCCGGTGGATACCGTCAAGATCGAATGGCTGAATGCCGGCGACCCCGGCACGGCGGCAAAAATCCAGGCGCTGACGCGTGATGGCACCCAGGCCGTGGTATTGGCATCCAACCCGCTGGAATCCCGCGCCGTGGTGCGGGCGATGGCGCAACAGGTAAATCCGTTGCCGATCTTTGCCCACTGGGCGCTGACCGGCGGCAACTTCTGGGATGAGAATCAGGCCGAGCTGAGCAAGGTCGATCTGCGCTTCGTGCAGTCGATTCTGATGCACGAAACCGCTTCCAATCCCAACCTGCAAAAATTCGTCAAGCGTTACCGTGAGCGCTATCGCCTCGCCACCAATGCGCCGATACGCTCGCCGGTCGGCAGCGTGCAAGCTTTCGATCTCACCCATCTGCTGGCGC
>JFJP01038792.1_pt1 | contig 15715 bp, 13 predicted proteins | sample 431651 | NCBI WGS metagenome assembly JFJP01 (sample SAMN02602958, study PRJNA72255) | Microbial mat metagenome, whole genome shotgun sequencing project. | biome: fresh water; feature: sink hole; material: water; isolation source: purple microbial (photo- and chemosynthetic) mats found in... | reverse complement strand
TGCCCGTTTTATCAAAAATTCAAATAATCCAAAAATTTTAAAATAACATTGTGAAAAAATTGACGAATTGAAAGAAAAAAAGGCGGAATAAAATCATGGATAAATTTAAAGGTAAATATAGAATAGAATCAAATAGGTTAAAAGGGTGGGATTATTCCCAAAATGCAATGTATTTTATTACCATTGTAACCCAAAACAGAGAATGTAATTTAGGCAAAATTGCAAAATCGGTCGGTCGTCCGATTGAAATGATTTTGTCCGATTACGGAAAAATTATTGAAACAGAATGGTTAAAATCATTTGAAATCAGAAATGAATTGTTTTTGGATGAATATATAATTATGCCCAATCATTTGCACGCCATTGTGATTATTGATAAAACGGGCAATGATGACACAAACGGTTCGGATGGTTCGGACGGTTCGGACGGTTCGGACGGTTCGGACGGTTCGGACGGTTCGGACGGTTCGGACGGTTCGGACGTGATAGAGACGCACGGCCGTGCGTCTCTACAATCCCAATCCCAATCCCAATCATTCTATCGTTTACCAAAATCCATTTCGTCGTTTGTGGGTGGTTTCAAATCGGCAATTAATTCAAAAATTGATGATTATATTGATCAACATCAATTACCAATACCAAAATACAATCGAAACAATAATTTTTTTCAATCCAATTACCACGACCATATTATACGAAATGACGAAGAATATAAACGCATCAAAAATTACATCATCAACAACCCAAAAAAATGGATAGACGATACATTTAATAAAAATAAAAAGGACAGGCGTATATAATCAAATTTTAAAATTTCAAAAAATAAAATTTCAAAAAAATCCCAATCGTTATGTTTTTAAAAAAATAACGCTATTTTTACATCGTATAATTTGACAGCATTAGCAATGAAATATACCAACAATATTTTAATTAGCACTTTTATAATCTTATTTGGATTATTTGGGACAAAAACATTTGCACAAACTTCTCCTTCTGTGTTAGATATTTTAGTAAAAAAAAATATCATCACTCAACGAGAAGCCGACAGCATCAATGCTTTTAATGAAAAAACCAACAGTAAAAACCAAAATTTTACCATAGGTTTAGAATTTCGCCCAAGAGCAGAATATAGAGATGGCTATAGAAAACTACCCAATGATACCACGAGTGCTGCAATTTTTGCAACCCAACGTAGCAGAATAAATTTCGATTTTTCTATGCCAAAATTCAAATTTCATACTTCTATTCAAGATATTAGAGTTTGGGGGCAATATGCGCAAACCTATACATCTGGCTCGCTCAATATTTTTGAAGCGTATGTAGATGCTTATCTTTCAGATGATTATTATTTTAAAATTGGTCGCCAAAGCATTAATTTAGACAACGGACGACTATTTTCGGCTGCCAATTGGAACCAAGCAGGAAGAGCTCATGATGGTCTAAATTTTACCATCAAAAAGGAAAAATTTACTTCCGAATTGATGACTTTTTTCAATCAAACTTCTGAAGCGTATTATGAAACCAATTTTTCGCCTACCTCTTTTACCAACTACAAATGGCTGAATGTTCATTTTCTAAAACTTCAATTGAACCAAAATTTTACACTCACAACGCTCAATTCATCTGATGGGTATCAAAGTAAAACCAATGCCAAAACGATGTATGTACGTGGCACATCGGGTGGACGAATAGAATATGAAAAAGGAAATTTTTATGCCACGCTTTCGGGTTATTATCAATACGGAAAAATTCAATCGGGGCAAAATGTAAAAGCCTATTATTTGCAACCCGAATTACAATACAAATATAAAAAACTAACCACTAAATTAGGTGCAGAAATTATGAGTGGCGATGATGCTAATGAGTCTTCAAATTATTCCAAATCGTTTGTGCCGTTGTATGGTGTGGCGCATCGTTTTATGGGAAATTTAGACTATTTCATCAATTTCCCTTCAGATTTAAAAAATGGCGGATTGATTAATCCCTATTTATGGTTAAAATATGATTGGAACAAAAAACTTTCTGTTCGGTCTGACTTTCATTTGTTTTATCTTCAAAATAATGTGAATGATGTTTCAGGCAAAAACATCAACAAATTTTTAGGTTTTGAAAATGATTTAGGTGCAAACTATACGATAAACGATTTTACAAAAATTGAATTAGGTGTGTCCTATATGGCAGCCCAAAAATCGTTAGAAACTTTGAGTGGTGGTAATTCCAACCGAACGCCTGTTTGGAGTTATGTGATGATTACCTTTAACCCTGAATTATTTAGTTTTAAAAATTAGCAAAAAATGGATATCAATTTATATTTATTATTAGCCTTACTTTTTGTCGTTGCGTTCTTGTACTCCTCTGTTGGGCATGGCGGTGCCAGTGGCTATTTGGCTACTATGGCATTGATGGGCGTGGCACCAGCAGAGTTAAAACCAACGGCTCTTTGTATGAATATTGCTGTTTCGCTCATTTCGTTTATTGGATTTTATAGAGCTGGATATTTTAAATTCAAATTGTTTTGGCCCTTTGCTATTGCCAGTGTACCTATGGCATTTTTGGGCGGCACCATCACACTTTCCGACCCTGTTTACAAAAAAATATTGGCCGTGTGTTTGCTAATTGCCATCGTAAGAATGATTTACAGTTTTAATAAAAACCATGAAGAAACAAAACCACTGCATATTCCTGCTGGACTTTTATCGGGTGGCATTATCGGATTAATTTCGGGTATGATTGGCATTGGTGGTGGCATTATATTAAGTCCGCTGATGCTCAATATGCGCTGGGGAAAATTTAAAGAAGTGGCAGCAGTATCGTCCTTATTTATTTTTGTAAATTCGCTCAGTGGTTTGTTTGGGCAAATGCAAAAAGGAGGCATTCACCTCAATACTAATTTACAATTATCATTGGCTGTGGCTATTGTTGGCGGATTTATAGGAACGTATTACGGCAGTAAAGTTTTTAAATCCACTATTTTGAATTATTTATTGGCATTTGGATTGTTTATAGCGGCCATAAAATTAATGTTTGTTTAAAAACAAAAAAATATGATTTCAGTAACCCAAGCAAAAGAAATAATAGCAGAGAATAAATTTTTGTTAGCACCCAAAAAAGTATCGTTGCAGGAAGCCGCAGGTTTGGTTTTGGCAGAAGATGTTTTTGCCATTACAGACATTCCCGGCTATGCGCAATCGTCGATGGACGGCTATGCCTTTAAATTTGAAGACAAAAACAAACCCTTGCATTTAGTAGGAGAAATGGCAGCAGGAACCACCGAATTGTTATCGATAAATACTGGAGAATGTACCCGAATTTTTACAGGTGCACCACTGCCAAATGGTGCCGACACCGTAGTAATGCAAGAAAAAATTGTGATAGAAAACGGACACATAATTATAAAAGACGAGCAAATAGAATCAGGTTTGAACGTTCGCCCAAAAGGTGCCGAAGTACAAAAAGACAAATTAGCCATTAGCAAAAATACTTTGCTAACACCTGCTGCTATTGGTTTTTTGGCTGGTATTGGCATAGCCGAAGTTTCGGTTTATCCAAAACCAAAAATTAGTTTAATTCTTACTGGAAATGAATTAGTACAACCTGGCACAGATTTACAATTTGGGCATGTGTATGAGGCTTGCTCGTTTATATACCATGCTGCTTTGCAAAATATTGGTATAGAAAATTTGAATATTATACAAGTGCCTGATAGTTCGTTCAAATTGGAACAAGCATTAGAAAACGCAATAAATACAAGCGATGTGGTGCTGCTAACGGGCGGTGTGAGTGTAGGCGAATACGATTTTGTTGTTGATGGTGCTTCGGCTTGTGGCGTGCAACAAATATTTCATAAAATAAAACAACGCCCTGGAAAACCGATGTTTTTTGGACGAAAAGAAAATACGTTTGTATTTGGTTTGCCAGGAAATCCTTCGTCTGGATTGGTATGTTATTATCAATATGTACAGCCTTTTTTAGAAGCCATGATGGGAAAACAAAATAGTATACAAAAAGTAGTGGCATCATTAACACATGATTATAAAAAAGGCACTAACCTTACCCATTTTTTAAAAGGCAATTATACAGATGGGAAAGCAACGCCACTTTTTGCTCAAGAATCGTATAGATTAGCGTCGTTTGCACAAGCCAATTGTTTGATAATTTTGCCAGAAACACAAGAAAATTTTGTGGCTGGAGATGCCGTGGAAGTGAGTTTGATATAGTTTAAAAATAGAAAATAAAATAATAAAAATGATACAATATTCAACCAATGTGAAAGCCACTTTATATGAAGTTTGGCAACAATTTGTTTATAAAATTGAACATCCCGAAAATTTTGTTCCTGGTGTTAGTGATGTAATCATTTTAGAAAAAAATGAAGAATTTGTAATTCGAAAAATGACTATTACAACTCCTGAAAACACATCTACTGTAACCGAAAATATTACTTTTAAACCCTACAAAGTTCGTTTTCAAATAATTGAACATCCAAAATTTGAAGGCTATGTAGATAATGATGCTCGGTATATTTCTGAAAATGAAACAGAAATTACTTTTACAATGAATTGGAAAGACCCAATAACCAATGAAGAATTTAATAATATTGAAATGCTAAAGAATGCAGTAAATAAAACTAAAGATTATATTGAGCAAAAAAGGTAAAGCATTTATTTCAATTGAAAAGCAAAGCTACTTTTTGCACAAGAATCATACAGGTTGACATCGTTTGCACAAGCCAATTGCTTGATCGTTTTACCAGAGGAAATTGAAAATTTTGTGGCTGGAGATGAAGTGGAAGTGTGTTTAATCAATTAATAAAAAAATGTTATGAATGTTTGAGTAAATTCATTTGGACAACATATACCACAGACGCATATAAAAATAATCCACAGTTGCGACCTGAGCGATAGTGAACTGGCGTAGCAAGTTATATTTATTCAAGACAATAAAAAAAATCATTGCATAACATTTAATTTGGAATTATTTTTTGAAGTAGGATTGAGAAAAAAGAACGAGTAGATTAGGCTGTTTTATATTTGTGAGTGGTAAAAATAAAATTAATTTTCTAATTGAAATTATTTTGCAGACAAAAAATCTTTTAGATAATAAGGTTCAAAGTATGCAACATCTTCAAAAATATATTTTTTAAATTTTGCAAAAGAAATTGCACTCATTTCATTTGCAGATGGAAATATTATATTATCTAAAAAATAAAAATTAGGTTTATTCAAAATGGCTTTAGCTTTTTCAGAACTGTCTCCAACAAAATAGATTTTTTCGGAAAAAGAAGAATAACTTTCTGGTGTTAGAATTTCTGCACGAACCTCACGAATTTTTACTTTTTCTGAATTAAATATGGCGCTATAAACTTCCATTCTTCGGGCATCAATCATCGGAATAATCATTCCGTCAAGGTATTTAACTTGACAAGCCAACACTGTCAAAGTGTCAACAGCAATCAATGGAATTTCCAACGCATAGCACAAGCCCTTTGCGGCCGAAACTCCAATTCTCAATCCAGTATAGGAACCTGGCCCCTGACTGACGGCAATAGCATTTAACTCTTTAAAAGCAATTTTGGACTCGATAAGGATTTCTTCAATAAAAACGTGCAATTTTTCAGCATGAGTATATCCCTGTTCAGCTATTTGTTTACAAAGAATCGTTTCGCCATTTTTAGCTATTGAAACCGAGCAATTTTTTGTAGCCGTTTCAATATTTAAGATATAACTCATTACAATTTTATCTAAAATTTATTTCTTCTTTTAATTATTTTTTGAATTGGAAACCTTGATTTTATCGCCTGTACTCAACTCTTTTGAAACTGTGTTATAAGGTCCAACGATAACCACATCGCCTTTTTTTAAACCCGATAGAACTTCAATATTAGTGTCGTCTTGAATTCCGGTTTTTACAATTCTAATTTTGGCTTTATCTCCATTTTTAACAAAAACACATTCAAATTTTTTGTCTAATTTTGCAGTTACTTTTTTATCCTCATTTTCCTCTTCAACAGCATATTTTTTGGTTGCCATAGTGTCGGATTTCATAACTACAGCACTGATTGGGACTCCTATAGTTTTTTCCTTTTTTGTAGTAATAATATCAACTGTGGCAGTCATTCCTGGACGAAACGGCGAGTAGGTTTCTGGTTTTCCTTCTAATAAATCAAGATATGATTCTTTTAAAATTCTAACTTTTACTTTAAAATTTGTTACCTGGTCGGCGGTTGTTGTGGCGCTTGCAGAATTTGAAATACTAGTAACAACACCTTTGAATTCTTTTTTCAAATAGGCATCTACCTCAACGTTGGCCTCATCTCCAACATTTATTTTTACTATATCATTTTCATTGACATCTACTTCAACTTCCATATTGTTTAAGTTAGCAACTCTAAGAATTTCTGTACCTGTCATTTGTTGAGTACCCAAAACTCGTTCGCCAAGTTCTACATTCAACATTGAAATAGTTCCGTCTGCTGGTGCATAAATAGTAGTTCTGCCAAGATTATCTTTAGCTTCTTTTACAGTTGCATTGGCACTTTGAACACCATAGTAGGATGATTCTTTGCTAGCTTTAGCTACTTCAAATGAGGCAATGGCTTTATCCCAATCTGACTTTGAAATAATTCCCTTTTCAAACAAAGTTTTGCTTCTATCATAGTTTGCTTTAGCTTCTTTGAAAGAGGCATCGGCTTGATTCAAACCCGATTTAGAAACCGATAAATTTGAAATAGTTCTGTTATAGCCCGAGGTATATAAATCGGGATTGATTTTTACTAACAAATCGCCTTTTTTAACAACTTGCCCTTCTTTTACAGGCAATGCAATAATTTCTCCAGAAACTTCTGATGAAATTTTTACTTCTATTTCGGGTTGGATTTTTCCTGTTGCTGAAACCGTTTCAATAACGGTGATCTCATCAACTAGGGCGGTTTCAACTTCTGTTACTTGTTCTTTATTGCCAATTATTCCTAATTTTGATAGAGAAATTAAAAGCACCACTAACCCTAAAATTATTCCTGTTATTATGAAAATTTTCTTTTTTGACATGACCTTATTTATTTTTTATAATTGGTATTCCGAAATAAAACTCCACCACTTTTACTTTAAAAATATAATCGTATTTGGTTCTTAAAACTTCCGATTGTGCATTGACATACAACGTTTGAGCTTGACTAAATTCAAATGCATTCATCATTCCGACAGCAAATTTTGATTGGGCATAGTTGAAGGCTTCTTTCCTGGCATCCAAAGCTGCATGAGCAGCTTCAAAACTATTTAGGGCTCCTTTGGCGTTGGTTATAGCGGTATAGACATTTCGTTCTAAATCTTGAGTGGCTTGTGTTTCTGCAATTTTGGAGCGTTCTAAAGCAATTTTGGAGCGTTCAATATTATTTTTTACTGAAAAACCATTGAAAATTGGAATTTGTAAACTCAATTGAAAATTGTGTCCTTTGTTATTGCTGAGTTGATTAAACAATGCATCTGGGCCTTTAAATGTTGCGGTATAATTTGGAGATAAAACATTTTGTCCAGTTCCGTCAACATATCCAACTATAGATGTAGGATTTGAAGGATTTATACTATATCCTGATATTCTATCTGAATAACTGGCATTGGTTCCAAAATTATATCCAGCAGACAAAGTGGGTTGATAGCCGCTTTTGGCAATTTTAATGTTTTTTTCTGCAATTTCAAGATTGGTTTTGGCAATTTTTAATTCAATTCTATCGCTTTTGGCTTTTTCTATGATAGCTTTGGGTTCTTGAAGCATTACTTGGCTTGGCTCGGGTTCAAAATTAGCATCGTCAACATCAAAATTTTGTAAATCATCCAATTGTAGCAATTGAGCCAAACTCAATTTTGATAAAAACAAATCGTTTTCTGAGGTTGCAACTCTTTGTTTATCTGCAGCAACAGTGGCTTTTGCATCAAGCAAATCGCCTTTTGGAATGGTTCCAACATGGACTAATTCTTCGGTTCGTTTGAATTGTTTTTCGTCAAAAGTCAACTGTTCAGTTTGTACTTTTAATGCTTCTTTGCTAAATAGAATTTGCAAATAGGCATTGGCAACATTCAAAGCAATATCATCTTTCATTTTATCAAGTTGATATTGAGAGGCAATGATAGCAAGTTTTTCTCTTCTATAGGTATTTATTTTTTGCAATCCATCATATAGTGTAACACTCGAACCGATGCCAACTTGAGAATATTGGGTGGTTAAATTTTCTCTAGCATTAGTAACGGGGTTGGTGTTGGAACCAATGCTCCAAGAATGAGCTATATTCCCATTCAAATTTGGAAGGAAATTTCCAAAAGCAACTTTTTTATCAATTATTGCCGATTTGATTCCTAACTCGTTTTGTTTAATGGAAATATTATTCTTTAAAGCATACGTTACACATTCTTCTAAAGTCCATTTTTTAGTTTGGGCGTTTGATGAATAAATTGAAAGTGTAAATAAAGCAACTATAAAATAATATGTTTTTTTCATGTTTATAAATTATAAAAAGCATGTTGCAAACAAAAAAAATACAAAAATGATAGTTATTATCATGCTTTTCGATTAGACAATATATTATGAAAATTGTTACAACTTGAATGAAAAAAATTCCTAGAATTGGTATCAGTAAATCTATAAAAAATATTATTTAGTGACAAAATCTTAAAATAGTAGCCTTTTGATGAAATACGTTTGTTATAAAACAAAAAAGTCATCCTAATTAGAATGACTTTTTTATAGATTTTGTGTTTACATGTTCAAGAAACATGTAGAAATTGATTACAACTCATTCAACATTTTAGAAATTTCGTCTAATTTTGGGGTCAAAATAATTTCGATTCTTCGATTTTTGGCTTTTCCCTCGGGTGAGTCGTTGCTCATCAATGGAGCATATTCTCCTCTTCCAGCAGCAGTTAAATTATCTTTTTTTACACCTTTATTTTCTGATAAAATATTTACAATAGCTGTAGCTCTTTTGGTAGATAAATCCCAGTTGTTTTCTATTCCGCCACCAATATTTCCAAGAATTTTATCGTCGTCTGTATGACCTTCAATTAATACAGATATCTCTGGATTTTGAGCTAAAACTTTTCCAACTTCAACAACGGCTTTCTTTCCTTCTACTCCAACGGCCCAACTTCCAGTTTGAAACAACAATTTATTTTCCATTGAAACATAGACTTTACCATTTTTTTGCTCAATTGTAAGTCCTTTTCCTTCAAATGCATTTAAAGCTTTTGATAAATTGTCTTTTAACTTTTTCATGCTAGCATCTTTAGCGGCAATGTAGTCTTCTAATTCGCTCAAACGTTTTGAACTTGCGTCTAATTCGGATTTTAGTTTATTCAAACGGTCTTGCTCAGCTGCCATCGATTTTTCTTTAGCTTCTAATTGAGCAAGTAACTCCCTGTTTTTGTTGATGTTAGTGGTCAATGCATCGTTGCTGTCTTTTTCTAAAGCATTGTAAGACGCTTGAAGAGTTTTCAAATTTTTATCGGCTGCTGTAAAATCAGTAAGAAGTTTATCGCGGTCGGCTTTCAATTTATCATATTCCGATTGCAATTTAGATTTATCGGCTTCCAATTGGTTTTTGGATTTGGTCAATTCATCATTACTATCGGCTAAAGATCTGTTTTCTTTTTTTAATTCGGTAAACTTGTTTTCCAAATCATTGTAAATTTTTTTAGAAACACATGAAGTTGAAAGGATTGCAATCAATAATCCTAAGGAAATTTTTTTAATCATTTTTAAATTTTTTGTTTTACAAAAAGCTATTTTTTAAATCATTAAGAAATTAAATTTCATTAAAGCAATATTTTATTAACTAACTTAATGGTTTAATAATTTGAATCGAGTCAAAATTAAAGTATCAAATTGGTTTTTGGTCGATTGTTTTTTTTTGTTATTGACATTGTTATTGACAATTTCTAATCAATTTCAACCACAATCGGGCAATGGTCCGAATGTTTGGCTTCGGGTAGAATAACCGCTCTTGTCATTCTATCTTTAATAGTTTCGGAAACTAAATTATAATCTATTCGCCAACCTTTGTTGTTTCCTCTGGCACCTGCTCTGTAGCTCCACCAAGAATAGTTATGCGGTTCTTTGTTGAAATGCCGAAAACTATCTACAAATCCTGATTTCATAAAACCATCCAGCCATTTTCTTTCCGATGGTAAAAATCCTGAAACCGTTGCATTTCTAATGGGATCATGAATATCAATCGCTTCATGACAAATATTATAGTCGCCACAAATAATCAAATTCGGAACTTCCTTTTTCAAATGATTAATATAATTTTGAAATTCATCCATATATTGAAATTTATAATCCAATCGATCAATATTGGTTCCAGAAGGCAAGTACAAACTCATGATAGAAAAATCTTCAAAATCCACTCTAAGATTTCTTCCTTCAAAATCCATGTGCTGAATTTTAGTTCCATAAACTACATTTTTGGGTTCGTTTTTACATAAAATAGCCACACCTGAATATCCTTTTTTTTCGGCAGGAAAATAATATTGATAGGGATAGCCTGCGTTGGTAATTTCTTCTATGGGAATTTGATCTTCATGAGCTTTAATTTCTTGCAGACAAATTACATCAGGATTGGCTTGCTGTAACCAATCCAAAAACCCTTTATTTATAGCGGCTCTAATGCCATTTAGATTGTAGGAAATGATTTTCATTATTTAATTTTATAGTTTTTCAAAAATAGTCAAAAACCTCAAATCAATTGCTAATAAATTAAATTATAAGTTTTCTTTAACCTTTTTTTTTGACGTTTTATAAATTTCTAAAAATCCATTCAAATAGAATTACTATCTTTGTTACTTGCTCAAAAATAAAATATAGATGGGTTTAGTCACTGCTAAAGAAGTTGCAAAAGCTATAAATGCTGATAAATATGGGGTTTTAGGCACTTTCGCTGGTTGGTTGCTAATGAAAGTACTTAAAATTTCTACTTTAAATAAGATTTACGACAGAAACAAACATTTAAAAGATGTTGCGTTTTTGAATGCCATTTTGGATGAATTTCAAATTAAATTTGAAATTCCAGAAGAAGATTTCAAACGACTTCCAAAAGATGGTGCTTATATTACAATATCTAACCACCCACTTGGTGGAATTGATGGTATTCTTCTGTTAAAATTGATGTTAGAAAAGGAACCTAATTTCAAAATCATTGCCAATTTTTTATTGCATCGGATTGAGCCCATGAAGAAATACATTATGCCTGTCAATCCATTTGAAAATCATAAAGATGCCAAATCAAGTGTTATTGGAATTAAAGAAACATTACGCCATTTAAGCGATGGTAAACCGCTTGGAATATTTCCAGCAGGCGAAGTTTCAACCTATAAAGACGGAAAAATTGTTGTCGATAAACCCTGGGAAGAAGGAGCCATTAAAGTTATCCGAAAAGCTCAAGTTCCAGTAGTTCCAATTTATTTTCATGCCAAAAACAGTAGATTATTTTATTTCTTATCTAAAATTGATGACACTTTACGAACCGCCAAACTTCCATCAGAATTACTTACTCAAAAAGATAGAATAATTAAAGTTCGGGTAGGAAAACCCATTTCTGTTGCCGAGCAAAACGAGCACCAATCGATAGAAGATTATTCTGAATTTTTGAGAAGAAAAACCTATATGTTGGCAAACTCTTTTAATGAAGAAAATAAAATATTGACAGTACCCAACTTAAAAACGCCTAAAAACCCAAAAAAAATTGTTACTCCTGCAAATCAAGAAAAAATGATTTCAGAAGTAGAAGAATTACGCAAAACCGATTCTAGATTTTTTCAAAGTAAAAACTATGAAGTGTTTTTTACCGAAGCTAAAAAAATTCCAAACATCTTACATGAAATAGGACGATTAAGAGAAATTACGTTTCGTGAGGTTGGCGAGGGAACCAATGAATCTATAGATTTAGACAAATATGATACCTATTATCATCACATGTTTTTGTGGGATGAAGAAACCAAACAAGTTGCTGGTGCCTATCGCATGGGATTGGGTTCGGAGATTTTTCCAAAATATGGAATGGAAGGTTTTTATTTGAATGATTTGTTTCGTTTTGAATCTGAATTGTACGATATGATGAAAAGTTCTATTGAAATGGGACGCGCTTTTATCGTAAAAGAATATCAACAAAAACCAATGCCCTTATTCTTGCTTTGGCGAGGAATTATTCATACTACATTACGTTATCCGGAACATAAATTTTTGTTGGGTGGTGTAAGTATCAGTAATCAATTTACAGATTTTTCAAAATCATTGATGATTGAGTTTATGAAATCCAATTACTACGATCCCTATATTGCTCAATATGTACATCCCAAAAAAGAATTTAAAGTAAAACTAAAAGATGCCGATAAAGATTTTATCTTCGATGAAGCCGAAGCCGATTTGAATAAATTTGATAAAATTATTGATGAATTAGAGCCTGGAAATCTAAGACTTCCTGTTTTAATAAAAAAATACATCAAGCAAAATGCTCGTTTGGTTGCTTTCAATGTTGATCCCCATTTTAACAATGCCATCGATGGACTGATGTATATCCGAATTGCCGATATTCCTCAAAGCACTATGAAGCCTGTTATGGAAGAATTTCAAGCAGAATTGGAAAGAAAATTGGGAGAAAAATAAATTTCTACTTTTTTGACAACAAAATACTCACGGCGTTTCCTCCAAAACCAACGGCATTTATCAATACTTTTTTGATTTCTTTTCTGATGCTTTGTTTTGTTGCAAAAGGCACTTCAATAAAATGATTGTGTTGCATCATTAATATTGCCATTTCCATATTTAGCATTCCTGAAGCACCAAAAGTGTGACCAACTTTCCATTTGTTGGTAGTAAGCATCGGATGGTTTTCTCCAAATAGTTTTAAAATAGCTTTATATTCGGATAAATCGCCTTTCAAAGTTCCTGGAGCGTGCATGACTATGGCGTCAACCTCTTCGATATTAGTATTTTGTAATGCCATTTTCATGGATTTTTGAAAACAAATGGCTTCGTCAGAAATAGAGATATTATGTTCGATATCGTCGGTTGCATAACCTATTCCTTCAATGTATGCCAATGCCTTTGGGTTTTCGCCAATTTCTAAACAAGCAACAGCGGCGCCTTCCCCAAGAACCATTGAGTTTTTGGTTTTATTTAAATCAAAAGCACGGCAAGGAAATTCAGAATCTTCTTTGGCATAAATTTTTAAGGCGTTCATTTGTGCTAGTGTAAAAGCAGTTAACGGTGCTTCGCTTCCGCCTACTAAAAACTTTGTTGCCATGCCCGATTGTAACCAAGCCACAGCATTTAAAACAGCATGCAAAGCAGTGGAACAGGTGATAGAATGAGAAATTTCAGGTCCAGAATTTTTTAAATCATGAGCAACCCAAGACGAAATATTTCCTAAAGTTGTGGTTGGCGATGTTAAAGTTGAAGTTTTGCCGGTTTCTAGAAATTCTTGGTGGTATTTTTCAAATAATTGTGTGGCACCACGAGAAGAACCTATGTTGATTCCAAAGTTGTCTCCTTTTTTCCAACCTGCATTTTTTATGGCTTGACGCGAAACTAAAATTGCCATTAAAACAGTTTCGTCTAAGGCTTTGTATTTGATTTCACTTTTTCTTAAATCTTCAATTTCTTGCCTAATTTCTTGTGGAATTGTGGCAACAAATTGATTGCTTCCGTTGAATTTTTTGGCAGAAATTAGTGTTTTATTAGAAAGATAATTGTGCCAAATAGCATCAGGATTTTTTCCTAAGGGCGAAAAAGAGGCTAAAGATGTGATGGCTATTTTGGTTTTCATAATTTGCCACAAAGTTCGCAAAGATTTGGAAAAGTTTACTACGATTCTTATTTTTTATGGAATTTTTTTGTTGCAAAAATTCAAATGGTTTCTCATTCAGCCCCGTTGTTCGAAACCTCCTAACTTCGTACCCATCATGATAAAATCAATATTCATTATATCTTGTAAAGTTATTCAAATTTAATACCTCTGCAATGGGTTAAAATAGAATTATTTTTAGATTTTTTATTATCTATATAATTTTGTGCGAGGTTTTTTTAATTGAATTTTATATGAAGATTGTCAGCTTTATACTTTCATTGAATAGGCAAACAGATACAATGCATACTCTGCAAAGAAAAACCACCAAAAACGCTTGTAGAATTTTTTGATAGATTGGTGTTCGTTTAGGCGTATAGAAAAGGCATTGATGATAAATAACCCCAATAAAACTAAATGTCCAAAAAGGAGCACTCTTGTTTGGAAGGATGAAATTTCAGAAATAATATAACTAAGCCATTTCATATAAATGGTGAACATGTATGCAAATCCAACCAGCTGGTTGCCTGTTATCAATACAACTTTAGGGGAATAGAGGATAGCAAATGTTTTAATATTGTATTTCGCATCGCCTTCAATATCAGGTAAATCTTTGAACCACGAAATGACAATACTGAATACGATAATGAATAGGGTAAGTATTTTTACATTCTCGGGCATTTCAAGGGAGTTGTTTATTAAATAATTGAATACCAGAAATCCTCCCGCATTGAGCAATACCCCGCGAACAGTAGCTATTGCCAAAGCAGCCGTTACATGATGTTGCTTCAAATAAAAAGGTGGCATAGAATAAGCCCAGCCAATTGACGTGGCTAATGCAATAATCACAAAGAGATAAGTTGATATAAATAAGGCAAGACCAAGGCTGATAAATAAAGCGGCGTACACAATGTTTTTTGCCTGTTGCACACTTAATAATCCCGAAGGAATAGGCAAGTAGGGTTTGTTGATTTTATCAATGTTTACATCGGCAACTTGGTTGATACCTACAATAAAAACATTGCAAGTAATAGCAATGATTAATGCCACTATCAAATAGGAAAGAGAATACAATCCTTGTTGGTCATAAATGATATAAAATAAAGTACAGATGCTTATCACACTTCCAATTATTGTGTGCGGTCTGCTGAATTTCCAAAGTGTAAGGAGTGCTTTCATTTCGTTCCAATAATTTGTAGGACAATAAGTTGGCTTAACCCGTTTTTGAGCCGGAATATTTTTATTGCACAATCTTTGTTAGTAAATAAATCTTGGTATTGTTTTACAGAACGGGATTTCAAAACAGACACGATGCCATCAAAGGAAATGGTGAGTATATTGACGGGAAGTATGTAAGTAAAAAACATGCGCTTTAGCGAGAATGGAAATATAAAAGGCGTTAGCACCAAACAGCCAATAGTGGTTGTAAAAAATATTTTCAAAAGGCAAAAAACAGTTGGTTCGAGTAGCTCCACAATAAACGCAGTGGAACCAGAATTCTGAATTTTTTGGGCAATCGTTACTTTCTCTTCATCTGTAAAATGGTGCAGAGCATTGAACATGGTGTAACAAGTTTCTGGTTTGAATTCCATTTCAAGAACATCTGTGCTTTGCAAATCATAAAAGATTTTAGTATCATTTATTTTTAAAGCAGTTGGAAATTTATCTGTGAGTTTAAGGCTGCTAAAACAATTGCTTTTTCTAAAAATGCTAATAGCAGGCTCTCCGCTACCTGAGCAAAGGTCTGTCATGGGCAGCATAGACAGTCGTAAAGTTTTAAGATGTTGTATAAAAACATCATACACGTTGAATCTGGTAACCAAAAAACCAATAAAATCCGTTTGGTAATTTCTTAAAACGGGAGTAAACCAATGATAATCTTCG
>JFJP01024603.1_pt1 | contig 15715 bp, 20 predicted proteins | sample 431651 | NCBI WGS metagenome assembly JFJP01 (sample SAMN02602958, study PRJNA72255) | Microbial mat metagenome, whole genome shotgun sequencing project. | biome: fresh water; feature: sink hole; material: water; isolation source: purple microbial (photo- and chemosynthetic) mats found in... | reverse complement strand
GGATTCGTTGGCTCCAACAATTTTCGATTCAAATCAGAGAAGCAACAAGAGGATAATAATATCATATTATTCCCATGATACCTAGTAGGATAGGTATTCAACGCTGTAGAGTAGCTGTCTAATCAACAATCCTTCTTCTTCATGAAACCCTAAACATGAAAGCAACACCTAAACCGAGAGCAGAGGAGAAAATCAAATGAAACTGAGGATCTGCGCACGCACACCGTATCTTTCTACTAGTGGAACAATCCGAGATTTGATCCTACCCTGCGAGCAAGTATAATATTAATGGACAGAATTGAACTCATCGGCAGACACTTCTCGAAGGTCGGACAGAGGAAGCCCGTCAAGGTGGCCGTCACTGGAGCTGCAGGCAACATCGGATACGCACTCAACTTCATGATCGCAGGCGGAAGACTGCTCGGACCCAACCAGCCGATCGATCTGCAACTGATCGAACTGCCTCCAGCCCTCAACATTCTCAAAGGTGTCGAGATGGAACTCAGAGACGCAGCTTTCCCTCTTCTGAACAGCATCACAGTGACCACTGACCCCGCAGTCGGATTCAAGGGAACTGAAATCGCGATTCTGGTCGGCGCCAAGCCAAGAGGCCCTGGAATGGAGAGGAAGGACCTTCTCGAGCAAAACGCAGCGATCTTCAAGCAGCAAGCGTTGCAGCTGCAGGAACACGCAGACAAGAACGTGAAGGTGCTGGTCGTCGGCAACCCTGCGAACACCAACGCGATGATCATCTCCGAGTTCGCTCCGAGGATTCCGAAGAAGAACATCACCTCGCTGACGAGACTGGACCAGAACAGAGCCATCAACCAGCTCGCCGAGAAGCTGAACGTCGCGACCACCGACATCTCGAACGTCATCATCTGGGGCAACCACTCCAGCACCCAGTTCCCGGACCTCAAGTTCGCCAAGGTCTTCCACAGCAAGGGCACGTCGCCGGCCATCCAGCAGATCCAAGACCAAGACTGGATCAAGAAGACCTTCATCCCGAAGGTGCAGAAGAGAGGCGCAGAGATCATCGACATGAGGAAGCTCTCCAGCGCTGCGAGTGCCGCGGCCGCCGCTTGCGACCACATTCACGACTGGGTCGTGGGAACCAGGCCCGGCGAGTACGTGTCCATGGGCGTCATGTCCGACGGCTCGTACGGCATCCCCGAAGGCATCAACTTCTCTTTCCCGGTCACCTGCAAGTTCGGCGAGTGGGGCATCGTCAAAGGACTGGACCTGACCGACGCTCTCTCGACCCAGATGATCAAAGCGACTCTCGACGAACTGGTCGCGGAGAAGAAGATGGCTCTCAAGCAGTAACTAACTCATTCTTTGTGTTTTGAATTGTACACCTCGCTGCTCCTCGCCTCGACTCTCTGCTCGCCTGCTCGCCACGGCTGCTCGACAACCGCTGCTCGCTGCTGCCTTGTCTAGTACCTAAGTCTACGGTTCAAGTTCTTTTCTTTATCGAATTTACGCCGAATACCTGACAGATGTCTCGGCTGGCTGGAGACACCTGCCGATTATCAATGATTGTTACACAGTGGATTATAAAATTCTGGTCTGCTGTTGATCAAGCGATTGATCCCGAAGCCCGAAGACGACAACCAGCAGAAGAAAATAATAGATGTCGACAGCGCATCGGATTAGACCGAAAGAAACACTCGCAACAATCGAAACAAACCGAATCACAATCACATACAAGACAACGACAGGGCGAGTTAGGGACGAAGGAGAATCGGAGTGATTGCAGCTCCCATTGTACTCTGCTCGACTCATCATCGAGTGAAAGTCTCTCGCTGCGACTCGACTGCGACGAGCTGACAGGAGATGCTTTTTGTGGCTGGGCAGACTCGAATGCGCACGCCTCGAGACAGACAGGCCTCCCAGCAGCTCTGCTCTGCACGAAATTAAATTGAATTAAAATTCAAGGAGATGCAAAGCACCATCGAAGCGACCAGCGACTAGCCGAAGCCGCGACGGGTCAGGAGCTTAGATGCCTCTCTTGCTCGGCTGTGGAGTGGCCTTGTACTTCGGCGGACGGTTCGGCAGGGGCGGCAGGCCGAAGGCGTCGCCGATGTTTTTGGCGCAAGAGGCAGACTTTCTCAGCGACTGCATTTTGGCTGTGTTGGGTATGTCGAGGTTTGCGGGGATGTTCGCTTTGGGGTTGAGGGCGTCTTTGGCGATGTTGTTGGAGGCTACTCGCTTGTGCGTTTTGGTTTGGGGTTTGCGGTTCAGGGGAGTCTTCAGGTTGTGGTCGTCGCCCCCGCTGTCGAAAGACTTGAGCGTCCCGCGACTCAGCAGCTCGGCTTTCGAGTGTTCGCCGCTGCCGGTTTCGTGGTCTCTGCTGCGAGTGTCTATCTGGATGGTGATCTTTCTGCGAGTCAGCATGTCTTGCTTGAACTCGTGCGGCTTCGACACCGAGATCTTGAAGTTCTTCTTGCCACTGGCTGCGCTGCTGACCGAGAGGTCTTTGCCTTTGTGGAAGTTGAGGTTCAGACGCAGTTTGCGTCGGTCGGGAGAGAGCCTGCGGACGAGCAGCAGGAAGCGCAGGACCTGCGTTGGCGGGCGACTACCATGGAGAGGCGCTGCGTGGTGTCTTTGGCTCGCTCGAGTTCGGAGAACATGAGCGGCGGCATGGCGCTGGGGTTCGCGGTGAGGAAGGGGTGTTCGATGGCCATGTACGAGGGACACCTTTTGAAGGGGTCGGGGGCGAGCAGGCCAGCGAGCAGGTGGAGGCAGTCGAAGGAGCAGTCGAGCTTGCGGAAGCGCTTGTCGAGGGGGGTCTCGGGGTCTTTCGCGAGCAGCTGCAGCTCCTCGAGCGAGAAAGGCGTCTTCCCCTCCCGCAGCAGCCTGTACATTATGATGCCTACACTCCAGACATCCACCAGGTTCGTGTAGCTCGCTGTCTCCGCGATCATCTCGGGCGCCATGTACGGAGCCGTCCCGCACTGCAGCGAAAGTGCTGCGTTGCGGTCCGACCCGGTGCGGACGGCCAGGCCGAAGTCTGCCAGCCGAAGCGAGGCGAGGTCGTCTGGCTTCTCCAGGAGGACGTTATCTGTGTGGTTATCTGCCGCCAGTACCAGGTTTAATGTCGCGGTGGATGATGCTGTTGTCTTGCAGGTACTGCATCGCGCTGAGCAGCCGGCCCACGACCGCTGCGACTTCTGCCTCTGCGAAGCGACGCTCTTCGGAGAAGCGTCTGCGCATGTAGGCTTCGAGCGTGCCGCCTTGCATCAGGGGGAAGACCAGGTACAGGTGGTTGGGGCTGTGCAGGACCTGGTGAGCAGGGCCTACCGCGAGACAGGCGAGGATGTGCTGGTGGGTGTACTTCTGGGTGACCTTGCCTTCCCACGTGAAGATCTTGATCGCGTCTTCGCGGAACTCGCTTTTGTCGAAGAGCTTGAGCGCGACGAGCCTGTTGCCCTCAGCTTTCCACAGCGCAGAGACGACGAGGCCGAAGGAGCCTTTGCCGAGGACGCCGTTGTAGAGGAAGCGTTCGGAGAAGAAGCTCTCCTCGGCGCGGACTTCGAGCACCTGCTGCCTGAAGAGCTTCTCGAGCTTGTCGGTCCGACCTTGGCTGCCCATTCTCCTATATTTGCAGGGAGCTCGATGTCAATTATTAATTCATGAGCGGCAGTGGTGTAGAGTGGGTTAACCTCAGTTCGACTTGTCCACCTCGACCTTCTCGCAGGACGGCAGGATCTTCCAGCTGGAGTACGCGCAGAAGGTGCTGGAGAACTCTGAGTAGACGGCTTTGACGCAGCACGATCATCGGAGTCAAGTGCAAGGACGGCGTCATCCTGGCGAGCGAGAAGCAGCTGCACTCGAAGCTGATGGCCGAGGACTCCAACAGAGTGATCTTCCACATAGACGAACACATCGGAGCAGTCCTCACCGGCCACATCCCCGACGGCCGAGCAGTAATCCACCGGGCCCGCAAAGAGGCCGAGTCCTACAGAGAAAACTACGGCGTGCGGATCCCTGGCCGCGTGCTGGTCGAGCGGATCAGTCTGTTCATCCACGCGCACACGCTGTACATGAGCTACCGACCGCTCGGCACAGGCGTCATCGTCTCGGCCTGCGACGAAGGAGAGTACTCGCTGTACATGGTCGACCCTTCCGGCGCGTACTACGCCTACTCCGGCTGCACCATGGGCAAAGGCAGACAAGTGACCAAGGCCGAGCTCGAGAAACACAAGTTCGCAGAGAAGACCGTCGAAGAAGCCATCCCGCTGGTCGCACGCATGATCGTCTTGAGCCACAAAGAGATGCGCGAGAAAAGATTCGAGTTCGAGGCCAGCGTCATCAGCGAGGCGACCAAGGGCGTCCACAAGATCGTGCCGAAGGAGCTGCGCGTCGCTGCGGAGAAGAGTGCGGAAGAGCAGATCGAGAACGAGATGATGGAGGAATAAGACTCGAAAGTTAGTGCAGATCCTATTATTTATCTTTAGCTAGCTGCGCCTTGTACTCGTTCACGATGCCCGAGACAGACGCGAGCAGCTCGTCCTTCGCAGCCTGAGGCTTCTTCGCGGTGGTCTGGCAGTTCGCGAGGTGGCGCAGAGAGTGGTTCGTCTCGGTGATGCGCGACTCGACCAGGGCTTCCAGCTCCATCAGTCGGTTCTTCAGGCCGGAGTTCTCCGAGGAGAGAGTCGCCAGCTTGTCCGTCAGCCGTCGGTTGGTCTGGGACAGGCTCTCCGAGTCGGTCTTGAGCTTCGAAGACTGCGACTTCTCTTTGAGCAGACTGTCCTGCGCGGTTCGCAGCTGCTGCGAGAGTCTTTCGAGCTCGCTTCGGTACTGGTCTGTGTCTTTGTCCGACCTGTTGTTCAGCGACTCGAGGGCCAGGTGCACCTGGTCGTTTTCGGCGTCTTTCTGGTCGAGCTGTTTCTTGAGCTCTTTCTGCTTCAGTCTGAGCTCCTTGGTCTCTTCGTAGGCTGTCGAGAGCTGCTTCTGGAGGTCTGCGATTTTTTGCGAGGAGTTCTTGCGAGACTCGTCGAGTTCTTTCTTCAGGGTGAGCATTTCGAGGTTGTCTCTTTTGAGGTCGCGGAGAAGCGCGTCTTTGTGGGTGGCCTGCTCGCGGAACCGTTCGAGGTCTGACTTTAAGCTCATTCTAGGTGATCATCGCTCACATTTCGGTCTCTAGTTTTATGTTGAGCGACTGCAGCTCGCTCTGCTTTTCGGTGGCCTGCCTGCACTTGGTCGAGAGCTGGTCCATGTCTTTGCGAAGCAGCTCGTTGTCGTCTTGTTGAGCTCTGGACTTGAGCTCCAGGCCAGACAGCTGAGCTTCGAGCGTGCGCACTTTGTTGTTGCTTTGTTCGATCTTGAGTCTGCAGTCTTCGTTGAGTGCTTCGATCTGTCGCTTGTAGCTTCTTTCGAGCTTCTCTTTGTCGCTCACGACGTCCTCGACTTCTTTGTCGTGTCTGGCCTTCTCTTTGACCAGCACCAGCTTGTCGGTCTCGAGGCTCGGTTATCTTCGGTTACAGTTTTATCTGTTGGTCCTTTTTGAGGCTTTGTGCAGTCTCTTTTGAGAGGTCTGATTTGGTTCTCTCCACGAGATTCTCTAGCCGTTCGATCTCGTTCTTGAGCTGTCCGATGTTGCGGTCTCTTTCTTGAATGGTGTTGGTCAGAGAGTCTTTGAGTTGCTGGAAGTGCAGCGACTGAGTCTCTTTGGTTCTGGACAGCTCAGTCCTGAGGGTTTGGACTTCTGCGTGGAGTGCCTTCCTCTGCATGCGTTCAGCTTCGATGATGTCGGTTTGTTGCTTGAGCTGGGTCTCGTTCAAGCTGAGTTTGTTTCCGACCACTCCGTAAGACTCGCAGATGCCGTTGATTCTCCTGTTGAGTCTGTTCAGGTGAAGCTACGTTTCGATCGCGTCGTTGGGGACGGACAGCATCTGGTCGTGGCTCTCTGCGTAGGAGTCTTTCTGGTGAACCATGTCCTGGTGCGACCTGTAGCCTTTGTTCGCCCTTGCTCTGGCTTCGTTGGGGTCTCGGATGATCTTCTCGGTGAGCTGTTCTCGCGTGATGTCTGGCACTGTGCAGGAGTGCTGCTCGTTGCGGTCTCTCTCGAGGGTGTAGGTTTTGCTTTCATGAGGCTCTGCAGGAATCTCGAAGGCGCCGCTCATCTGCTGCGGTCGAGAGAAAACGGGTTGTTGATTGAGGAGAGACTCGCTGGTGTTGAATGGGAGGTCTTTGGGGCTGTTCTCAGAGTAGATGGGTATTTGTTTTACGAAGTGGTCGTTTTCGTGGTCAGACTCTTGCTCGTCTTCTCTGGTTTCCTGCTGCTGCAGTGGCTGGTGTTCTTGTTGAGCGACGACCTTGACTCTTTTCCTAGACCTGGAGTTTTTGCTTTTGTAGAAGAGGTCTCCGTTTTCGTCGAGTTCTTCTTCGTCGTCTTCATAGAAGTCTTCGCACTTGGAGTTGACTGATTTGTGTCTCTTCTTGAGCTGTCTTGCTTCGAGCAGTTCTCCGAAGTACTTCATGATGGCTTTGGTCTCTTCGTGACAGTCTGCTGTTTGGAGCAGCAGCAGCGTGTGCAGTTTGTGGGACTCGCTGATGAGCTTAGCGAAGTGCTGGGCGACGGGGTCTTTGAGCTTGATGGTGGCTGCGTTGCCTTGTGAGATTTTGGCGACGACTGTTTTGTTGATGAGGTTTCCGAAGCTGGTCAGTGGCTGCAGCGAGCTGTTCGCTTCGTTGACGATGAGTCTGATGAAGCTGAGGGTGGAAGCCTGTATGACTTTGCTGTGTGAGCAGGGATTACCCGTCGTCGCGGACCTCGAAGACGAGCTGGACGGTTTGGATGGTTTGCTTCTCGGAGTGCGAGTCTTCGAGGACTGCTTTGAGCACGCTGGTGGAGTTTCTGGCGATCTTGCAGAACTCGACCATGTCCTCTCTGCAGGCGAGCTTCATCGTTTTGAATTTGGCGCTGCTGGGGTTGAGGGGGTTGAGCGAGAAGATGTCTGTCTTGAGGTCTTCGGTCACGTTGAAGCCTTTCACTTTGAGGCTGAAGTCGCTCTTGGGGTACTTGCCGCCTTTCCGCAGCAGCTCGGTCAGTTCGAATGCGTTTTCAAACGCGCGCATGAGGAGTCCTGGACTGTTGATGCGGTAGAGGTAGGTGTTGGCTCGTTTGGGGAAGGGCGTGGCCACGAGGAGCACGGATGAAGACCCCGAGATGAGCTTGGTGACCAGCGGACGGACCGACTTGCCGTAGACATCCCCCTCGCTTGTCACACCGGATTACCTGAAGCCCGGCTGGAAGACTCGGTCGAGTTCGAAGGACCGGAGGAAGGTTTCTCTGGGCCGCTCCTTCTTCGACAGCCTGGTCTGGCCTCCGAAGTGGTCTTGGATGGCTTTGCCGTTGATCGAGTCTCGCATGAGCAGCAGCTTCTTGCCTTCGAGGGCGTCTCCGGGGCTGAAGAGCTGGTACTGCGCGAGGGGCAGGTAGCCGCTGGGGGTGGTGCGGAGCGGCGACCTGGACTTCTTGTCCTGCGAGAGCGAAGAGCCTCTCCAGTTGATCTCGTCGTCTTTCTTCTTGAGGTTGTAGAGCTTGCACTCGAGGACGAACATTAATAATCGCTCGATGCTCGCTGCAGTTAACCGCGCGGTCAGCTGGTGGAAGCTGCAGCAGCGAGTCCGAGTCGGTCCGACGGAGGCCTGGTCGAGTCGTTACGGGAGAGGAGGATCTGCAGTAAGTTACAGTTAGTTGAGGTTCCAGAGGCCCTCCACGTATCCGTGGAATTTATCGTCTTCTTCGAAGTGCGAGCTGATCTCGGTGAAGACCCTCAGCCACTCGTCGAGGCTGATGGCGGATTTGTTCTTGAAGAGGCCGAGGAAGGCGTTGAGCAGGGTGTTCTTGGTCATGTATCCAGCTCGCACCTGTGTGAGCAGTCTGTACCTCGGGGTCGCTTCTCGGATCGAAGCACTGCGATATCCTGTTCGCCGTCAGCAGCGCGTCTGGCGCGCCTGCGAGTCGCACGAAGAGGTCTGATGCGTGTTCTCTCCGCGACTGCGCGAGCTCGCGGATGAAGGCGCCGACGAACTCAGCGTAGGAGACTTTGTTGTCGAAGTTGCGGTCGAAGTGTCTGAAGACTTTCTCGTACTCGGTCTTGGAGAGCGTGATGCCGAACTCTTTGAGCGCCCAGACGAACTCGTCTCGGGTGAGGAAGCCGGAGCGGTCTTTGTCGTTGGTCTCGAAGACTTTGCGCAGCTTGCTGATCTCGAGGTTGCCTCTGCTCTTGAGTTCTTTGCTGATGCGTTCGATGGTGTCGTCGGGGGTCTTCCTGTAGACGGTGTAGGCGGGGTTGAGGTTTTGGGGGACGCCGACGCCGAGGTCTCGGAAGTAGTCGCAGAGCTCTGCGTAGATGAGTCGCTCGCTGCCTCCGGTGAACTTGTAGAAGACTGCTCGGAGGTCTTCGTCGGGGAAGCAGAAGCCGAGCTCGTGCATGGCTTGGCGGAACTGGATGAAGTCGATGATGCCGAGGCCGAACTTGTCGATCGCGCCGAACTTCTTGCGCAGCGTGGTGCCTTCGTTTTGTTTGGGGAGGGTGAGCTGTCTGATCTTTTCGAATATTTTGATCTCGATGTCGAGGATCCTCGCGGAGCTGGTCACGTCGCCTTTGGTGCCTTTGGGGGCCCAGGTACTATGGAGGATCTGGTCAGCGAAGAGTACGTTGTGGAAGTGGTCCTCTCGCTCGGTGGGCAGACAGGAGCTGACGTCTGCGTAGTAGTCCAGGAAGTCCAGCTCGGAGACGAAGCCGTCCTTCGCTCGCGAGGAGATGGCGGTCTCGAACTCTGCCTGGACCTGCTGGGCAGTCTTCTCGCGCGTGCGGACGCGGGGGTGCAGGTCTGCGTTGTAGTTCGCGATGAGGAAGTCCAGCGGGAGACTGCCTCGGGAGTCTCGGTCGAGCTTGAGGAAGGTCTTCTTGACGGTCGCGATGCGTGCGTCTGAGATGGCGTTCTGGGTCACGCGAGGCTACCCGCAGAGTCTGGACGAACTCAGCGAAGCTGACTCTGCCGTCTCTGTTGAGGTCGAACACGTGGTAGACAGGAGTGAGCTCTTGCGTGGTGAGGAAGATGCCGATCTTTTTCATCAGCAGACTCAGCTCGTGTTTGGACAGCGTGCCGTCTCCGTTGAGGTCTGCTTGTTTGAACAGCCGAGAGACTTTCTCCAGGTCGTCGTGCTTCTCCGCGAAGAGCTGCAGCCGCACTTTGTTCACGATGAGTGGGATGGTGTTTCTCCAGTCGCTCATGATTTAATTATCGATCCGCCGCATTCGCATTCAAGCGTTGCAGATATGGGCAAAGACTACTACCGGATACTCGGCATCACCAGAGAAGCCTCGAAGGCCGACATCTGCAGGGCCTACAAGAAGCAGGCCCTCGTGTGGCACCCGCAGATCTGCAAAGAAGACCCTGCGACCGCGCTGCACAACTTCTGCGAGATCAGCGAAGCCTACGAAGTGCTCTCGGACGACTACAAGCGCGCCTTCTACGACAAGTACGGCGAGAACGTCCTCAAGGAAGGCTTCTTCAGCGACGGCGAGCTCAAGGGCGGCTACCACTTCAAAGGCAACCCCGACGAGATCTTCGAAGCCTTCTTCGGCACGCACAACGTCTACTCCGCGCTGCTCGAGAGAGACGTCGACAACGTCGGCAGTCTGCTCGGCTTCAGCTTCGGGTCGCAGAACTACCGAGCAGTGCGCAAGCCGGAAGACTTGACGGTCTCGGTCGAGTGCACCCTGGTCGAGCTCTACTGCGGCTGCTCCAAAACGGTCTCCTTCGAGCGCGTGGCTCTGAACCCCGACGGCGTGACCACGAAGGTGACCAGCTGCAGGAAAGAGATCGAGGTGAAGCCGGGCATGCAGGAGGGCCAGGAGCTGGTCTTCCCGGGCGAAGGCAACGAGCTGGTCGGCATGGCGCCGTCTGCGCTGGTCTTCCGGGTGAAGCAGCTGCCGCACACGCAGTACCGACGGAAGGGAGACGACCTGATCTACACCTGCCACATCAAGCTGCTGGCCGCGCTGTGCTCCGAGCCGCTGACCATCAAGACGCTGGACTCGCGGAACCTCGCGGTGGCGATGTCGGAGATCGTCTCGCAGGACACCGTGAAGAAGGTCGAGGGAGAAGGCATGCCTCGGGCCTGCGGGAAGGGGTCGGGCGACCTGTACATCACCTTCAAGATCGAGTTTCCTCGACACCTCGACGACGGCCAGAGGAAGGCCCTGCGCCAGGTGCTGGCTGGCTAACTGATTGCTGCCGGACACTGCTAGTAGAGTGATTACTTACGCCTGAGACTACTCGGCGGCAGACTTCTTCTTCAGGTCTTTGAAGTAGGGGTGGTTGAGGGCGGACTTCGCGGAGATGCGTTCGCAGGGGTCGTACCTGAGCATGCGCTGCAGCAGGTCGATGCCTGCCGCGTCGAGGTTGAGGTTGTGGATCACGTTCTTGAGCGGCGCGGCGATCCAGTTGGGGAAGCTCTGCTTGTAGTTCTTCAGCTGCGTGACGCCCGGCCAGTTGTCTTCGTTGGGCGTGCCGCAGATGCGGAAGATGCGGTAGAGCTGGTCGATCTCGGAGTCGCCTGTGAAGAGCGGGTTCTTGGTGACCAGCTCGACGAAGATGACGCCCACAGACCACACGTCGATCGGCGTGGAGTACTCGATCGAGCCGAGGAGGATTTCCGGCGCGCGGTACCACAGCGTGGCCACTTCCTGGGTGTAGGGCCGGTTCGGGATGCTGAAGGGCCGCGCGAGGCCGAAGTCCGCGATCTTGACCTGGCCTTCTAATATAGAGCCTACCGCTCTTGTCGATCAAGATGTTCTGCGGCTTGAGGTCGCGGTGCATGATGCGCTTCGAGTGGCAGTAGGCAACGCCCGAGAGGATCTGGTAGAGGATCGTCTTGACCATCAGCGGTTCGAGGAACTCTTCCTTCTTGAGCGTCTCGAGGTAGGCCTTCAGGTCTTGCTGGTGGAAGTCGAAGACCAGGTTCAGCTTCTTCTCGTCGGCGATCACGTCTCGCAGTCGGACGATGTTCGGGTGGTTCAGCTCGGTGAGCAGCGAGATTTCCCGGAGCGCAGTCGAAGGGATGCCTTCGTTCTCGTTCTGGTCAGTCGACGGCTACGTGGAAGATCATCTTCTTGAGCGCCACCTCTTCGCTGGTCTTCAGGTCGAGCGCGAGGTACACCACGCCGTAGGTGCCTTTGCCGATCTTGTCCAGCCGCTTGTAGCGAGAAGACACCTCGTCTTGCTGTCCGAAGGAGTCCGATTCTATCATGCCCGCGTTTATAATTCTGGCTCGCACTCGTGAATCGACCACCGAAAAAACAAAAATGTGGATTCGCCGGGGATTGAACCCGGGGCCTTCTGCTTGCGAAGCAGACGTGATACCACTACACCACAAACCCATATGATAATGTATGCTTGCATCCCACACAACTCCTCGAGCTATCCCATTTATTCGCCTGCGCTCACTTCCTATATTCGAAGTATGACCCAGAGAAAAGTCTACCTCACTTTCGTGGCAGTCTTCTTCATCTCGCTGATGTACCTGGCCGTGAAGTTCTTCATGGCCGACTGGAAGATCAAGCTGTTGCTGCTCTCGATCGCCGCGACCATCAGATACGTCGCTCCGTTGAGGTCTCTGTGCGGCGCGCAGCTCAACAAATGGTACCACGTGCTCGTGTACGAGAACAGCACCTTCTGGGAGCTCTTCTACGACGCGGCCTGCATCCTCTTCCCGTCCGCAGAGATCAACCAAATCAACTACGGCTTCGCTCCGCTGACCGAAGACGGCGTGCAGATGAGTCTCCCGAGCCAAGATGAAAAGGAGAGGATGTCTCTGCAGCTCTACTACCGGACAGCCACCTGTCTCATGACTGCCGAGGACCTTCGAGGCAAGACCATCCTCGAGGTGAGTTCGGGCAGAGGAGGCGGGCTCGACTTCTTGGTCAGGAACTACGGAGTGCAGAAGGGCATCGGACTGGACTTATCTTCGAACAACATCGACTGGTGCAAGAAAACCTACCAAGGCAACGACAAGCTCGAGTTCGTCCTCGGCAACGCCGAAACCTTCGTCGACGACGGCTCGATCTCCCCCAACTCCGTCGACATCGTCATCAGCGTCGACTCCGCGCACCTCTACCCACACTTCGACCGCTTCATCAATCAAAGCAAGAAAGTCCTCAAGGCTGGAGGCTCGCTCTGCATCTCCGACTTCATGTCCACAGAAAAAATCCCGCTCAGGGAACAAGTTTTGAAGGAGGAGCCGGACATGAAGCTGGTGCGCAGAGAAGAAACCACGAGGAACATCCTCCACGCGATGGACTTGGACGGAGAGAGGAGGAAGAAGCTCGTCGAGGCCCACGCGCACCCGATCCTCAAACACTACTTCAGATGGCAGACCGGAGCGAAGGGCAGCAGGATCTACAACCTGCTGACTTCGGGAGAGTTTTCCGGGGCAGGCTGGGTGCTCGAGAAGACGGCATAGCCAATGTCTTTAATTAATTATATTTGTATAGTCGCCATCTCGCGAGCATGCTCATCGAACACAGCAGCTCTCCCACCGACGAGTTCAAGAGGAAGTACGGCGTCTTGAAGTTCTCGGCCGACGCGCTGCTCGAAGACAGCGAGATCAAAGAGCTGATGGCCAAGATCGCCAAGGTCAGCAAGAAGAACGACCCATTCTCCGAAGAGAAGTTCCCTGGGGTAGCCTGCGCTCACCAGACCATCTGCCACGGCATCACGAACCACCTCAAAGACAAGCCTCGAGTCAAAGAAAAGACCATCGTCTTGAACGCAGTCAACCTCGACAAGCTCGGACCGACCGAAAAAGCCTTCTTCCTGGCAGCAGAGTACCAGGGCCCCAAGACCGACAGACAGCTGAAGGGCAAGGAAGAGGCAGGCAGACTGCGCGTGTCCGAGACGAACAAGAACTCGACGGACAGCAAAGACGGCATCTCGAAGCTCGAAGAACCCCTGGCCAGCGAAGAAGACCAGTCGCGCGTGGCGAAGGCGGGCCTCAGCAGCAACAGTAGCAGCCCCTCACGCAGACGACGAAGACAAGGCGGTCTACTGCATCTGCAAGAAGCCCTACAGCAGCTCCGACGAGATCTCGATCGAGTGCGACGGCATCTGCAAGAGCTGGTACCACCCCAGCTGCATCAACGCCACCAAAATAGAAGTCGGCCTCATCGAGTCCGGCGTGCCGATCATCTGGATGTGTCCGACCTGCGTGGTACTCGCTGCTCACGGCCAGAAGAAGATCCCCTCGATGAAAACCAAGTCCGCCGTCGCGACCAGCAGCGAGCTAAACTAAGCTTGGCGCTGAGGAGAGAGCTGGGTCGAGGAGTTCGGTGGATTGGAAGGATTAGAGACAGCTCGCAGACGAGCGAGCGAGAAGGAGAGATAACTTATCCTTGCTCGCTGATGAGTGGATCGCTCGGGAGGAGACGGTCGAGGTTAGGAGAGCTTCTGGAGGAGCGCCTCGACCTTGGCGATGTTCGAGTCGTCCACTTCGAAGGGCTTGCTGTACAGGTCGCGCAGTCGCTCGAATCGCTGGAAGACCGAAGAGTCGATCGGAGACTTGTGGCCCGAGTGCTTGTACTTTTCGTAGAGGCCGTCGCATTTCTGGTCAGCAGGGAGTACCTCGATCTTCTTTTGGATCTCGCTGTGGAGTCGAGCTTGCTTCGAGATCCACTCTCGGAGAGAAGGGATTTCTTTCTGCTCGACTCGCTTGGCGAAGCGCTTCTGCATGTCGTTGATCTTGTTGCTCTGTGTGAGCTTGACCTCGTTGTTCTGTTTCTTCATATCGACCTGTCTGCCGATCTTGGTGTCCTGCGGCTGGGTCAGCAGGGGGTACCAGGGTGACCTCGATGACGCCGTCTTCGTTCTTGTCGAGCTTGATCTTGGGCTCGACGTCTGCCCGGGCGCAGAGGTCTTTGTACTTGTCGTAGAGTCTTTCGACGACTGCGGTGTGCTTGCGGAGGTTCTCGTCTTTGCGGGCGACCTGGTCTTGCAGCTTGTGGTGCAGGTCTTCGTAGTGCCTGACTTCTTTCTGCAGCTTGTCGATCTGCTTGACGTATTCTTGCTTGTTCTCGGGGTTGTCGTCTGCGAGCTCGGGCTTGGTCGAGATGAAGGTCTTCATGGCTCGGATCTTTCTTTCGAGAGCGTCGCACTCGATCTCTTTGTTCTTGACCATCGCTTCGATCTTCGCGAGACTCGTGAGCCTGGCGTACCTGTCTGCGTCTTCGACTTGCCGCAGTTTCTGCTCGATGCGTGCGAGGTCTGCCTGGAGCTTCTCGAATTTGCGGTCGCCGGAGCTGGCCCTGCCGGAGCGGACGCTGCGTTCTTCGTCGGAGTGGTCTTGGGGTTTGTCTGCGACGCTGACGGCTCTTTTGGACTTGGAGGCGAGGTGCGGCATGTGGTACTGGTTCAGTTTGGCGAGCTGTTTGTTCTTCATGCGGACGTCTTCGTGGAGTCGCTTCTGCAGCTCGGCCAGCTGGTCTGAGTCGAGGGGGCTGTTGAGCTGCTTCTACATGGCTTCGGGGTCGCTGGACTCGAGGCCTGCTTCGAGCATCTTGCGCAGCTGCGCGTAGTCCAGTTTGCTGTGGTCAGTCGCTGCTTTCGGCGAGTTCCTGGCGAGACTGTTATGTTCGGAGCGCTTCGAGGAGGGGTCTGGGAGTTTGAGGCTGTCGCTGGGGTCGTTCGCTTTGCGAGTGCTTTGGGCCTGCGAGTTCATCAGCTGTCGCTTGGACTTCATGGAGGTTGCAGAGATAAATTAGCGTTGTTTGGAGCGAATTACTTATTTATCGACTCGTGAGTCGAAGAAGCGGCTGGCTGGTGAGAGTCGAGTGCCGAAGCTGCCAGTCGATCGAGCGTCGCATCAAGGACTGGCGGGGAAGGGCGTTAGCTGGTGAGGGTCGGGTGCTTCGAGTAGCAGAGCGCGCTGACCCAGCCTCTGGTGTCTTGTGTCCGCTTGAGTTCTTGGAGGATGAAGCTGTTCTCGTTCTCGGTCAGTTTCTGCGAGGTGTCAGTGCTGTTGGGGCTGCTGGAGTTCTGCAGGTGCGAGCCGTTGGCGGCTCTCGGCGGGCCGCCTCCCATGGTCGTGGGTATCTGCGTGCCCGAAGCCATCATCTCTCGGAGCTTGCTGATGAACTTCTGGCTCGCGGGGTTGTACTGCAGCGCCTCGCTGTTGATCACTTGCTTCGTGAGGAGCTTCTTGAGGTTCTTCAGCAGTATCTGGTTGTCTTCTTTGACCGTCTTGAGGATCTCGCCGACTTTCCTGTCTTTCTTCGTCTGGTCTTCGTAGAGCTGCTTGTTCGTGGCTTCCAGCGCTGCCACTTTCTGCTGGAGTCTTTCGATCTGCCTGAGTTTTTCGGCGGTCGGGTCTGTTTGGGAAGGCTGGGGAGGGTCGATGCGCGCGTAGGAGTCTCTCGCAGTTCCTCCGAGGTTCAAGTTGTCCTGTCCTGTCTGTCGGTATGAGTAGTTGTCTCTTCTGAGAGCGGTGGGAGAAGGCTGCTGGACTCCATACCGACTGCGGAGATCGTTCATCACGAGACCGGTGTGTTTGTCCGATGACCTGTTCCTGTCGGTCATGCCTTGGTGGCTGTACTCGGGGTAGAGTCTTTCTCTCGAGTTGTTCATCGATCGCACTCGATGTTATTATTAGCTTCTTCGAAGTGGTTACAATATACCGATTCAAATGAAGAAGGGGTTTGGG
>JFJP01000043.1_pt1 | contig 15720 bp, 12 predicted proteins | sample 431651 | NCBI WGS metagenome assembly JFJP01 (sample SAMN02602958, study PRJNA72255) | Microbial mat metagenome, whole genome shotgun sequencing project. | biome: fresh water; feature: sink hole; material: water; isolation source: purple microbial (photo- and chemosynthetic) mats found in... | reverse complement strand
CGAAGTTCCAATTCATCATGGAGGGGCTCGATAAGGATTGGGGTGAATGGACCACCGACGTCCGAAAGGACTACCCCTACCTGCCAGAAGGGAATTACCGCTTCCGGGTGCGAGCCCAGAATGTCTATGGAACTATGGGTCAGGAGGCCGTTTTTCGATTCCGCGTGTTACCTCCGTGGTACCGCACCCTATGGGCCTATGCTCTGTGGGTCATCACGGGCGGTGGCGCCTTGGCCGGTGTGACCTATCTCTACACCCTGAAGTTGCGTCGGCAAAAAGATTCACTCGAACAACTGGTGGCCCAGCGTACCCAGCAATTGCGAGATGCTTCACTCACAGATCCCCTCACGGGGTTGAGGAACCGGCGCTTCATTGCCGAGGTGCTACAAGACGATGTTTCGGCTTTCGTCGGCTATAAAAAGCATTTGCTCACCGATGCCACCAATCATCGCACTAACGTGGCTGAAGATTCCGTGTTCGGAATGTTTCTCATCGATATGGATCATTTCAAGCACGTGAACGATACCTACGGCCACGGTGCGGGTGATCTGGTTCTTAAACAATTTGCCGAGATCTTAAAAGCGTCCGTGCGGCAGGATGATGCCATCATGCGCGTGGGCGGCGAAGAATTTCTGGTGGTGCTCAAAAAGACCGTACCCGAATACCTGCATCAATACGCTGCGAAGCTCCTGGAGAAAGTGTCCACCACCCCCTTCGACATCGGGGATGGCCGGACGATTCAGAAGACCTGTTCCATTGGGTATACCCGTTTCCCCATTTACCGAGAACAACCCGGCCTGCTGACCTTTGACCAGACCACCATGGTGGCGGATCTTGGGATGTACTACGCCAAGGAGCATGGTCGCAATCAGGCCATTTACATGAAGCAGGGGGGGCGACGTCCCGAAGGAGAGGAGACCATTCGAAAGACTGTGACCACTCTGGAATTCGGCCTGGAGGAGGGCTACCTGAGGCTCGGTGATGATGACATCGGGACGGGGTCGAAATAAGCAGGGCTCATGGCAACAGCGGAAAAACTTCTCCCTTCCAATTCAAGTCATCGGGATTGCTGAAACTTGTTTGAAGCACTAAGTGGTTTTGAGCCACTGCTGCTGCTAGGTCTTCCCGGAGATGGTGCGCACTCAGAGCTTCGGGTGGGGGAGTCATCGCATAGACGCCCACCCATCCATTCCGACCGCTATGTTTGGCGGCGTATAGGCATTGATCGGCTGCGGCCAGGGCCTCGTCCCAGTCGTGAACTTTAGGCCGCCAGGGATCCAGCGGGAAGGCGACAAAGCCCACTGAAACCGTGCGTCGAATGACTTGGCCATCGGGAAGGCGAAAGGGGTGGGCGGCGATGGCTTCATGGATATGGCAAGCGATGGTGGATGCCTTCGCCCGATCCGTCCGCCGCGCGATTACCAGAAATTCTTCCCCGCCCCAGCGAATCTGGGAGTCCATTTCCCGTGAGGCCCCCCGGATGACTTCCGCAACCTGACGCAGCACCTCATCACCCGCCAGATGCCCATAGGTGTCGTTGACGCGCTTGAAGTAATCGAGGTCCAAAAGGAGAAAAATCAAGTCTTCTTCTTGTCCAAGGGGAGATTTTCCGCTGTCGGAAAATTGCTGAAAGGCTCGGCGAGTGCGGGCTTCCTCTTCTTTGCGAACAAGGTGGAGGTAATGCCGGTTGTGCAACCCCGTCAGGGCATCGGTAAGGCTGGACTGCAGAAGCGCCTGGTTGGCCTCGGAGAGGGCTTGCGTGCGCTCCCGCACGAGCGTTTCCAGAAGCAGATTGCGGCGTGAGAGGTGGTTGGTGCGCCATCGATAGAGGCCGGCTAGGCCTGCCAAAAGTGCGAGTCCCGCAAGTGCTGCGAACCAGCCCGCAAGGTACCAGGGGGGATGGATCAAGATTGGAAACTGGGTTATGGGACCAAGGCTGCCTTCCCAGCCTTGAGCCCGAACTTCGAAGGTGTAACGGCCGGGCCGTAGGCCTGCGAAACGGGACTCTTCTAGCAGGGTAGAGCGCCAATCCGATTCGAGGCCGGTAAGCCGCACCAGGTAGGTGAGTTCATCTGCACCGATAATGTTGGGGGCGTGGTAGTGAAAGGTCAGAGAGGCGGACTGGAAGGGCACTTTTTGGCTCGGGTCCGTAAGGGGAAGTTCTATTCCCCTACCATCGATCACACGACTAATCCTGACCCCAGGAATCGTGGCTCCGTGCACTCCCAAGCTCGCATCCATGCGGCTGATTCCAGCACTGGTGCCGACCCAGAGGGTACGGTCTGAATCCAACCACAATGCGCCCTGGGCACAATCCTCGGAGGCCAAGCCCCATTCGCGGTTGTATCGCCGCAGGACTTTCCCATCCCAACACTTGACACCACCAGTGGTGCTCAACCACAACTGGTCCTGAGCATCCACCTTCATGGCCATGATGAAATCGCTTACCAGGGAGTTGGGGGGTAGCACTTGCTCCACTCTTACCCAGGAGCCTTCTTGGCGCACGATGCGATCGAGTCCCTTGGTTCCAGTGAATGAAACCCAGACCTGCCCATCGGCTCTTACGGCTAGGCGGTTGGGCTGAGGTCCGTTCTCTTTGATGACACTCCAGGTTCCCTGCTCCAGGATCGCTAACCCTAGGGAGGTGGCAGCCCAGATTCGTCCGGCGTGATCTCGGATTACCTGAGAAACCCGAAATTTGGGTGCAAAGCCAGGAATTTCGATGCGTTCCAGGCGGGGGGAAGGTCCGTTGACGTGGAGTTTTAAGAGCCCTTGGTTATCGCTGGCTACCCAGAACCAGCCAGCTGGATCCCAGGTGAGTCCAAAGGTATAGGCATCTTCGTTCCAGGAAGGGATCCTGACAGGCTCCGCCCGATCCTGACCTTTCGCGACCTTGAAAAACAGGAAAGGCGAACCTTTGGGGAATGCTCCCCCGGCCCATAGATTGCCCGCGCCATCCTCGCCTAGGGCCGCAAGAAGGTGGTCGTTGGTACCCGCGAGAGTTTCAAATCGGCCTGCCCGCAGCCGGGCGAGGCCCTGGTGGGTGCCAGCCCAAAAAGTGCCATCCCGCTGCCGGAGGAGGCTCCAGGCCACATCCGAAGGAAGTCCTTGAGGTCGGGCGTAGTTGCTCCAAAGGAAGTTGCCTCGCAGCCGATGTAGGCTTCCCGAGAAGAACCATAACTGCCCCGTTTGATCGAAGGTGAAAGGCAAATCGCTGCCGGTGCGGGGCAGCCCTTCGGCCTCACCCAGGAAGCCATGTTGATTTCCATCCATCCACAACAATCCCTTGGTGGTGGCGACCCAGACGCGCCCTAGAGGATCCAATTGCATTCCAAGACTGTTGAGGCTCTGGAATCCCGTCAGGGCCTGAAGGTTTTGCGGTGGTGCTCCGGCCGGCTTGAAACAGAGCAGCTCTTTGTCCGTGCGCAGCCAAATTTGCCTTTTGGGGTCCCTCAAGAGGCTTTGGGGGGTGCCGCGAAGCCGGAAGGAGAATGGAAAGAATTGCCACTGCTGACCATTGCCAACATAGAGTCCTTCTTGGCTTGCCAGCACCAGTTCGCCCTGAAAGGATTCAGCCCAAATAGCCAGAGGCCAGGGCATCGGCAGCACGAGGGTGCGGGTTCTTCCCGGTGAAGCCGCAAGGATGGCTTTACCGCTTTTGGAATACAGCACACCGACACCCGGGATTGGCATTGGCGGAAACGGATCTTTGGTGTCATCCAAATGAAAGGCAGAATTTTCGGTCTTCCCCTGGTGGTAGAAAGCCACGCCATTGCGGTAGATCAACCAGAGCCCGTCATCGGCGGCAATGAGGTCTACGAGTTCCTCGGCTGTGCCGATCTTGGGAACGGGGAAGGCGCGAAAAGATCGGCCTTCCCGTTTGTAGAGGGTGGAATCGCTGGCACCCCAAAGAGAGCCGGCGTTGTCCTGAGTTAACGCCACCAAATAGGTGGCTCGCATCCCCTGGTCAGGGCCGTATGTTCGAGTGGTGAAGAATCCCGAATTGCTGATAGCTGCAAGCGGAAGCCCCGTATTTCCGGCAATCAGAAGCCAGAAAAAAAGGATGAGCACTCGAACCAGGCTGAACTTGGAAGGCATGGGATGGTTATGCCTTGATCAGCACCGCCCGCACGGGACTGCCATCGGCATCGGCGATTTTCAGGGGCAGGGCGGAAAGCTCATACATACCCGCGGCCACGCCATCCAAGCAGAGGCCTTCCAGGCCGATCATGCCGCGTTCGGCCAGGGCAAGGTGCACGTCCAGGCCCATGGCGCCGAAGAGATCCATGGAGGGCGTATCGATACCGACCAGGCGCACGCCTTGGCGGTCGAGGTAATCCACCAATTCCACGGAAAGAGCCGCGAATTCCTCGGTGAACTGGGTGCGGTCGGGCCACGTGCCGGTGCCGATGAGCACACGCGAGGCGCGAGGGGCATTCGGAATCTGTTCGGGCCAGATTCGTGCGCGGAACTGGGGACGAAGTTGAAACACTTCGCAGGGGCCTACGAACATATCGAGGGGCAACTGGTCGATGGTGGGGGCACCGGCCAGGACATGGGCCGGAGCATCAACGTGGGCGCCAAAGTGCAGGCTTGTGGAAATGGCACTAACTACCAGGGAACTGCCATCGGGCGAGGGGCATGATTGGCGCTCGAAGGGGCGATCACCGGGCCAGCAAGGTAGCGTTGCGCTGAGGGTTGGAGAAAGGTCGATGATGGTGCTCATGTGGGTTCCTGTATTCCGAATGCTAGGAGCCTTGAGCTGTGATCGAAGTCCCAAGGCGGAAAACTGGGGATTCGAGGGGATGTCTTGTGACTGAGATCGCTAGGCTATTTCCAGGAAAGCAGGCCCAGACCCGTGAGCGAAAACAGCACGCCGAGCATTTTCGTGGGGCTGAGTTGCTCTCGAAAAAACAAAACCGCCAGGGGGATGAGAAGCATGGCCCCGGCGGCATTGACCGCGGCGCTGGACCATTGGAGAGGGCCGCCTCGCCGGTAGGCCATCAAGAATCCGAATTCGATGAGAAAGGCACCCAGGGCAACCACGAGTACCGGCCAGGAAAAAACGGCCTCGCGCCAGCCAACGCCATCCGCCACCCGAAAGAAGGGGGCCGAGAGCGCGCACAGCAGAAAGGCTGCGGCGTAGATTCCCATCAGGGTCACCATGGGGTTGCCCCCCGACGGAATAATCTTTTGACCCACGTGATAGATCACTAGGCCCAGGGTCGCGATGGTGAGGTAGAGGTAGAGATGCCGCATGGATTACCTGTCGGAGTGAGACGTTGGTCGTCTCCTGGAACTCTACCGGTACGGGCGACCGCGATGCGAGATTGTGAAAAGGTTAGTGGGTGAGTTGCAGGCAATGCGCGCGAATGCGTTCGCCTAGTTCGGCCGTTCCCACATGCCGCTTGGCACCGCGCAAATCCGGGGTGCCCCAGCCTTCGGCCAGGGTTTCGGCCAGGGCCTTTTCCAGCGTGGAGGCTTCCCATTCAAGGCCCAGGCTATGCCGCAGCAGCATGGCGGCGCTGGCGATGGTGCCGAAGGGGTTGGCCACATCTTTTCCGGCTAGGCTCGGTGCGGAGCCGTGGATGGGTTCGTAGAGGCCGACCTTGCCGCCCAGGGAAGCGCTGGGCAGCAAGCCTAGGGAACCGCCCAGCACGGCGGCTTCATCGCTCAGGATGTCGCCGAACAGGTTCTCCGTGAGGATCACATCGAAGTGCGTAGGGTTCGTGACCAGCAGCATGGCGGCGCTATCCACGTATTGATGTTCTAGGCTTACATCGGGGTAATCCTGGGCCACCCGGTTCACCGTGGCGCGCCACAGGCGCGAGGATTCCAGCACATTGGCTTTGTCCACCGAAGTCAGAAGGCCGCGCCGTTTTTGCGCAGCCTCGAAGGCATAGCGTGCGACTCGCTCCACTTCCCAATCGGCGTAGGCCATGGTGTTGATGCCTTGGGTGGCCGTCAACGAGCGCGGTTCTCCGTAATAGAGGCCACCGGCCAGTTCGCGCACGATCAGGAGATCGGTGCCACGAACGATTTCCGGCTTCAGGGGGCTGCTCTCGACTAGAGCTTCGAAGATGCGAACAGGCCGGAAATTGGCATAACAACCCAGGGCCTTGCGCAACCGCAGCAGGCCTGCTTCCGGGCGCTGATGGGAGGGGAAGGCATCCCAAGCGGGACCGCCCACGGCCCCCAGCAACACGGCGTCGGCACTGAGGCAGGCCGCTTCGGTGGCCTTGGGAAGGGGATCCCCCCAGGCATCCACGCCGGCACCCCCCACGGGGTGTTCTTCGAATTGGAGACCCAGGCGGCCATCTTGGTCGAGCAGTTTCAGGCAGGCCACGGCCTCGCGGGTGACTTCAGGACCGATGCCATCCCCAGGCAGAACGACGATTTTTCGGCTCATGCGGCACCTCCCTTGAGGCGTGATACCAAGTACGGCAGCAGCCCACCTGCTTCTAGGAACGTTTTGGCGAAGTCTGTAAGAGGCACGAAGGTGAAGGTTTCGCCCGAATCGGGGGCGTGGATAACTCCTGCTTCCAAATCCAGCGTTAGCCTGGCGCCATTCTTGATGCGGGCCACGGCCTCGGGGCACTCGATGGCCAGGTAGCCGTTGTTGAGGGCGTTGCGGAAAAAGATGCGGGCATAGCTGGAAGCGATGACTGCCTTGATGCCCGCCCCGCGCAGGGCCCAGATGGCGTGCTCGCGACTGGAGCCGCAGCCGAAATCTTCGCCCGCCACGATGAAATCTCCGGTCTGGATCTTGTTCAGAAAGTCGGGATCGATGTCTTCCATTGCGTGTTTGGCGAGTTCTGCTTCCTCATGAACATTGAGATAGCGGGCGGGAATGATTTCATCCGTGTTGATGTGAGCCCGTGAATAAACATGGGCACAGCCTTGCAGAATGGTTGGCATGGTCATGGTGGCTCCTACACGCCCCAGAGCTGTTGCTCTGCGATGGTGAAATTGCAATCTTCGGGAAGGTAGTCGCGGGGATCGGCCAAACCGCCAGCAATGGCCGTGGCGGCCGCGGTGGCGGGGCTAGCCAGATAGACCTTGGAACTGGGGTGCCCCATACGGCCGGTGAAGTTGCGGTTGGTGGTGGATAGGCATGTCTCGTCGCTTCCGAGCACGCCCATGTGGCCACCCAGACACGCGCCACAGGTTGGCGTGGAGATCACGCAGCCAGACTCGGCAAAGATATCCATGAGTCCTTCCCGCATGGCCTGTTTCCAAACGGTGGTGGTGGCGGGCACCACGATGGTGCGGGTGCCCTTGGCCACCTTGTTGCCCTTGAGGATGGACGCGGCGATGCGGAGATCCTCGATGCGGCCATTGGTGCAACTGCCGATATAGACCTGATCCATTTTTACGGGACCTGCTTGAGCGATGGAGGTGCCATTGCTGGGCAGGCCCGGCAGGGCCACCATGGGTTCCAGTTGGTCCACGCGGATAAAAAACTCGGCGGCATATTCCGCGTCGACATCACTCTCGTAGCGCACACCCTTTTCCGGGGTGCGTTCGGCCAAATAGGCCTCGGTGATGGCATCCACGGGGAAGATGCCACTCTTGCCACCGGCCTCGATGGCCATGTTGGTGATGGTGAAGCGGGCTTCCATGCTGAGGTAGGGCAGGGCGCTGCCACGGTATTCCATGGCCATGTAGCGGGCACCATCCACGCCGATGCGGCGGATGATTTCCAGAATGATGTCCTTGCTGTAGACGCCGCGCGGAGGCTGACCTTCCAGATTGAAGCGGATGGATTCAGGCACTCGGAACCAGAGTTCACCCGTGGCCAAACCTGCCGCAAGATCGGTGCTGCCCACACCCGAAGCGAAGGCGCCCAGCGCCCCCATAGTGGTGGTATGGCTATCGCCGCAGATGATGGTCATACCGGGGTGCACATGGCCCTGTTCCGGGGCGAGGGCGTGGCAGATGCCGTGGTTGCCCAGCTCGTAGTAGCGTTCGATTCCTTGTTCTTCGCGCCACTGCCGCAGGGATTTCGTGAGCTCGGCGCTCTGAATATCCTTGTTCGGCACGAAATGATCGGGCGTGACTAGGATCTTGGTGGGATCCCACACCTTGGTAATGCCGAGTTTCTTCAGCATGGCCACCGCTGGCGGCGTCGTCACCTCGTGGCAAACCACGAGATCGAGCTTGGCGTTCACGATCTCGCCGGGGCGCACGGATTCGAGGCCCGCGTGGGCGGCGAGGATTTTTTCGGTGATGGTCATGGGCATGGGAAATCCTTCAAACGTAAACGGCTTTCAGTTGCTGGGTGTGGAGAGCTTTGTTGACGGCATACAGGTAGGCGCGGGCGGCGCCCTCGATGATGTCGGTGCTGGCGGCCTTGCCGGTGAGGATGCAGCCATCGATTTCGACCTTCATGAAGACTTCGCCCACGGCATCGCTGCCCTGACTCACGGCGCGAACTTGGAAGTCCAGCACTTCCCCTCGAACACCGGTCAGTCCGGCGATGGCATCCACCAAGGCCGCCACGGGCCCATCGCCGTGCCCCGTGCCGCTTTGTTCTTCCTCTTCGTTTTCGGAATGGGGTTTGAGCGAAACGAGCGCATGGCTGTAGCCCTGGGTGCCTGCGGTGACTTGCGCCAAGCGCAGCTTCCAAGCCTCGGGAATATCACTCAGGCCATCTCGAAGAATGGCGGTGAGATCCTCTTCAAAGACTTCCTTCTTAACATCGCAAAGCTTGGTGAAAAGTTTGTAGGCCTTTTCGAGCTCAGGCTTGGCCAGCTCGTAGCCCATTTCTGAAAAACGCTGCGCCAAAGCCGCGCGGCCGCTGTGCTTGCCCAGCACGATGTGCTGGACTTTCACGCCCACGCTTTCGGGGGTCATGATTTCGTAGGTGGCTCGATTACGCAGCACGCCGTGTTGGTGGATGCCACTCTCGTGGGCGAAAGCGTTTTTCCCCACGATGGCCTTATTGGGTTGGGGATGCACGCCGGTGATGTTGGCCAAGAGCTGACTGCTGCGGGAAATTTCCGGACTGTGGATCCCGGTGGAGTAGGGCAGCCGATCCTGGCGCACCTTCAGGGCCATGACGATCTCTTCGAGCGCCGCGTTGCCCGCCCGCTCGCCGATGCCATTCACCGTGCATTCCACCTGACGAGCCCCGGCCTCGATGGCGGCCAGACTATTGGCCACGGCCAGACCGAGATCGTTATGGCAGTGCACGCTGATGATGGCCTGCTGGATATTGGGAACTGTGTCCATCAGGGTGCAAATGAGGTGGGAGTATTCCGCAGGTGTGGTGTAGCCCACGGTGTCGGGAATATTGATGGTGGTAGCGCCTTCGCGGATGACGGCTTCCACTACTTCGCAGAGGTATTCAGGGTCGGTGCGGGTGGCATCTTCGGCGCTGAATTCAACGTCCGAGCACAGACTGCGGGCGTAGTGAACGCCAGCGATGGCCATGGCCATAGCCTCCGATCGGGTCATTCGCAACTTGTGTTCCAAATGGATATCCGAGGTGGCGAGAAAGGTGTGAATGCGTGGATGGACCGCGTCCTTGAGCGCCTCCCAGGCCCTATCGATATCGGCGGGCAGGGCGCGGCAGAGACCGGCCACGATGGGAAGTCGAAGGGTCTTGGCAATGGCTTGCACGGCTTCGAAATCGCCCTCGGAGGCCACCGGAAAGCCCGCCTCCACCACATCCACGCCCAGGCGTTCCAATTGCAGCGCCATGCGGAGCTTCTCTTTCAGGTTCATGGAGCAACCTGGGGATTGCTCGCCGTCCCGGAGTGTGGTGTCGAAAATGCGGATATGCGTTGGGCCCATGGAGGCCTCCCTGGACTCGATGCTAGGACTGGAAATGGATATATAAAAATAATAAAAATAAACATAGTAATGATAAAAACTAATAGGTGATGCCGTGGAATTCGATCAGCTCAGTTTCTTTTTGGCGGTGGCACAGGAGGGCAGCTTCTCGCGTGCCGCCGAGAAGGTGGGTCGCACTCAACCCGCGCTGAGCCTAGCTTTGAAGCGCTTGGAGGAGGAACTCGGCGAGCGCTTGTTGGACCGTGGCAATCGCAATGTGGTGGTTACGGAGGCCGGGCGGGTACTCCAAAACTATGCGCACCGCTTGCTGTTTCTTCGGGAAGAGGCGCAGAGCGCAATCTCGGAATTGCGTGGGCTTTTGCGAGGGCGCCTGCGCATCGGCGCCAATGAAAGCACCAGCCTCTACCTGCTGCCCGATCTGCTGGTGGCTTTCCGGCAGGCCTATCCGCAAATCAAGGTCGAAGTCTTTCGGAGTAACTCCGAGGCCATTCCCTCCCAGGTGTTGGAGTATGGCCTGGACGTGGGCTTCATCTCCTTCGATCCCGGCACGGCGGGTTTAGCCAGCGATCTCGTGTTGCGGGATCCGCTGGTCTTGGTGGTACCGCCCAAACATCCGCTGGCGCGCAAGCGCCAAGTGAAGGTGATGGAACTGGCGAAAGAAACCTTTGTGGCCCATAACGCCAAAACTCCAGCCCGCACACGGCTGGTGGAATTTTTCGTGGAGCACGACACCCCACTGAATATCGCCGTGGAGCTTTCGACCATCGAAACCATCAAGGCCTTCGTGGTGCGAGGCGCCGGTCTCGCAATTCTGCCGCGCATGAGCGTGGTGGATGCGATTTCGGATGGGCGCCTTAAGGAAGTGCGAATCGAAGGGCTGAAGATCGAACGAGCCATTCGGGTGGTCCATCGGCCCGAGGCGGAGCTGAGTCATGCGGCCTTGGCTTTTCTGGCCTTGGTGCGGGGCGACTCGAAGAACCAGCGCAAGCGGCTTAGATCGAGTAGCCACTAGGATCGTCGTTGAAACTGCGCTGCCGTTCGGCCAGGCTGGCCAGGGTGTGCTTGCCGAGAACTTTGGCCATGGCGGCGGCGGCCTCGTCCCAAACTTCCTGGGCGGCGCAGATTTTGGTGCCCTGGAAGTTGCCTTCGGCTTCGGAAAGCAGGATTCGGCCCTCCAGGGTCTCCACGACCTCCAGGGCCGAAATTTGGGAAGCGTCCCGCGCCAATTCGTAGCCCCCGTTGGGCCCCCGCGAGGCTTTTACGAGGCCCGCTGCCCGCAAACTGCCCAGCAGAATGTGCAGGTATTTGGGTGGCAGATCTTGAGCCTGAGCCAAATTCCCCACCAGCACCGGCCCTTTCCCGGTCTGAAGGGCTAGTTCCATCATCACTCGCAACCCGTAACGACCTTTTGTGGATACTTTCATGCGCGTTTTCCGATCCTCTTCATCCTACCTTCTGGGGATGGCTGTTTTTGGTTCATTTCTCAAGCGTAACGCTATAAAAATAATTTCCATCGAAAAACTTGACAATATGTCCACGATCTCGGAATACTCGAGATCAGCCTTTGGGAGCCCACCGTGTCCAACTCCTTTCTCGATTCCAACGTGCCCGGTAACCCGGCCTATCACTTCGAAACCGTTCCGCCGGGAACCCCGTCACGGGCGGGGTGGGGCCAACGTCCGGCGCTGCTGAAGGCTTCGGATCTTTCCACCCAATGCGTGCACGCTGGGTCGCAGCCCGATCCGGCCTACGGCAGCGTGGTGGCGCCTCTCTATCAGACAACGACCTTCGCCTTCACGGATCTCGGCGTCAATGCGGGCTTCGATTACACCCGCAGCGGCAACCCAACGCGGGCTCGGCTGGAGGAAGCCATCGCCCTGCTCGAAGGCGGCGCCGGTGCGACCTGTACCAGCACGGGCATGTCGGCGGTGCTGGTGGCGTTGAATCTGCTTCCCCAGGGCAGTCATGTGCTGACCACGGTGGATTGCTATGGCGGCACCTATCGCACCCTCGAACATGCCCGGACCACCTACGGCTTGCAGGTGGATTATCTGGATCTGGCCGATCTGGATGCCTTGGCCAAGGCTTGGCGCAATGACACGCGCATGGTGTGGGTGGAGACGCCGTCCAATCCTTTGCTGCGCCTGACCGATATCCAGGCCGTGGCCGATTTCGCCCACGCCCGAGGCGCCATCGTGGTGGTGGATAACACCTTCCTGAGCCCCATTCAGCAGCGTCCCTTTGAACTTGGTGCCGATGTGGTGGTGCACAGCACCACGAAATATCTGAACGGCCATAGCGATGTGGTCGGTGGTGCCGTGGTGGCCGCTCCCGGGCAGGAGGCCTTAGCGCAGCGCTTGGCCGCCCTCAACAACCTGCTCGGCACCAGCCAAGCGCCCCACGATACCTGGCTGATTCTGCGTGGCATCAAGACGCTCAAGATCCGCATGGCCGCTCACGAAGCCAATGCCCAGGCCCTGGCGGAACATCTGGCCGCACATCCGGCAGTGGCCAAGGTCAATTATCCTGGCCTGGCTGCCCATCCTCAGCATGATCTGGCCAAGCGCCAGCAGCACGGATTTGGCGCCATGATGAGCTTTGAACTGAAAGACGCCACCAAGGTGGAAACGGTGCTGCGTCGCCTGCGCTGGTTTGCCCTGGCCGAAAGCCTGGGCGGTATCGAAAGCCTGGTGGCCCATCCCGCCTCCATGACCCACGCCTCCATGACCCCTGAAGCCCGGCAGCGTGCCGGCATTTCCGATGGTTTGATCCGCCTGTCGGTGGGCATCGAAGGCCTCACCGATCTCATCGATGACCTCAATCAGGCCCTGGCCTGACCCTTTCTCTGGAGCCAACAATGCCTCGTCCCAACCGCGTTGAATATGCCTACGAACTCATTGGCCAAACCCCGGTGGTGCGCCTGAATCGCATCGTGCCCGAGGGCAGCGCCACAATTTACCTGAAGCTTGAAAGCGCCAATCCCGGCGGCAGCGTGAAGGACCGCATCGCCCTCGGCATGATCGAGGATGCCGAGAAGAAGGGCGAATTGAAGCCTGGTATGACGCTGCTCGAAGCCACCAGCGGCAATACGGGCATTGGCCTAGCCTTCGTGGCCGCCACCAAGGGTTATCCCATCACCCTGGTCATGCCCGACACCATGACCCTAGAGCGCCGCGCCCTGCTCAAGGCCTACGGCGCCATTCTCGATCTCACCCCCGGCAGCCTGGGCATGAAGGGCGCGGTGGATCGTGCCGCCGAACTCAACGCCGCCGAGCCCGGGAAGTTCTTCCTGGTGCGCCAGTTCGAGAACTCCGCCAATCCCGAAGTGCACCGGCGCACCACCGCACTGGAAGTGTTGGAGCAGGTACCGGAATTGGACGCCTTCGTGGCGGGCATCGGCACCGGCGGCACCATCACTGGTGTGGGTGAAGTGCTGGCCGAAAAGAAGCCAGGCACGCTGGTGATCGCGGTGGAACCCGTGGATAGCCCACTGCTGACTCAGGGCAAAGCCGGTCCCCACAAGATCCAGGGCATTGGCGCCAACTTCGTGCCTGCGGTGCTCAATCGACAGGCCTACACGCGCATCGAAGACGTGGCCTATGAGGATTCTCTGGTCATCGCGCGCCGCTTGGCTCGGGAAGAAGGTCTACTCACGGGCATCAGCACCGGCGCCATCGTGTGGGCGGCCCTCAAAGTGGCCAAGGAACTAGGCGCAGGCAAGACCGTGGTGGCCGTGTTGTGCGACACCGGCGAGCGCTACCTGAGCCACCCGCTCTTCACCGAGATTGATGGCGTACAGAGCTGATAGCGATTCGCGCTACTGATCTTTTGCCTCATGCTTTCTTTCGCAGAATATTGAATCGTTTTTTTTGACATCGAAACTAAATAACTTTCACCACGGACCCGGAGAGCACTGGCAAAGTGCTCTCCCAGTGGTGGGAAGATGATTCACCCCAGCAAACGCAGCGTCACTCCCAGGCCGCGCTCCTCCAGGCCAGCCCCGAGTAAGAGGCGTCCACCGTGTTCTTCCGCGACCCGCTGGACGATGGCAAGGCCCAGGCCGCTGCCCGTGGCCGTGTTGCCGGGCACACGGTAGAAGCGCTCCAGCAGGTGGGGCAGATGTTCGGGTGACACACCTTGGCCATTGTCGGCCACCTGAATACACACTTCGTTCCCTTCGGAAAAAAGGCGCAGATCCACTTGGCTGCCTGCGCCGGCATACTTCAGCGCATTTTCCAGCAAGTTCTCGAGGGCGGATCGCAGGGATACGGCGTCCCCTGACAGAGTGACGGGCTCTCTGCCAAAGTAGGCTAGATCTAAGCCTGCCTGGAGGAACCGCGGAGCCATACCGCTTGCAACCCCCTGGAGCAAGGCATTTAGCTCTATGGGCTCGAATTGCGGCCGCCTTGCCTGTGTATCCAGACGGGCCACGGTCAGGAGTTGGCGGATGAGAAGAGCACCGCGATCCAGACCTTCCTGCAGATCTTTCAGGGCCAGGGCGCGCTCCTCCTGAGTGCGCGCTGCGCCCAGCACATGAGCCTGGGCGCTCACCACCGCGAGGGGTGTGCGCAGTTCGTGGGCCGCATCGGCGATGAAATGGCATTGGATATCTAGCAGTTCCCGGGTTTCGGCTAGCAGACGGTTTAAGGCTTCTACCAGCGGCGCCGTCTCTACGTAGGAGGTGTGCGGGATTACGGGGTTCAGATCCCCAGGGTGCCGTCGCTTTACCAGCTCCGCCAGTTGGGCCAAGGGCCGCAGTCCTCGATGAGCCGCCAGGGCGAAGAAGATGCAGGCGCCCAGAAAGCCGAGAGCGATCAGGAGGAAATTCGCTCCTCCCAGAAACCAGAGTAGGGTTCGGCGATCCGCTTCGCGCATGCCGGCGTGCACCCATAGCTGGCCGTCCGGCGTTACCGCCGTGGCCACCCGCCAATCCACCCCCTCGACCCGAACCGTGCCGAGTCCGGGCAAAGAATTGCCCATTTGCGTGTGCGGCGCCTTGGGCGTTCGGTAGATCATTCCCTGGTCCCGGCGGAATACTTGGTAGGCCGCCTTCGCCATTTCCGGATTCAGGCCCAATTCCAGCCCCATGGCTTCGTCGATGGCCTGGATCCGCTGCACCCCAGCCACTAGGCGTTCGGGTTCCGCCTCATCTTGGATCACTGCCAAGAGCCCTCGGGCGACCAGAATGTTCATGTTGTCCATGTCCCGCTTCTGCACGGTCCACACAAGAAACAGCGCCAGCTTCAGGGCCACCAGCCCACCTGCTACCACCAGGATAAGGATGAGGCGGCGGAGCAGGCTCGGGCGGCGCAAAGCCTTAATAAGCCGGGCAATCATGGCTGAACCATGTAGCCCAGGCCACGTACGGTGCGGATGATATCGGCCCGTAGTTTGCGCCGCAGATGGTGGATGAGTACTTCCAATGCATTGCTCTCGAAGCCCCCGGCCTCTTCGGCCAAACTTTCCTCCAAGTAGGCCCGCGTCATCACCCGCCCCGCATTTCGCGCTAACAGGTGCAGGAGCTGATACTCCCGCGGTGAGAGTTCTACGGTTTGGCCATCCATTATCACCTGGTGGGCCTCGGTGCGGATGGTGACATTGCCCAGAACCCATTCCTGGCTGGCGAAACCTGCGCTGCGCCGCACCAGTGCCTTCACGCGGCTGAGCAGTTCGGGTACGGCGAAGGGCTTGGGTAGGTAGTCGTCCGCGCCGGAATCCAGGCCCCGCACCCGGTCTTCTACCGATTCTCGAGCCGTGAGCACTAGGACGGGGGTCCGCACATCCCGGCGGCGTAGCCCCCCCAGGAGGTTGAGTCCATCTCCATCGGGCAGCCCGAGATCCAGCAAGATGACATCGAAGGTGTGTGTCCTCAGGGCTAGGTCCGCATCCCCCAGGGTCCTTTCCCACTGGATGTTCAAGCCT
>JFJP01034820.1_pt1 | contig 15721 bp, 15 predicted proteins | sample 431651 | NCBI WGS metagenome assembly JFJP01 (sample SAMN02602958, study PRJNA72255) | Microbial mat metagenome, whole genome shotgun sequencing project. | biome: fresh water; feature: sink hole; material: water; isolation source: purple microbial (photo- and chemosynthetic) mats found in... | reverse complement strand
TACCGCAATGGCCTGGACAACCCGCTGGCCCACTTCGGCAAGGGCTCTCCCGCTGACCGGCTCGGCCTCTCGTCGGCTGCCGCCATCCTTGGCCTGCCGGAGGAGAAGAACCCGATGATAGCGGCCCCTCTGCGGCTGCACGATTGCTCGCTGGTGTCGGACGGCGCGGCCGGCCTCGTGATCACCCGGACTGACCTCGCCCGCAAGCGCGGCAAGCCGGTCGTGGAGATTGCCGGTATAGGCCAGACCACCGAGCGCATGGCCATAAATGTCCGCCCCAACATGTGGGAGCTGATGGCCGGCAAGGAAGCCGCCAGGCTGGCCTTCGCCGAAGCCGGTATCAGGAGCACGGACATAGACGTGGCCGAGGTACACGACTGCTTTACCATCAACCAGATACTCTGTACCGAGGCGCTCGGGCTTTCATCAGACGGCAAGGCTGGGGAGGATTACCTGGCCGGCCGCTTTACCCGGGACGACAAAGTCTGCGTCAACCTTTCCGGCGGTCTCAAGTCCAAGGGGCACCCGGTAGGCGCTACTGGCGCGTCCATGCATGCACTGCTGTACAAGCAGCTCGTCGGGCAGCCAATCGGCGCAGCTCCGGCCAAGGGCACCCCCAAGGTGGGTGTCGTACTCAACGTGGGAGGCTCGTCGGTGACCAACTGCGTGACCGTGCTCAGGCGCGCTGACTGAAGATGACCGGGCCCGACTCCAAGCCGGAACCGACCGGCATGGTGCTGGAGATCCAGCGGATGAGCACCATGGACGGGCCCGGCCTCCGCACGACGCTGTTCCTCAAGGGCTGCTCGCTCCGTTGCAGGTGGTGCCACAATCCAGAGAGCATCGAGCGTGTACCGCAGCCGCGCTGGACCCGGGCACGTTGCCTCGGCTGTGGCGAGTGCGTCAAGGCTTGTCCCCCCGGAGCTCTGTCCCTCGGGCCAGACGGCATCACCATCAACCGGTCGCTGTGCACGGCCTGCAGCGCCTGTGCCGCCGCGTGTCCTGCCACCGCGATGGAAATCTGGGGGCATCGCCGCCCCGTCGGCGAGGTGTACGCCGAACTCATCCGCGACGAACCGTTTTTCGGTGAAGACGGCGGCATCACGGTATCGGGCGGCGAGGCCTGCCTCCAGGCGCAGTTCGTGCGCGAGCTTCTCGGTCGGCTCCATCGGGCCGGCATCGGCACTGCCATAGACACCTGCGGCGTCTGCACGCCAGAGCAGTTCGACGCGGCCTGCGAGTTTGCCGACCTGATACTGTACGACCTCAAGGATTCAGACCCCGTCCGCCACGAACGCAACGTCGGAGGCAGCCTGGAGCACGTCCATGCCAATTTCAGGCGTGCCCTCGGCATGATCGCCGAGTCGGCGGTTCCCAGGCCGGCGGCCGCCGGGGCGGCAAACTCCGGCGGGGTCAGAGCTCAAGGGCTACAAGCCAGGGGTGGTGCGGGCAAGGGCAAGCGCCTCTGGGTGCGTACGCCCATCATTCCAGGCCTTACCGACTCGCAGGACAATGTCCGGGGCATCGCGAGGTTTCTCGTATCGGAGGCGATGGGCCTGGTGGAATACTGGGAACTCTGCGCCTTCAACAACCTGTGTTCCGGCAAGTACCGGAGCCTTGGCAGGAGTTGGGAGCTGGAAGGCTCACCGCTCGTGAGCGCGGAGGAGCTGGGTGCGCTGGTTGGCGCGGCAGTGGCCGAAGGTTGGCCGGCTGACCGCATACGCTGGACCGGAATGACCCGCCACGAATCCTGAAAACCGCTCCTGATCAGGCTGAAGTCTGCCTGGCCTCGGTTCTTGTGCCTGCCAATGCGGAGGCTATCGCTGCCTCGACGAGTGTCGGTACGGCCTTGCGTTGCTCCACATCGAGGCCTGCCGTCCTGACCGGCGGGTGTATGACGACGCGGACCTCGCCTGCCTCTATGCGCTTGTGCGCCTCCCAGACCCGCCATGAACCGTCTATAGTCACCGGTACTATCGTGGCACCTGACCGTGTGGCCAGCTTGAATGCGCCCTTGTGGAACGGTAGCATCGCTGGGCCGCGGCTCCGCGTGCCTTCCGGGTAGATAACCAGCGCGTGTCCCCGCTCTATGCTGCGGACGCCCCTGGCAATGGCCTTCATGCCCTGCTTGGGACTGTTCCGCTTGATGAACGACGAACCCAGTACCGCTATCCAGATGTTGAGGAATGGAAACCAGGCAGCCTGGCTCTTGGCGATGAAGCCGACAGGTCTAGGCAGGTAGGCCAGCATTATGACGATGTCGAGGTCACCCTGATGGTTGCCGACGAAGCACAGGCGTTCCTCGTCGGGAACGTTCTCCAGTCCCGTGATGGCAACATGTGCTCCAATGGCCCAGAGTATGGCGCGTGACCACCCGCTGATGAACCAACCCAGTGCGGGACGCGTGGCCCTGCCAAGGCCGATGAGGTCAAAGGCAAGAAACAAGACGGCAAGCGGGGTAGAGAGGGCCGCGCAGACCCAGAATACACTAAAAAAAATCACCGTCTTGATCATGGCGGAAACCCTCCGGAAGATTGGCCCTTTTGGGCTACATGAAAATCATCATCTCAAATTTACAGTTCGATGCCAAGCAGTAGCTTGAGGCTGGTCAGCGAGCGATTATGCCATTTAATATTATTGAAAGACCCGCTTCAAAATGGCGCTGTTCCTGCCCTTCTTCGGTGACATACGCCTTTTCTATCAGCATGCGGTACAGCGAGAAAAGGAGTTCTGCCGCTGCCGCAGGGTCGGAAACCACGAACTCACCAGAATCAACTCCGCCGATGATGGCCTGTTCCAGCAACCCCACGGACCGGCGGTTGACCGTTTCAAAGGGATCGTCCTCATGGTTGGCACCAGTCGATGCAGGGAACAATCCGGGATCACGCTTGAGGATCTTGCGCAACCTCGGTTCGGCTGCAAGATAGGAGAAAGCAGCGCGGCATAGAGCTTCGAACCGGGTCTTCGCATTGTCTTGACTTGCGTCCACGGCTTCCGCTGCCTTTGCTGCTGCTACCTGCCAGGCATTGAGGCCGTATTCTACGACTTTCCTGTACAGGTCACGCTTGCTAGCCGCATAGAGGTAAATTGTGCCGTTGGCGACTCCTGCCCGTCTGGCGATGTCTTCTACACCGGCTTCCCGGTAACCAAGTTCCGCAAATACGTCGAGGGCTGCTTCAAACAACAGCCGTTCCTTTTTTGCTCTTCTGTCTGTATAAATAATGGTTCCATTCATACGTCGATTAGTATTTGTTTCCTGTTCCTTGTCAAGTAAAAACCTCTGTTCCGTCTGGAATGGCTATCCGGTTTGCATATACTTATGGTATGAAGGAAAAATTCGTTCAGGGTGGGTTCGACCCTTTTACGCAGTATCATGCCCGCCATCCCGATGCTTCAGCGAGTCTCGTGTTGCCTGTAACAGAAGGTTTGCCCGCTGGGATAGTCGTTTCGGGGGTCCTGGACAGCGATACGGCTCCTGATTTCTTTGAAGGAGCAATTGATGCACTCTCCGAACTGTCTGCGGGGGCGGAACTGGAACTGCGGCTCGAGGGGGTGCGCTTCATCTCGTCTACCGGGGTCGGCGCCTTGACGCGGCTCCTCGCAGAGGCTCAGGGACGGGGCATCTCGATGCGTATTTCAGGCGTATCGCCTGCCTGTGAAGACGTGTTTTCGGTGCTCGGCCTCTTGCGGTACTTCAACATACCCGGAGTGGAGTCGTAACGCCACCCCGGGATGCCCGACGTCTGCGGTGACCCGTCATTCGGCGTTGGCCGGTAGCACCCGAACCCGTTCCTCGTTGAACGATACCGAAACGCGCTCTCCCTCCGCCGCTACATGCTTGCCGGCCGGATCATCTATCTGCACGAGCAATTCACCATATTCAGTCGTTACGAACGACTCGATGCTCGAACCGAGGTACACGTTCTGCCTCACCGTCCCGTCTACGATGCCTTCGTCCGGACGGCCGAGCCTGAGTGATTCCGGTCTGGCCATCAGCACAGCGGGCTTGCCGACGGCCACTTCTGGCGCTCGCGACCCCGCCTTGACGGTCTTGCCGCGGATCGAGCACGCGCAGTAGCCGCTGTCGGTACCCTGTACCTCCACCGGGAAGAACGCGACCTTTCCCACGAAGCCGGCGACAAACACCGAGTCCGGCTGCTCGTAGATGATGCTCGGCGAGCCTATCTGCCGGATCCGGCCGTCCTTCATCACGATGACGCGGTCCGACAGGCTCATAGCCTCCACGCGGTCGTGCGTCACGTAGACTGCCGTGATGCCCAGGGATTTCTGGATGCGCCTGATCTCCACGCGCATCTGCTCGCGCAAGAGGGCGTCCAGGTTTGACAGCGGTTCGTCCAGGAGCAGCACGCCGGGTTCAACGACCAGGCAGCGGGACAGGGCGACGCGCTGCTGCTGGCCGCCCGAGAGCCGGCCCGGGGAGCGCTCCGCATAGTCGCCGAGTCCCGTGAGGGACAGAGCTCGCTTGACCCGCTCGTCTATCTCGGCCTTGGGCACCTTGCGTATTCGGAGTCCGTAGGCGACGTTCTCCGCGACGTTCATGTGCGGAAAGAGGCCGTAGCTCTGGAATACCGTCGCCGTGTCGCGCTTGTTGGGCGGCAGCGCGCTGACATCCTCGCCGCCGATGCGTATTGCGCCTTTTGACGGCAGGTCGAAGCCCGCTATCATCCGGAGCGTCGTCGTCTTGCCGCAGCCTGAAGGGCCGAGCAGGGTGACGAGTTCGCCGGGGTTGACGACGAAGCTGGCGTCGTCTACGGCCACGACGTCTTTGCGGCCCTTTACGTTCTTGTATATCCTCGTTACGTGGTCGATCGTGACCGCTACCGGTTCTTTAGCCATGGTTCGCTCCGCCTATCGGGTTATCGTCTTGTCAAAAGCTCCCGTGTCGCGCACGAGGAGCCGCATGAGGCCGAACGCGGCCATCACGATGAGTATCAGTGTCGTCGCGAGCACGCTCGCCAGTCCGAACCGTAAATTTTCAGAGAAATTGTAGATGAGCACCGTCATGTGGTACCAGCGCGCCGAGATCAGGAATATGACCGCGCTGACCGCCGTCATCGACCGCACGAAGGTGTACGACATGCTCGAGATGAAGGCTGGCCTGACAAGCGGCAGCACGATGCTCCTGAACACCATGCTCTCGTCGGCGCCCAGGTCGCGCGCGGCTTCTTCTATGGAAGGATCGATCTGCCTGAGCGATGCCACACCGCCTTCGATGCCGACCGGCAGTTCGCGCACGATGTAGTTGATGACGATGATGGCGCCGGTGCCGACGAGCAGGAACGGTGCCTTGTTGAAGGCCAGGATGTAGGCGATGCCGAGCAGGGTACCCGGAACGGCGAAGGGCATCATCATCACCGCCTCCAGGACACGCTTGCCCACGAAGGACTTGCGGACGAATATCATCGCAGATGCCATGGCGATGAGGCCGGCTACCGGCGTGGCCATCGCTGCAAGGGACAGGGTCGAGCGTATCGCCTCCTTGCCACGGGACAGAGCTTCGCCGATGTTGGACAGGGTAAAACTGTAGTCAATGCCCCAATTCTTGACGAAGCAGCCCGCAACTATGGTGCCGTAGAGGGCGATGACGAAGGCGACGATGGCCCATACTCCTGCCGTCATGGCGACCCGAACGCCCGGGGAAGCTATCTCGACGAGTTTGAGGTTGGGTTTGCCGGTGACTGTGATGAAGGAACGCTTGGATACCCAGTTACGCTGGATGAAGAACGCGGTTAACGTAGGCAACAAGAGCAAGAGGGACAGAGCTGCGCCGCCGCCAAGGTCATTGCGGCCGGTCACCTGTATGTAGGCCTCCACCGACAGCACGCGGTAATTGCCCGCGAGGAGCAACGGATTGGCGAAGTCAGCCAGCGAGTTGGTGAATACGAGGAGCCAGGCTGACAGGATGCCCGGCACCGCGAGCGGCAGCGTTACCGTGCGGAATACCTGCCAGCGACCGGCGTTCAGGTCGAGGGCCGCTTCCTCGAGCGTCGCGTCCAGACCCTGCAACACACCTGCGAGGGTCAGGTACGCTATCGGGAACATGCCTATGGTCTGCACCAGAATGAGGCCGCCGAGGCCGTAGATGGAGAAGTTCTGGAGCCCGAGCAATTGCTTGGTTATGAGACCGTTGTTGCCCGCCAGCAGTATGATCGACAGGGTAAGCGAGAAGGGGGGCGAGATGACCGGCATCTGGGCTATGGCCGACAGGAATTTCTTTCCCCTGGTGCTTGTCCGGTGGATGACGAATGCGAACAGGAACCCTACGAGGGTAGAAGTGGTTGCCGTCCAGATGCCCAGGCGTATGGAGCCCCAGAGCGACTGCAGGTGCGAGCCTGACAGCGCGTCGATCCAGATTGCCAGCGATGGCTTGTCATCTACCGTGAACGACAGCCTGAACGCCTCGGCGAGCGGGAAGATGATGAACACGATGGCCAGTGCCGAGAGCACCAACACCGAATATCCTACTATTGAGTCTCGGGCGAACCTGGCAACGCCTGAAAGCGCGGCAAACAGCACGAATGCGCCCAGTGCGAATATGATCAGGAGTCGTTCTATGCCAGATCCGGCCGTCTCCGGCGCCATGAACACGGCGATGCCAAGCAGTTCGCCCTGCGCTTCGTCGGTGATGGGCGCGTAGAAGAGGCGCACCTGGGTATTAGAAAGCATCGCCTTGACCGGCGAGGCGTAATTCTCGAAGTAATAGGCCGATTCAAGGCCTTTCTGAGCGTCTTCAGTGGCTGCCAGTTCGTGCCAAAGGTTCAGCACGGCATCGTCGGCGGCGAAGACCTCATAGGAATCCGGGTCGTCCAGGGACGGCACGAGATAGACAGCGGCGCCGCCTGGCAGCGAGGTGCTTACCGACGCGAGCCAGTCGTCACGGAGCCCTGGATCTTCTGGTGCGCTTTTGGCGAGCAGGACGAGCGCGTTCTGGCGGACGGTTGCGGCGTTGGACCGCATGGAAGTACGCAGGGTTGTGAATACCCATGCATCCACCACGGCAAATACGGCGAGCGCCAGCAGGAATTTAAGCAGTTTGTCCTTGGTAAACACGGAAGGCTCCGATGGCGGAACGGAATGGGGCCGGCCCTGGGGCCGGCCCGGTCGAGGAGGTATTTATCGTTTGGAACCTATTTCGTCGTCCCAGCGCTTGAGCAACCTGGAGCGGTTGGCGGGATCGCCGTCCCATAGGAAGTCCTGCTTGACGGTCTTTATTTCCTTGAGGGAGAGAGCGTCGGGATGCTTCTCGGCTCCGGGAGTGACGAGCACGAGGTAGTAGTTGACGAACTCCTTCTGTGCGACGGGGCTTGAAAGGATCCAGTCGTACAGTTTCTTGGCATTGACGGCATCCTTGCCACCGGCAACGAGGGACATGGACGCGAGCTCATAACCGGTGCCTTCTTTGGGCGCGGTGATGACGACGGGAGCACCACCGGCCTTGAGTTTGACCTGGTCGTGCGCGTAGCCGATAGCTATCGGGATTTCGCCGATGGCGACACTCTTGCCGGGAGCCGAGCCGGACTTGGTGTACTGGTCGATGTTGGCATCCAGTTTCTTGAGGTAATCGTAGACCTTCTGCTCGTCACCCTTGTAGATGTAGCGTAGTGTGGTGATCACGTTGTAGGCGGTGCCCGAGGTATTGGGGTTGGCTACGCGGATCATGCCTTTGTACTCGGGTTTGAGCAGGTCAGCCCAGCTGGTCGGGGCCTTGATGCCGAGTTCGGCAGCACGTTTGGTGTTGGTGACGAAGGTCAGCGGACCCACGTACATTCCTACCCAGTAGTTTTCCTTGTCCTTGAACTCGGCCGGCGTCTTGCTGGCAGCTCTGGACTTGTAGGGGGTTGTCAGGCCCTTGCCCTTGGCGGTGATGTGGTCGAGGCCAACGGCACCGACCCAAATGGAAGCCTGGGGATTGGCTTTTTCGGCTTCCAGCCTGGCTACGACTTCGCCGCCGGACAGGCGTACGAAGCTGACCTTGATGCCGGTTTCGGCCTCGAACTTGTCGAACAGCGCCTTGGCAAGCGGCTCTTCGAGGGTGGTGTAGGCGCTTACGGTCTGCTGTGCGACCGCGAACGATGCAGCGAGCGCGATGAGCGCTATCACGAGTACTGAACGCTTCATGTTTCCTCCGGATGCGGGGACTATCCGTCCGCGCGAATATATCGGATAGTTTAACGGCACTATGGTGATTCGCGCAAATGCATAAGTGTATCATTTGGCGATATATGTTCTGTTTTTCCGGGCTTGCCGGACAGTTTTGAAGGAATGACCATGTTCGGTTTGGAGTGACGATGAAGAAGATTCTACTGCTTTCCACGGGCGGGACGATAGCCGCGGTTCATGGTGCCGATGGCCTGGTGCCAGCCCTCCAGGCGGAGGACCTGATAGCCATGGTCCCGGAACTGGCCGGCATCTGCGAGGTCGAGTGCCGGTCCATCCTGAACCTGGACAGCACGAACATGCACCCTGAAGACTGGAAGTTCATAGCCACCAGCATCATGGACGAGCTCGGCGCTTATGACGGCATCGTCGTGTCGCACGGTACAGACACGATGGCCTTTACCAGCTCGATGCTCTCGTTCATGCTGACAAACATTGACAAGAGCGTTGTCCTGACCGGATCACAGGTTCCGCTCGTAGAGCCTGGCAGCGACGGCAGGCGCAACATCCTCGACGCGTTCTCCGTGGCGGCTACGGGGCGTCCCGGGGTATTCGTCGTCTTTAATGGCAAGATTATCAGAGGCTGTCGTGCCGTAAAAGTGCACAGCGCCCGGCTCGATGCCTTTTCAAGTGTCAACCAGAGCGAAGCTGGGAGGGTAGAGGGCTCCAATGTGGTATTCAGGCAGCCGGCGGAGCTACCTGTCAGCCCACGCCATCTCGACATCAGGATGGACGAACGGGTGTTCCTGCTCAAGCTGGTGCCGGGCATCGACGCCAGCATCATCGACTTCATCCGCGAAAAGGGCTACAAAGGTCTGGTCATCGAGGGCTTTGGTGCGGGTGGTGTACCAAACTCGAGGCAGGATCTCCTGGATGCCATCAGGAGGTCCGTCGATGCAGGTGTCGCAGTCTGCATTACCACTCAGTGTCTGTACGACGGCTGCGACATCGGCATCTACGATGTGGGCATAGCAGCCGGCAAGGCTGGGGCGGTGTCAACCTTCGATATGACACCGGAGGCCGTCGTCACCAAGCTGATGTGGGTGCTCGGTCATTCGCATGACCCGGCCGAGGTCCAGCGGATGATGCTCGAAGATTATTGTGGCGAGATCGACCCTGGCTACCGGACGCGCCTGTCCGCTCTTGTGCGCGAAATTTCCGACGGGGACAGAGCTTGACCACGGCCGGCCAGGATTCCGGGCCAAGACGGGGACAGAACTCAGCCTTCACGACCCAACGGGGACAGAGCTCAGCAGAACCGGGACAACAGGGCCAGCGGGGACAGAGCTCGACCATGCCCGACCAACGGAACATCCTTCTCGTGCTTGCTTATGATGGAACCGACTTCTCAGGCTGGCAGCGACTCGGTGGCGGTGCGCGCACTGTGCAGAAAACCCTGGAGGATGCACTTTCCAGCCTGCTCGGAGAAAAGATTAACGTGGTCGGCTCCGGCCGTACCGATGCCGGTGTCCATGCCGATGGGCAGGCTGCCAATTTCTGGACGCAATCAGCCCTGAGTCCCGCCACCCTTGCCGCCCGCTTGAACGAAGTCTTGCCACCTGACCTCGCCTGCGTTGGCGCGCGCGAGGCCGTGCCAGCCTTCCATGCCCGCTATCGCGCCGTCTCCAAGACCTACGCGTACCGCTTCCACGACGGCCACTATCCCGACCCGTTTGCGCGGCGCTGGTCGTTCCATGTAAGCGCTCGCCTCGACGTGCCAGCCATTGCATCGGTTCTGGCAGTGTTGCCAGGTGAACGCGACTTCTCCGCCCTTTCGAACGCCAAGGCGGATGCGCGCGGTTTCGTCCGCAATCTGACCTCCGCCATCGTCGAGCGGTACGGTGACCTCGTCGAGGTGTCATTCACCGCTGACGGCTTTTTGTACAACCAGGCCCGTGTGATGGCTGCCTGCGCGCTCGAGGCTGGACTGGGGCGGATGGACGCGGCGACGCTGTCTGGTATTGTCGAGGCCAGGAACAGGGACAGAGCTCCGGGGACGCTCGGGGCTTACGGTTTGCGCCTGGTTGGCGTTGAATACCGGGGAGAGGATTTCCCGGGGTGAGTCTGAGGTCTCTCGTTGCGTGCGGCCGGTCCCCCTCCCGGCCAGGCACGTGAACGATCCACTGGCGGACGGTGTTCCGATGCGCCGCGCCTGGCTGACTCGCCCGCTGGTCCACGGCCAGCGGGTGGGCGGCTCCCTTTGGGTACAGAGCTTCTAGACGATCGTGGATCACCGGGTTCGGTTGAACCACGGGCTGATCGCTGGCTAGCCGGGCGGTTGCCCGGGGTACCCCTGAGCGCAGCCGTGAATTCGGGCGGGGCGGGACTTTCTATGCGCACGACCTCTCCGTCTGATGGCCTTTTCAGGGCTATGACGACAGCATGGAGCCCCAGACGGCCCAGCGGATCGCGGCGGGAGCCGTAGCGCTCGTCGCCCGCAACAGGGCAGCCTGCCTCGGCCAGCTGGACTCGTATCTGGTGTCGTCGGCCCGTCTCAAGGGACAGTTCCACCAGGCTGAACCCGTCGCCTTCTCCCAGTATCCGGTATCGGGTTATGGCACGCAGTGCGCCTTTGGTTCCGGCGGGCGCTTGCCTGACGCGGTACGGGTCAACCTCGGACAGCCAGGTGTCGAGTACGCCTTCGGGTGATGGCAGGCTGCCTTCGACGAGGGCCACATAGGTGCGCTCGTCAACCGATTCATTCCAGGTGGACATGAGCGCGGCCTTTGCCCTGGCGGACTTGGCAAAGACTATGACGCCCGAAGTGTCGCGGTCGAGCCGCTGGACGACAGCTGCCCGTCCCTTGGGGTTGCGCTTCTGGATGTGCGCTGTGACGATGTCGTACAGGCTTTTTGACCGGGAACCTTCCGGCGATATCGTGGGAAGGCCGCTGGGCTTGTCGACCGCGATGAGTTCGTCGTCCTCGTACAGGAAATCAACGTGGAATCGCCCTCCATGGGAAGCTCGAACTCCTTTGGCTCTATCCACTATGGTACCTGGGGCGCTGCCTCTTCGAGCTCTGTCCCCGTTGCTACTATTCTTGCGGCCGTTCACAGCACGACCTTGACGCCGGGCAAAGCTCCGATGGCAGTGTACGTAGCGTAGAGGCTGTCCTTGTCCTCGAACCTGACCTTGCAGGCAAGCCGGCCGTATCTGGCTTTCAAGGCTGGCAACGCACGCGGCACTTCAAGAGACGCACGGCGTTCTTCGAGGACCCGCTTCAGTTCCTCCGCAAGGGGTGCGCCTTCGGCGAGCACATAGATAACCCTCAATTCGAACTCCACGGGGTAATTGAGGCCTTCGGCGTGCTGGGAAAGGGCGTTGGCTGTGGTGTCTTCTTCCATGGGAACAGTCTCCTTCATTGAGTAACGTCGTTCAGCCACTTCCTGGTAACGAGCCGCCAGAGCCCTAGTCCGCTCTTGGCAATCTCCTCGAAACTCAGGAGGGCGTACACGACCCAAGGTTCAGCATGCAGGACGAACGCTCCGAATGCTGCGAGCGGCACGCCCAGCATCCATACTCCGAATATATCGAACCAGGCACCAAAGCGGGTGTCGCCGCCTGAACGGCAGATGCCGACGACGACATGCAGGTTGAACACCTTGAACGGGAAAACGCAAGCCAGGGTCAGTATCATCAGCCTTGCCTGCCTCAGCGGTTCAGGGCCAAGGGCAAACAGCCAGGGAAGTGACAGCGATGCCGGAGCAAGCATGAAACTGGTCGCGATGCCTACGAGCGGAGCAAGAATGGCGAATCGCCTTGCCCACTCGAAGGTCGTAGCTCTGTCCCCCTCGCCGATGCGTTTGCCGAGCATCACAGCTGCCGCGTTGGCCGTACCCAGGAACAGCACCATGGCGAGCTGGCTGAACGTGCTGGTTACGTTGTAGGCGGCGATGGCTTCGGTACTGACGCGCGCGAGTATCGCATTGTAGGTGGTGATGCCAAGCGACCAGGTGACCTCGTTGATGACGACCGGAGCGGCTATCCTCGTGAAACGGGGCAGGAAGCCGCCACCCCAGGCTCTGAATTCGGCCAGCGTGCCCGCTGGTGGCATTCTGCGTGCATAGGCTACGGAAAAAATTATGATGGTTTCGACGACGCGGGCAATGACCGTTGCCAGGGCGGCGCCGCGAACACCCATGGCAGGTACCCCGAATTTGCCGAAGATGAGCACGTAGTTGAGGAATCCGTTGATGGTCAGCGAGATCGTGGTCGCAACGAGCGGGAGCCTTACCCGTTCTACTCCCCGCAACGCCAGCGAGAACGCAAAGCTGGCCGCGGCGAAGGGATAGCTCGGCGCTACCCAGCGGAGGTACTCGGATCCGATCCGTACTACCTCGGCATCCCTGGAGTAGAGCCCGAGGAGAACGCGCGGAAACGCCAGCGCTGGCACCATGAACATGAACGCCGCCGCGAGGCCGAGAGCCATGGAAAGGCCCGTGGTCCTGCGTATGCCGGCGATGTCCCGCTTGCCCCAGTACTGCGCGGTGAAGACGCCCGACCCGGAGGATGTGCCAAACAGGAGCAGCATAAGCAGGAACCAGATCTGGTTGCCGAGTCCCACTGCAGCCAGTTCCACGGCGCCGAGCCTGCCTACCATCACCGTATCCAGCATGTTTACGCTCGACACGATGAGGTTCTGGAGCGCTATCGGCACGGCGATGCGAAGGAGATCCTTGTAGAAGAGCCTGTCGGCTTGGGTAAGGCTTTGCATCGGTTCCTCTGACTAGTGCTTGGACGGAACAGCGGTCTGGTTTTTCGCGTATGAGAGTATCTTCCGCTCGAGTGTACTCCGGTACTCCAGCAACTCGAGCAGTATCGGCTTCTCTTCCGCCGGGGTGTCCATGTTGGCCAGCAGGGATTCCATGAACGCCAGCGGGCTGCCTCAGCCTTGGACAATGTTTCCGGCCAGTTGCGGGCAAAGAGGCGTCGCACGAGCTGGGGCAGGCGTTCGTCGATGAAGGGCAGCCCATAGGCCTGCGGTCTGGCCTCGGCGGGACCGAGTGTCGCAATTGCTTCATGGACCGCGGCCATTGCATCCTTGTCTTCATCCCGGAAGAAGCCACCTGAGTAGATCCGGTATTCCGGGTCCGGCTCTAAAGCATCCTGGGATTTCGGGGCGAACACTGCCTGCAGTTTCTGGATCAGCTCGGGCTCTCTTGCCAGGTCTCGAGCTCTGTCCCTCGCCAGGTCCATGTCGATGCCAAGCCGGGCTGCCGCCTTCGCATCCATGGTTGCCAGCGGGGCGAGGTAGGGACAGCGGCCGAGCTTGATTTCTACCAGCGGGATGCGTTCACCTTCTTCAAGTTGGGATTTCCTGGTAAAGACACGACGGCGCAATTCATCGACGGGGAGGTCCACGAGCGGCGAGGGGTCATAGCGCAGGTCGAAGGCGACCAGTCCGTCGCGGCGGCCTGGAACCATACCGACCGGTGCGACGATGGTGCTGCACCCACGGGGACTCGTGTACTGGGCAGCCGTATGGACGAGTGGTTCGCGGTCGGCCAGGTTGACGAGTGGCCGCAGGGAATCCCGGGTGCGGTGCCTCCAGTACCAGTCGTAGAGCCTGGGCTGGGCTTCCTTGACCCGCTTGGCAAGGCGTATGGTTGCCGTGATGTCGTGTAGTGCGTCATGGGCTGAAACGAGTGGTACCGAGTTTGCGGCGGCCAGGCTGCCAAGCCTGAAATCCGGTTTGCCATCAACTCCATCGGGCCAGATCATGCCATCTGGCCGCAGGTCGCGCGTCGCCCGAAGCAGGTTCAGGACGTCCCAGCGGGTATTGCCGTCGGCCCATTCACGTTCGTATGGATCGTGGAGGTTTCGGTAGAACAGGTTTCGTATGAACTCGTCGTCAAAGCTGATTGAGTTGTAGCCCGCGACACAATTGCCCGGGGCCAGCATCTCATTGCGGATTGCCTTGGCGAAATCGTATTCGGTCAGGCCCTTTTCAAGTGTTTCATGCGGAGAAATACCGTGGACGAGGCAGGCATACGGGCTGGGCAGATAGTCGTCAGTTATCTTGCTGTACAGGACTATGCTGTCGGAGACCGGTTCCAGGTCTTCGTTCGTCCTGAGTCCAGCGTACTGGGCTATCCGGTCGTGGCGCGGATCGAGTCCGAAGGTTTCAAGGTCGTACCAGAGTATGCTCGCGGCCATAAAACGTAGTATACCCCGTGCGGAAGCCGAGGGGAAAGAGCTTTGGTTCATCAATAATTCGAGGGACAGAGCTTGTATTGACACAGCGCTTGATGATAATGATAATGATTATCGATAAGATTGTGAATTGCAACCCAGGGAGGTTCCGGTGAGTGGAGACGAACGGTCAATTCTTGAGGGCTACCTGAAGAGCAGGGGCCTCAAGATGACGAAAGCACGGGATACGGTGCTGGCCGCCTTCCTGGGCCTAGAGTCGCATGTCAGTGCCGATGCAGTATACGAGGCCGCCAGGCTCATCGACCCGGGCATAGGCCAGGCTACTGTATTCCGTACCATCAAGCTGCTGGCTGACTCCGGGCTTGCCAGGGAGGCGTGCCGAGATGAAGGTGCCCGTCGCTACGAGCACGCCTACAACCATGCGCATCACGACCACCTCAGGTGTGTGCAGTGCGGCGCTGTGGTCGAATTCGTCGATCCTGATATAGAGCGTGCGCAGGAAGCGGTATACCAGCGCTTCGGTTTCAAGTCCTCCGGACACCGGCTTGAACTATTCGGGCTCTGTCCCCAATGCTCTAGTTCCGGAGGACAGCCATGAGCCCTGAAGCCGGTGTTTTGCTATCCCAGCTCAGGCCACGCGATACCTTCATCATACGCTCGGTGAAGGTGGGGCGCGAAGTGGGCCGCAGGCTTGCTGACATGGGCTTTACAGAAGGAACCGATGGTGTAGTCGTCAGGCGTGGTGGCTTCGGCGGACCAATGCAGGTCTGCATCCGTGGCTACGACCTGCTTATAAGGAAGGAAGAAGCCGCCAGGATTGAAGTCGAGCTCGTTGATTCTGCGCGGGGTGGCCACGGCGGGCATGGAGGCAGGGGGCGGGGAAGGCGGCGCTGGTTCGAGGCCCGGCCTGACTTCGACTAGGCCGGGGAACCGACGGGGATCTCGAGCCGGAATTCCGTCCAGCCCTGATCCCGCTGAAACGAAGCGCTGCCTCCGAGTTGTGTCGACATAAGTTCGAGCAGCGTGAGGCCAAGCCTGCCTTTGTTCAGCAGTGCAGCTTCCTCGATCCTGAGAGGGAGGTCTTCATGCAGACCGGGAAACCCCTCTCCGTCGTCCCTGACGACCAGTGTGATGCGGTTGCCATCATCCTGTAGCAGTAAGATGATCCTCAGATCTTCCTCTGCGGGCTTGGCGTGTTTGAGGGCGTTGGTCACGAGTTCATTGACTATGAGGCCTATAGGCACTGCCACATCCATCGTAACGGTGCTCCGGGCAAGCTCCAGCGTAACATTCGGGGGCTTCCTTGAGCCGCTCGCCGCCATCGATATTGCCCCGACGAGATCCTTGAGGTAGTCGTCCATGGCGACTGACGACAGTTCTGCCGTCCGGT
>JFJP01027254.1_pt1 | contig 15724 bp, 13 predicted proteins | sample 431651 | NCBI WGS metagenome assembly JFJP01 (sample SAMN02602958, study PRJNA72255) | Microbial mat metagenome, whole genome shotgun sequencing project. | biome: fresh water; feature: sink hole; material: water; isolation source: purple microbial (photo- and chemosynthetic) mats found in... | reverse complement strand
GAGTCAGCTCTTTATTTATTTTCTCAGAATCAAGAGTTTCGCTTTTAAATTTCATTTCATCACTGAAATCCTTTATCTTTTCTTTTTTTAAATTTAAATTGGTTTTTTCCTGAAAGTTAAACATATTTTTTTTCTTCTTTTCTATCATTTGTCTCTTCAATTCGATTTCTTCCTTATCTTCACTATATATTCCCAGAATCCCAAAAGCCAATATCTCACTCTTCTGCAAATAAAAGCTTTCTGTGTTGCATGGATCTTCATTCTTTAAAACAACAATAGCTCTCCCATAAATAAGATTGACATTAAATCCACTAACATATTTATCAACATTTGCTTTGCCCATATCATTTGCTATTACATCTCCTAAATCACCCATATGACCTTCATTATCTGTGATGATATTGCTATCTTTTTTGCAATTATGCGACAAACTGCCAGTTGGATTGAAATGAAACAATTGATTATCGTTTTCATCAGAAACCAACAGAAAATTTGTATTTTCTAAGATCAGAACTCCATGAGATGTGCCTGGTATTAAGTCATTCACGTAACCTTTGACAAAAGCTGAAAGAGTCATAGCTGAGTTTGCGTCAGGGAAAATTGAGATTGTACCCATTTTCTCATTGAAATTAGAATGAGAATTGTTCAATTTGTAGAGAGTTGCAAAGGCATAAGGGTTTTGTTCTGAAGGTAAAAGAGGACCTGTAGGATTAAAAGTGATGATTCGAGAAAAAAGAAGTAAAACAATCAGAAGAAAAATTGAAATTATTGCTAATATTGTGGTCAAAATCTCTAAATTTGATAGTTTTTTAGAAAGCGCTTCTGAAAAGTGATCTGAATGTAAATTTTTTGAAATCATTTTTTAGAAAAGAAATTAAAATAGTAAAGTGAAAGCTTATATTTCTAAAAAGGGTTTTTGGTTTTATTGCTAGACCGAAAAAAAACGAATATCATTATTAAAAACAATCAAAAATATTGAAAAAATTGAAAAAATTGAAAAAAAAAAAAATTTTTCTTTTCAAAACTTTTGATTTTTTTTAAGTGATTTCATGGTTTTTTTAAAAAAATAGAAATTAAATGAGATTATAACATTTTTTTGAGTTAAAAAAAAAAAAATTTTTCTTAACAAATAATAGATATGAATCGTGCTGTTATGGAAAAATTAGCTTTTTTTGTGAAAAAGAACAATGCTCCTGAATTCCTGAAATTATCGAATCAAATCCAAATTTTGAATATGATTCCTCGTTTAGATGACGGTCCTTTTATTCGCATTCTGAATTTTTATTCAAAGTTGAAGATTAATGATTTCAAATCCTGGAAAACCCTTGAAACAACGTTTTTATCAAAGTCTCACAATTCATTATTATTGTCTGATTATGTGAATATTGCTTTCTGTTTTAGCAAAAACTCTCAGAATCCTCAATTGTGGAAATTTTTAGAAGAGCAGATAATGTCACGATTCTCTGATTTTAAAAAAGATTTACTATTTTCTCAATCAAACACTGAGAAATGCGATTTAGGGATCACAATGTATTCATTTTATAAGGCTAAATACGATTCTGAAAAACTTTGGTCAGCATTTGAGAAAATAGTTGTTGATTCTTACCATTTATTGAATCAAAAGAATATCTCAATGATCTTAATGTCTTTTGAATCAATGAGGAGACCGAATGAGAAAGTCATTGAGGCATTAGAAATGGCTGCTTTGCAAAGAAAAAATGAAGTCACCACGCAAAACATGGTTGTTATTTGTTTTTATTTAGCCAAAATGAATAGAGGGTCGCCTGTTTTCTGGCTCAAATGGGAAACCATGATCTTTCCAATATTAGACAAATTGCAAGCAAAAGATTTGTGTCAAGTCATGTGGGCTTTTGCAAAGATGAGGGCTGGAAGTGATGAATTGTGGGAAAGTTTTGAAGTAAATACCTTAAGAATGTGCATGAATTTCAGTCTTTTGGACTTCAATAATGCCATTTTCTCTTTTCTTTTGAAAGAGCGAAATTCACTGAATTTGTGGAGGACATTTGAAAACTATGTCAAAACAAAAGATTTCTCACTAGAATTGAAAGAAATAACTTCAAAGACTATGGAGGAATTTTTATTTATTTCCCATGTTTTTTATCAAAGAAAGTCCACTGATCCTGGTTTTTGGGAGAAATTAGGAAACATTTATTTAAAATTCATTAAATTCCCAGCGTTATTTAAGTGCACCTTCAAGAAATTTAATTATCATACAGGAATTTTGAGTTTTAATAAAGCTATTTGGGATGAAAAACTTGAAACTCTTTTCAAAGAAATGATAATTGAGCGCGCGAATGACTTGAAATATATAAAATATATAATTGATATGATTTATTTAGTGTACTTTGTGAATGCGAACATCTCTGAAAGTTATTATCTTTTTCTTTTAGACAAACTGTTGAAATTAGATTTGAAAACCATGACTGATAATTCTGATATTTCTGGTACTGTTATGATGTGTTGTTTATTTATGAAGAGATATCACGACAAAAATAATGAGGTATATGAACAGATCATCAATTTCTTGATAAATCCAATGAATGTCGGATGCGTGATCAAAGGAGGAAAGGCATTATCTTTATTATTAAGAATTTTTTCCAATGCCATTGAAGAACAAAGGTTTTGGGCAGTTTATTGCAAATTTTTGATTGAAAATAAAGAAAAACTTAGATTAGGAATGAATATTCTTTCGAATTTAATAATTTCTATTCTAGAAAGAAATGGAATAGGATTCAACTTCGAACTTCATGGAGCATTTAATAAAAAAATCGAGTCAATTTTCTCCAATAATAAAAGAAAATTCGAAATTATGCTGGGAAAAGTAGCTACGCTTTTATTAGAAGGACAGAAATTCAAGGATTTAAACGAAGTTCAAACTGCTTTGGAGATACCTGAAATTGATTTGAATGAATTCACGAAAACATATGAGAAAATAGACGAACATAATTTAGAAGAATTCAAGCCTGACATGAATGAGATTGAAAGGAATATTTAAAGACATAAAAAAGCTGAACGTTTTAAAAAAAATATTAAATTTATTGAGAAAATAAACTATTTATCGATTTTTTTGAATTTTTTTTTCTTAAGTGGGTCTTTTTTGTCCTTACACACAGAAATAAAAATAAATTATCACATATCTCGAAATAATTAATTTAAAAAAAAATATAAATATTTTGAAAGAAAAATAATAATTAAGTAATTTTGAAAGAAAATTAAGGGGTTTTTTTTTTTTTATAAAACTCCATTCAATATGAGAAAATTATTAATAAAAATAAAATTTAAGAGAAAAATTGAGGTGTCCATAGACACCTTGATCTTATAATTATGGCTTGTCCTTTTTTTACAACGTTTAAAATTCTGATGCTAATGGTTTTATTGCTAATTTTTTGGAAATTATTTTATCAGAAATACTTATCAAAAAAATAAAACATAAAGAAAACTAATAACTTTCCTCTGAAAAACAAAAGAAAAAAATCTATTGAAAACAGAATCCGATACAAAAGAAGGCTCTCAAAAGACCTTATTTTAAAGAATTGATCTCTAATATTTTGCAATATTTTATTTTTTTCTCATAATCCAATGGACTCAATCGGAAAACATTATTAAGAATTATACTTAAGAAAAGCATTAATTCATTTTTTAAAAAAAAAATTTTTTGGATTGTATCTGAATGAAATTTTTCAGAAATTTTTTTATTTTTTTAAAAATATCAAAAATGGTTATTTATTTTTTCATTGAATATTTTAGTTTTGTTTTCCTAACTCTTTTTTATTTATGATCCTTTGAAGAATTTAAATTTTCTTTTTAATGAATACTCTTCAAAAAAAAATAAAAAAATTGACCATAATTAATAATTTTGAAAAAAAATCTTTCTTTGATTGGGTTCATATTTTTAAATTTAAAGAATAAATTCAAAAATTAAAGGGAAAAATCAAAATTTTTTTTACAAAGATTTGATCCCATCAAATTAACGCAGCAAATTATTACACGAAGTTAAAGTATCCAAAATAAATGAATTTTCATGATAAAAAGGCATTTAAAATTTTGATGTGAAGATTCTTACAAAATTTATAGATAGGCCAAGTCTGAGAGCTTCTAACTCATTATAAAATCAAAAAAATTCCACTAAACAAAAGAAATTTCTTTTTCTTAGTTCAAATTTTGCTAAAGTTAGAAACTTTTCATCAGGAATTATTGGAAATTTCTTTAAACAAATAGAAAATAACTCTGTTTTGCAATTATTCCTTCAATGGAGGTTTACTTTTTTTTTTAACATAGATTTTTTACATTCTTTTTCTTTTAGATCAATAACAGTCTAGAAAATGACTTTTTCGAGAAAATTTTCTCAAAGAAAATTAGTAGATCAAATTATTCACAATTTACGAAACAACAAAAGAATATCATGAAGGTCTACTTCGAACAAGTAAATTATTTAAATTTATATTATAATCCTCATTTATTTATAGAACAATTATCCCAACAAGCAAGAATTCGAGCTTCTTTCCAAAAAAATCATGCAACCTATGAGCAAAATTGTCAATTGGTTCAAACATGAAAGAAGAAAGTTGCTCTCAGAGAAAACCAATTCACGATATAAAGTATTCACAAAATACTACATAAATATTAACAATTTATTTATTTTTATAGAAAAGAAAGGTGTTCAAACAAGAGGAGCAAATAATCTTGAAAAATTATTTCAAAAATAATTTGAGACCAACTTCCAAAAACTATATAGAGCTGTATTCTTTAATATTTTTTTTTAATTTTAAATCCGACTTGTTAGAGCACAGTTATTAAATTGCACCAAAAAGCAAGTAAAAAAATGGTTTTCTTATCGAAGAATAAAATTAAAAAAACTCGGAATTAAAAGGTGATTCATCTTTATACACTTTTTTCTAATAGTTTAACATTAGGATTTCCAAAAACCCTATCAAAGAAAAAATCAAAGATTCTTCAGACATTTCCACGAAAATCAAAATGGAAACTCCAATTTCCTCCTCAAACCAAAAACCAGACCTTCCTTCTTCAAACTTCACAACTCCAACGATTTTTAATCAAAGCTTCTCGATTAATTCAAATGTATTCTCTTCAAATGTACGGCAGAGTGATCCGATGTTTTTTCAAACAAATTCCAATTTTCTTTGGAATTTTACCAACAGTATGGGAAATTCCGGAAATCCTAGCTTGGATAACTTTTGTGAACCAAACAATCTAAATTCATTTAATTTCGAGGCTTTTGCTCTTGCAACACGACCACGCATGAATACGAATGCAATGCCTTTGATGAATATGAATATGCCATTGGCATCAGCAACCATGAATTATCTTCAAGCCTTCTATAATGCAAGGCTTTCCTATTTAAATAATGCCATTTTTATTAATAATATAAATGCTATGAAACCTTATTTATAAGTGAAATAGGGGCTCTAATTTCTATTATAAATAATAATTAAGAATTTGCCATCATTTATATTCAAAAATTCATACTTTTTCACTATAAAAAAAACAATTATTTTGTTTTATTAATTTCAAACTTTTTAATTTAAAAAAAAATGTTTATTAATTTTTATTATTTTTGAATAATCTTAGGGTTTTTTTGCTCATTTTTTTAAAAACTTAAAAAGAAAACACCAAATCAATAATAATATACTGCATAAACAGTCACTAAGCAAAATATATCATCAGTCGTATATGTTTCACTAATGCAATAATCTGTATCTAAATCCCATAGATTTTTTGATCCGACCCTAACCCCCTGTCCTTTCTGTTGTCCAATGATCACATGCACGACGAATTTATATCGTGGAAGAGCTAATTCTTTTAATTTTCCTTTAATCACATCCGCAATATCTCGACTAAGTTTTGGAGCTTCATTATAATTTTGATTTTTCAATTTCAATTCCAAGACTTCTTTGATGATTTCTTTTGCTTTTCCTGGTCGGAATTTTTCTTTATGTTTGGGTTTTACTTGATATTCGAGAGCAGTTGTTGTTGTTCCTTTTTTCATAGTTTTTTTAAAAAAAATTTAAATAAAAAAAAAGTTATAAAAATCTAATTAAATTTTTAATTTAATTCAGTTTTCCAAAAAAATTGAGTTATTTAGTATTTGTTATCATCAGATGTTTTTCTGTTCCGTCAGCTAATCTATATTTTAATTTATTTAAAGTAATAAAATTTGCAAAACCTGATTTCAATTCGACCGTCTGCATGGTGCAACTCAATTTGCTCATTTTTGAAAAGGTAAATCTGAATTTATGAAATGTAAAAATTTGGAAAATTTGTAAAAAACAACATTTATTCCAATTTTCTCAAAAGTTATTTGTGTAGTTTGGGAATCAGCATAATAGTAAATCGTCATTTCATAGGGAAAAGTCTATTTTTTAATTTAAATTATTTAAAATTATTTGTTTTTTACTTGTTTTATGTCATTGTTTAAAAAATTTATGATCGAATAAGTGTCTGGGAAGATCTAAAAAAATTTTTAGAGGAAATATTTTTGAGAATAAAGCAAAAAGTAAGCTCACCATTTTTCGAGCACCATTATTAAAGAGAATTTCCTGGCTATGATCAGAATAAAATCTCACAATCTAAACTTATCGTATTTATTTTTATCCAATAGAGTTTAATTATTAAACCTTTCCATCTTTTCTTTTATTTTCACTCACAATTTTTTTGGGCAATTTTGATTCTGTTTTAGTTATATTTCAATAAATATTAATTACTTTAATTTGATGAAAAAACCGTTGGAAAAAATGTATTTTTGATAGAAAAGATTCTTTTCAAAATGCAATTGTTCAATGTTGAAATGATTCAAAATCAATGAAAAATTTATTAGCTTTGGATTAGTTTTATTGATTTTTTCAATAAATTCTAAGAAGAGGTCTTTTATTTCTTTTATTTCAAATTCTTCTGAATTTTTATTCGATGGTTTGGATTTTTTAGGTTCCGATTTCACTGAGAACTTAAATTTATTCATATCTTTTTGAGCTCGAGGAGAAACATAAGAGGTGACTTTGGAATGGGTGATTTCAATCTTGTTTTTTTTCTTTTCCAAAGAAGAATATCTTGAATCAGGATCTAATTCTTTTAAAGGACTTTCAGGTGTTATAGATCTATTTGGCATCTTTCTAGGAATTAAGTCATTTTTTAACTTCAGTCTCTGTTTTAAAAATTTTTAATTAAAAAACATTCGTTTTTTATTTTAATTTTATCAAAATTAATAATAAATACCTCATTTTTTTTTAGAATATCTTCTCTTTTATTTTTATTTGAGGGGATTGTTGCTGTTTTTGACATCAAAGTTTTGGTGTTTGCGACTTTGTTTTTTTTAATCTCTAATGGCAATTTTTGAATTTCCTTTTTTTAATGAATAGTTGAATTTTTCTTTGATTAAAAAAAAAACCTCATAGTGTTGAGAAATTATTTCAGAAACGCTTCCAATCTCGCATCTTAAGCTCTCATCATTCTCAAGCATAGTTTGGAGAATTTTTATAAACCAATTGTCATATTTGCTGGAAATTTTGTTAATTCTTTCTTGAATTTTGTCTTGATCAAACGAAGCCACTTCATCAGCCTCATTGCCTTCACTGCATTCCAATAAAATAGCTCCCAAACTAAAGACATCTAATTTAGAATAATTAATTTCAAATTCTTGATTTTCTGAAATTTTATTTTTTATTTCTTGAGGAATGTATTTGGTGGTTATACTATGTTGTGAAGGGAGAAAAATATCAGCTTTATCATAAATTGTCCCATTGAAATCAGCTAATTTATATTTTCCTTTAACAAGCAAAAAATTTTCTGGTTTCAAATTCGCATGAACAATCTTTAAATTTTCGAGTTTCGATAAAATTGCAAGCAAATTTTCAGCGAGTAAATATAATTCATATTTGGAAAAAGGCATTTTCTTATTTTTTCTTGCAGCGAGATCATCAGCTAAATTGCTTTCAGCCAATTCCATTATCAACGAAAAATTAATCAAATTTTGATTTTTTTTGGTAATTTTCTTTTCACTGAAGCCTATTGTGTAATATAACACATTTAGACAGATGTCGTTATTGATAAGATAATTGTAAAGCATCAATGATTGGATCTTTCTCCCGATTAATGCCATAGAATCAGATTCGGTTGTCTTGACTGCATAGAGGTCATTTTGCGAATGAGACTCTTTATTGATATATATATCAATTTTTCTGCTTGGCAAATTGCCTTTATTTTGTTTGTTTTTTATCGCCAGTTCAAATTTCTTCTCGAAAATCTCAAAAGGCAAAAAACCCACAAATTTTTGAAAGGAAAATGAAGAAATTATCTCTTTTTCTATTTTCTCTGAAACTTCAGGATTAGCTATAACAGCAACTTTTTGTGGAGTTTTCTCTGGGATTTGAGATATAGGAGGGGGAATTTGTTTGGGTGTTGGAGGAAATGCTTGAAAGAGTTTTTGAGGTTCTGGAGAAGTGGCCACGTTTTTATCAGGACGAAGCACGCGAGATTCAGGTCGATGTGTTTGCATTTTCATTGAAAAGTATCAGTTATTTAGAAAATATTAGGTAGTTTTGGAAGAATTGTTGAAACTAATGAACTAATTAGTTTTTATACAAATTGATCGTATTGATAGTTTAGTTTTAAAGTCTAATTTTTTTGAAATTGAATTGGTTTAAAATTAAAATAAAATTGTATAGTTTTATATTTTTGGCTAAAAGGAAGCACCAATTTCTTGCATTTTCCTATAAAAGAATGAAAAAAAGAACACGCTTAACAAGTTTAAATCAAAAAGTTTTTCTTCAGAAATCCTATAAACAAAATGTCCAAAAGACGCCTCAGCTCCAATCTTTTCGATTTATTTCCAGATCACCTTTTCAATAAAATAAAGCCTGATGACAATTTTATGAAAAACAGCAAAAATACTCCATTCCCAACGCAAGAAGCTCCTCAACGCTTAATTTCCCATGCATCTAAAATAATTATGAACAAAATTACATTTCCCCCGACAAAACAACCTATTTTCAATGAAAATTATGAAAAGCCTTCAGCTGAAAATTATGAAAAACCTTCTTTTTCATTAAAAAAAAGCAGCCTAATAAAACCACAAATATCTAAAATAGTTGTTGAAGTTAACAGTGAAACAATTTTTAATTTCAACCCTGAAAACATCCCAAATTTCAAAAACTTTATTGAAAAATCTGGTGTAATCTCTCCTTCTATTCTTAATCTTCAACATTATTTTCAATTTGCCACTTTTAATAGGGTTCAAACTCAATGTGTTTATCAACTGCTTTTCTCAGATGAAAACTTCGTCATATCAGCACCTACAGGCTCAGGAAAAACAGTTCTATTTGAACTAGCTATTCTAAAACTATGGTTGAATAAATCAAAATATCAGTCTAATTCCTGTTGCAAGATCATTTATCTTTCACCAATAAAAGCCCTTTGTCAAGAGAAATTACAGGATTGGATCGACAAATTTTCGCATTTAGGCATGATAATTCTTGAATTAACAGGAGATTCAGGTGATATCGAGGAGAAAGAAACCTTTACTTCTTCTCATGTTATCATAACAACCCCAGAGAAATGGGACTCCATAACAAGAAAATGGCATAATAATGAGGTTTTATTGTCAAAAGTGGGATTAATTCTCATAGATGAGGTTCATTTATTAAATACAGAAGAACGAGGTGCCACATTAGAAGCTGTTATTTCTCGAATGAAACTTCTTGCATCTCGCAAAAATCATTCAAAATTAAGAATCATCGCACTATCAGCAACTATACCTAATATAGGGGATATTGCATTATGGCTTGGGGTAAACCCTGAATATGTGAAGAAATTCGGAGATGAATATAGACCAGTCGCATTAGAAAAACATGTCTTAGGCTATAATCGTTCCAAAAGCGAATTTCTTTTCGAAAAAAGTCTGAATTATCGTTTATTAGATATAATCAGGAAATTCGCTGAAAAAAAGCCGGTTTTAGTGTTTTGTCAGACCCAAAAAGGAACAATGGCTGCTTGTGAGCAATTGTTATTAGATGCCCATGATCGAGAATTCATTTCACATGATGAACATCTAAGCAGATTAGCTGAGAATTCTTCAAGGGTTTCTGATCCACAATTGAAGAAATTTCTTATGGGAGGTGTGGCTTTTCATAATGCAAGATTAAAGCCAGAAGATAGGAGATTAGTAGAAAATTTATTCAAAGAAAGAATAATTTCTGTTATATGCACAACATCGACTTTAGCACAAGGAGTCAATTTACCAGCAAGATTAGTTATCATTAAATCAACTGTATGTTATAGAGGCGCAGGGACTGGATATTCTGATTATTCACAGTTGGAGATTGAACAGATGATGGGAAGAGCTGGAAGACCACAATATGATAATAAAGGAGTTGTAGTTATTATGACACAAAGAGATAAAGTCGAGAAGTTTCAGAACAATTTCATGATGAAAGAAGATTTAGAAAGCCATTTCGGGAAGAAATTAGCAGAACATTTGAATGCTGAAGTAGCTTTGGGAAGTGTTCCTGATTTAGAATCTGCTGTTGAATACTTGAAAAGCACTTTCTATTTTATAAGAATGAGTAAGAACCCAAGTTTTTATGGATGGGATAATAAAATAAGACTGGATGATTATATAAGAGAAATTTGTATGAAGTTGCTGATAGACATGCAAGAATATGACTTACTTAGTTTTGATAAGAATAGCAAAATCGTTAAACCGTTGGATTTAGGTTGTGAGATGTCAAGATATTATGTGGAATTTCCAACAATAAAGAAATTGTTTTCTGAATTCAATGGGAAAAATGACTCTCAATTTAATTTAGAAAATGTCCTAAGAGTTTTGTCTCAAGCAAATGAGTTTGAAAGATTTCGCTCAAAATTAGAAGAAAGAGCCAAATTAAAGTTTTTAAACGAAAGAAACCGTTACAAAATCAAAGGAGCGATCTCCACCTATGATAAAAAAACTTATGTGCTTTTACAAAGCTGGATTCAAAGAGAAAACATCGATGATTGGGAAATGATGAGAGATATCACTGAAATGATTAGTTATAATTGGAGGATTTTATCTTGTTTCAAAAAATTCTTCATCAAGAAAAAACAACCAAATAATTTGATTTGTACTATCAAATTAAATAAATTTATAAGTAGCAGGAGTTGGGAAAACAATCCGATGACAATCTTAAGACAAATAACAGGAATTGGTGAGAAATTCGCAAAGATTTTGCTTGATTTCAAAATCGATTCTTTTCCGAAGATATTAGAAACTTCCAATAGTTTATTGGAGAGTTATTGTGGCAAGAACTCTCCTTTTGGAGAAAATATGAAGAGATTTGTCTGGAGGATACCAAATTTGGAGATTAAAATAAAAGCCAGAAATTCAAAGACCATCAGTTTTGAAGTAGAGAACCTGCATGCATGTTCGAAAAACGAAGATGAAACACAAAATGAAGCAAGCAATGCTTTTTTGATATTTTTTAACAAAAATAAATCAGTTTTCCTGTTTAAATTCATTAACTTAAGGAAACAAGGGAAGGCTAAGATGGAATTTGATATTCATTTAGGGACTGATAACTCGAATTTGCCTTTAAAAATTGCAATATTAAATGAGAAATTTGTTGGTTATGATAAAAGTTATACTTTAGAAAAAGATTTCACATTCAAAGTAAATATTTGCGAAGAACAAATTGCTAATAAAAAAGAAATAAATTGCTGTGAAGATGAGAAAAACAAAGATAAAAACAAAGAAGAAATAAAATTCCTTAGTGAAAATGGAGAAGATGGAAAAAATGAAGAAGCGAAAGAGGAAGAAGAATTAGTTGAAGAGTTGCTTCAGGGGTTTTATCGCGAAGAAAAAATAGATGAAAAAAAACTAAATAACCAAAAGATGAATGAAAATCAACAGAAAAAAATTATCAAAGAAGTCAACAAAGACCAAAATATTATCAATTTAATTCAAGAAAGTTTTGGTGAGGAAAATTCAAAAATTCTAAATTCAAGACAAATTCCTTTGAGGAAGAAAAGTGCTTCAAAGAAAAAAAAAGAAAGTTTTTTGATTAAAAATGAAAAAGAGATCATTATTGGGAAAAACAATAAGATTTATGAAATTCCAGAACGTTTAAATCAGAAAAACTCAAAAATGAATATTTCAGAGCAAATTCCTAAAAATATAAACACCACAAAGGAAAAAAAAGAAGATTTGCCTGCAAATGAAAAAGAGATCATTGGAAAAAACAATGATAAAAATAATAAACTCAAACAAAAGACGATAAATTGGTTTAAGGAGCAGCAAAACTATCAAGAGTTTTATTCATTGTTTGAAGATATTTTTTAAGTTCGATGTCTTAAATAAAAATTTTTTCTTTTTTTGTTTATGATTTACAACCGTTCTGATTTTTTTTTTTGTATAATGTTAAAAAATAAAAATAAAATAATCCTCAAATCAAGAAAATAGCTAAAAACTTAAAAAGTGCAAAGAATAGCTACAAAAACTTCCCACAGAGAGAGGAAGTCCGTACATTTTTTTCTTAAATTAATTAAAATTATAGAAAAAAAATTTTCATTTTCAACAATACATTTTTATTATTTTGAGCTTAATAAAATTTTAAAAAAATTGAAAATATATTTTCCTCTTCAAGTTTTTTTATTTAAAAAAATCAAATCATCATCATCCCCATAAACTAAAAACTTTATGAAATATTTTGTTTTGCTGCTTCTAATTTGCTGCTTTTCAGCAGCATCCTCTCAAAGAATCCTTCAAATTTTAAGAATTTTATCAGGTGAATGCAACAATCAAGGGTTTTTGTATAAAAACCAATGTTTTTGTCATTCGCAATGGACAGGTCCCACTTGCTCTATTCAACGTAAATTTCTCATTAAAAATAAAAAATAAAATCTTTTTTCTAGAGGAAGCAACAAGATCAGATGATACAACAACGCAATGCGACGATCTTTCAATAAGATTAGATTATCTCTCCAACATCTCTCCTACTTTTTATTTGTTTGATGATGATGAGTTTCCGAGGTTAACTGTTAATTCCATTGATGGAAGTTCTCCTGGAAATCCAGCCCTTTGGACAAGTAAAAAAAAAAAAAAAAATTTCTAAATTAACTCATTATTTTTTAGAAATGCATGATCTTATACCAAACTTTCATATTTTTTCAAGAAAAATTTCAGCATTAGATATTGGTCAAGGAAAATTAGGTGATTGCTATTTATTGTCAGCATATGCATCGCTTGCTAATAGATTGAATGGCTCAGTTCTTAGGAACATGTTTGTTGAGATTGTAATTCATTTTTTTTTTGATTAATTGTAATTTCTTATTGCTTTATTTTTTTAATTAGGAAGACAACAAAAATCACGTTTATACAACAAGATGGATGGTCAACGGTAAACCAAGATATGTTGCAGTTGATGACTGGATTCCTGGAGGCAAATCATACAGCAGTTACTCTCAAATCCAACAAAACGGTGATGCTTGGCCTTTGATCTTAGAAAAAGCCTTCGCTAAAATCCACGGAAATTACAAAATAATTGAAGGTGGCTTGGTAAGTTTTTTTTTATTCAATAAAAGCTTAAATTTATAATATCTATCTCAAGCAATCAACTGTTTGGACAGCTATTACTCAAGCGCCTTCCAATTATATGAAAACAAATGCATTCACTGCTGAGACGCTTTTCAGCAATTTGACTTCATTTTTCAAAAATAATTATGTGGTTGGATGTGGAACAGGTGATGTTTCATTAGAAGTAAAAAATCATGCTTATTCTGTTCTTGGAGCACATGAAGTTACTTTGGATAATGGCACGAGAGTGAATTTGATCAGATATTACAATCCATGGCATTCAGAAGTTTGGGCTACAAATCCTTGGGATGAAAGGTCTGAAATTTGGACACCAAAAGTGATTAGTCAAGTACCATACCAAAATGGAAATGATGGAATTACTTTCTCAACAGTTCCCGATTTTATGAATAATTTCGGTAGTGTCCAATGGGCTGAAGTTCGTGATAATTATGATGTTAGTTTTATTGATCTCTCTTTGAATTTTGATGATAAATTGTTTCATCCTTTCAAATTCAATTTTACCTATTTTGGAGAAGAAGGAAATGATATTTACATTTTTGTCGATCAAAGTGACGGTTTGATAACTGGTTCATGCAGAACTCCTGTATTTGTTTCTTCTCTCATTGTGACTCAATTTTCAAATGGAAATGTTTACAAACCTACTTATATAAATCAGCCATCTTTGAAAATTTCAAATGCTTCGAACGGCACATACAAAATCAACATAAATGCAGCAAAAAACCACTCTACTATCAAATATTTCACTGTCACTTCATATTCTCAAGCTGGTTCGATTAATTTTATTCCTCCCTCAACCACAACTACTGCAAGTTATGAAGCAAATTGTCCAAACAGTTGTAGTTTGCAAGGACGGTGCAATACAAACACAGGAACTTGCACATGCTATTTTGGAGTAAATTTTAATTTTTTCAATTTAAACATAATCACTTTTTGATTTAGTATACTGAAAATGATTGTTCAAAAATTGACTCGAAAAACTGTAAAGACTGTTCATCTCCAGCAATTTGTGATACTATCTTCGGTTTCTTTTTTTTAATTTTCTTTTTTAAATTTTAATTATTTAATTTCTAAAGGAATATGCTTGAAGCCTGCGTTATACAATGTCGGAAAAAATCAGTTTGCTGCTCCAAATTCTAAATGGCAGGTTAATTTGTCTTGTTTTTTCTATTTCTTATTTAATGATTCTTAAAAATTAAAGTTTCAATTGGGTGAAACTCCAGAGTCAATGGTATATTATCCAGGGAATGCGTCAATCTACCTTCCTTTTTATAATCAATTCATGACATTTTCAGGAACCACCTTTTTTGGAGCCTCAATTATGCGTTTTTATCTCCAATTAAATTCTCCTTCTCAAAAATGGGATAAAATATTCATTTCAAATGAAAACTTCGTTTTGATTAGTGGACTGAACGCAAATGTTGCTTTAGCCTTGAATTTAAGAACATCAAAACTCACCACAGAAAAATTAAATAAAACAAACCTATATCAACAATGGAAATTTGTGATAAAATATTCAGATTGCTTAAATAATTGTTCAGGGCGAGGTGTCTGCTCATATTCCACAGGTTAAAAAATTAATATTTCTTGAAAAAAATTATTGAAAGGAAAATGCATTTGTGGAACTGGCTATGTCGGAGCTGCATGTGAGTTTGTTGATGCACCAGTAGAATGTCCAAATAATTGTTCAGGACGTGGAAGTTGCTCAAAAGCTGCAGGTTAAATATTTTTTTTATTTCTTTCTTTAAACAAAAAACAATTTTTTCAAAAGGAAGTTGCAATTGTCAAGCAGATTACGTCGGTCAATCTTGTAACGTTCTTTATAGAGATTTGATATGTCCTCAAAATTGCTCTTATAAACTCGATCTAGGAAATTGCAATGAAGCTCTAGGTTTTTATTTAAATTATATCTTATGAAAAAAATAAAAAAAATATAAGGTTATTGTGTTTGCTCAAATGGATTTACAGGCCCATCCTGTAAACAATTTGATGGTCTTTTCAATTACACAATTTTTAATGCCAATAACTCTCAATATTTAAGTTTTGATTCTGACAATTCAGTAACATTTCATAAAAAAATATTTTTTTATATTTTTTAAAAAAAAAAGATTGTTACAAGCGAAACAG
>JFJP01038790.1_pt1 | contig 15725 bp, 17 predicted proteins | sample 431651 | NCBI WGS metagenome assembly JFJP01 (sample SAMN02602958, study PRJNA72255) | Microbial mat metagenome, whole genome shotgun sequencing project. | biome: fresh water; feature: sink hole; material: water; isolation source: purple microbial (photo- and chemosynthetic) mats found in... | reverse complement strand
CAGAATCCGGAAAACCAGACTCGGAAGTATCTGTAAATCAGACTTTTAAATCAGGATAAATGCAAAATTCAATTTTTGTCGGATGGTAGTGTTTATTTATAGCATCCCAAACAAAACTTGAAACAGATTTTCCTTTGTCCAATTCAACTTTATCAGAGTGCATGACAACCAATGAAACCCAATCTGAAATACATTCCTTTCTACTCGTCTTTATCGCCCAGTTCTTTTCTAAATCTTCTATTGGAATTTCTGCCATTTCTCTTATTATCAATTCAATATCCTCTGCAAGATTAACTAGGACTCTAGGAACATAATTGTACGATTTGTTACCAATTAAAACCTCTGACTTTCCACCAGAAGTAAAAATATCTCTAACATTTGGACAAACAACACTTTTGTCCATTACTAGCCAAGTAGCCAGCTTCCCAAATTTATCACTCTTGCTCCCAAAAATTTCAGGAAACAACACCATTGCTTGAATTTTGAGCAATTTTCGCTCGTCATTAGAAATGTTATTCCATATTCTAAGAATAAACTTGGTTGCTCTTGACTCATCAGCATCCATCCACCATAAATTATCTCCAGGCTTCAAAAATTTTTGATAATAGTTTATGATTGGTTTTATTGGGTTTGGCGAGCTTCTCAACTCACTATATGACATATTCAACTTATCAAAAATAGTCTCTCCACTAGCCAAGTTCATGTCGATCAGGTACCTTGGAGAATGAGTAACAACAACATCGGAAAGACAGTCCTCGTACAATTTAAAACGAACCTCGCAAGGTTGGGCCAATTTTGCAAAAAGCATATAAATATGCTGAACGCCGTCAACCCTTGTCCCTTCGAAGATACTATTCCCAGTAGTTCTCCAATGATTCGTTTTGGTCGTCTTAATTTCAATTCCATACAATTGCTTTACAACAATATCAGGAAACTTTTGTCCAGAAATTAGCTCGACAGAACCTTCGAAGACAGTTCCGATAGATTGATTCCGTATTGTCTCATAAACAACAGGTTCAAGAGCTCTTCCTTCCCATTTGAAAGATTCTTCATTGGATTTCAAGAGTTTAGCTTGAATCTCGAGGGAAGACTCCGACAGCAATTTTTCGAATTGCCTCAGCTCGCTATCGACAGAATCAGCCATGTTACTTTTTTTCAAATAGAACATCCCAGAGCTCCTCAATCCGGTTGGCCAGGTGGAAGGCGAGCAGGGGCGGGACGGCGTTGCCGATGACTTTGTAGGCGCCGGAGGGGCTGAGGGCGAAGCCTCGGCCGCCGGGCTGGGAGTGCGGCAGCACGAAGTCGTAGTCGGGCGGGAAGGTCTGGATGAGGGCGCACTCGCGGGGGGTGAGACGGCGCTCGGCGTCGGCGTCGAGGGCGTGGCCGCCATGCTCGGGGGCCAGGCGGCGGAACTCGATGTTGCCGTGGTGCTCGGCGCGGATGGTGGGGCCGACGCCTTCGAGCTTGACCTCGGACTGGCCTTGGCAGTGTGCGCCCATGTACTTGGCCTTGGAGTAGTGGCGGTGCGTGAGGTCGTGGCTGTGCTCGGGCTCCTCGAGGCCGGCGAAGAGGCGGCGCAGGCTGACGAAGGGCAGCAGGTCGTCGCGCCGGGCCTTGTAGGCGTGGGTGGGCCGCGGGTAGGGGTCGAACTTGGGGTCCAGGGGGCTGGCCTCGAGGGCGCGGGCGGCTTCGGGGCGGAGGGCGGCCTTCTGTATGCCGATGAAGAAGACCCGCTCGCGCGACTGGGGCACACCGTAGTCGGCCGCGTGCAAGACCTTGGGGTCCAGCACGATGTAGCCGTTGCCAGCGGCCTTGGCGAAGTCGTGTTGGATGATTTCCTTGACGTTGGCCAGGTTGACCAGCCCTTTGACGTTCTCGGCGATGAAGATCTTGGGGCGGGTGATCTCGACGACTTCCTTCATCCACATGTAGAGCTGTCCGCGGGTCTCGGTGCTGGGGGCGTCGGCCTCGAGCAGGCGCCCGCGGTGGTCCTTGTGCGAGTCGAAGCCGCCGCGCTTGCCGGCCACGCTGAAGTCCTGGCAGGGGAAACCTCCGGTGACGATGTCCACCTGTTCGGGGAAGACGGTCTCTCCGGCCTTGTGGGCCTTGACCAGATCGACGATGCTCTCGGGGCGGAAGGTGTGGGGCGGATGCCCGCGCCGGCCGAAGTAGTGGCTCCAGGCGGTGCGGGCCTCGGGCAGGATGTCGTTGGCGAAGACGGTGTGGAAGCGGTTCTTCTTGAGCAGCACGTACTTCTGGTCGATTTCGCGCTCGACCCAGCCGGGGTTTCGCCGCGGGTCGATGGAGTCGCGCAAGACGGCGAAGCCGCCCTCGAAGCCGAGGTCCATGCCGCCGCATCCGGAAAAGAGGGAGAGCAGGTTGAGGGGGCGGGCTTGGGACAAGGCGTTGAGGTTCATGGCGGTAGGGGCTTTGGGGAAAGAGGTTCGCGTGCGGGCCGAGGGGCGGGCCAGCCGCGAAGTTAAGAAAGTATGCCGAAAGCTCCGAGGCGGGGCGGGGCCGCGGGACGGGGCGGGGCAGGCACCGAGGCAGGCGAATGGGCTTGTTTTTGCGTATCTTTGGGGCAGGGCCGCGGGGCCTTGGCCGGATCTACAATATAAGGTATCGACAAGATGAGGACGATTTTGGCATTTTGCGTGGCCTTGCTGCTCGCTGGGCAGTCTTGGGGCCAGAAGATGAAGTTCGACCACGACGTGCTGCACTTCCCCGAGCGCAACGCCGCCCGGCTGGAGCAGCAGTTCCAGATAGCCGAGCAGCCGAAGTTGGCCCCCAGCCCGGCGGCCGACCTGGCGGTGCTGGAGAACGGCTACGCGCAGTCGGCCATCCGCTCGCCCGAGCAGTGGGCGCGGCTCATGGACAGCCGCCAGGCCGTGGAGGTGACAGTGGTTTACACGAAGTATCCGCCCGACACGGAGGCCTGGGGCATCAACTACCACGCGCTGCTGGCCCAGCGGCTCAAGGCGTTGTTCGACATCGACCCGGCGCTGAACGACGACCGCGTGCGCTGGAAAATCGTCATGCAGACCGACTGCGCCAGCGAGGCGGCGGCGCGGACGCTCTTCCACGGCATCCTGGTCCGGCACGTGCCGCGCACCGAGCCGCGGCAGGTGATGCTGCGCGTCAACGGCGGATGGTCCACCTACGCGCAGGACCACGCCGACGGCCCGCCGCCACCCCGCGTGGACCCGCCCGTCGTTACCCGGCCCACCGAACCGGCGCGGCCCGCGGCCAACCCCACCGAGCAGGCCATCGTGGAGTTCATCGAGCAGAACGGCGGCCAGGCCGACAAGACGGTTTACAACGTGTTCGAGCGGAACACGCAGTGGCGCGACGTGCTAGTGGTCATGGACTGGACGGCCAGCATGTACCAGCACGGCTCGCAGGCGGTGCTCTGGCACCAGCGCAACCTCCAGCGCAGCGGCATCAAGTACCTGGCCTTCTTCAACGACGGAGACCGCACCAACGACGCCCGCAAGCAGGTGGGCAGCACGGGCGGCATCTATTTCGCCCAGGTGAGCGACATGGCGGGCGTGCTCAGCACCTTCCGCGCAGTGCAGCAGGCCGGCGGCGGCGGCGACACCCGCGAGAACGACATCGAGGCGCTGCTCAAGGCCACCGAGCACTTCAGCGGCTTCCGCGACGTGGTGCTGATCGCCGACAACCCGGCCTGCGTGCGCGACATCGAGCTGGTCTCGAAGCTGCGGCACCCGGTCCACGTCATCCTCTGCGGCTACACCCCTGCGCAGGGCGTCAACCCGCAGTACGCCAACCTGGCCTTCCAGACGGGCGGCTCGCTGCACACCCTCGAGCAGGACCTGGCCCGCGTGGCCGACGGCCTGAGCTCCAGCTTCGCCGAGCTGGGCAGTCCCGCGCCAGGCAAGCTCACCATGGGCCGCCACCCCTGCGGCAGTGTCACCGACGCGCTGGCCTCGATAGAGCGGGCCGAGGCCGACCGCGACCGCGCCGAGATCGCCCTGCTCAGCCACCTGCGCAAGTTCTCGGAGTTCTTCGGCTACGAGGACCTCACGCGGGTTCCCATCCTCAAGCTCGAGGACGCGGTCAACCGCCCGCACATGGCCTATGTGCTCCGCGCCCGCAAGCAGGGCCTCGACCACGTGCCGCCGGCCATTGAGCAGATGGAGAACCTCCAGGCCCTCTTCCTGGACCAGAACCGCATCGACGAGCTGCCCGAGTTCCTCGCGAAGCTCAAGTACCTCCAGTACATGAACCTCAGCGCCAACAACCTGGCCAGCCTGCCCGCCTGGGTGGGCGACTTCAAGGAGCTCGAGATCCTGCGCCTGGCCGACAACCAGCTCACCAGCCTGCCTCCCGAGGTGGCCAAGATGCGCAACCTGCTGCTGCTCGACCTCCGCGGCAACCCGCTGACCAGCTCGGCCAAGACCTACATCAGCCTCTGGCTGCCGAAAACGCGCGTGCTCTACGACTGACCGCGGCGACAAGGATTCCTCATCCTCCCCAAAAAAACCAAAACCGACAAGCAAAGCAAGATGTACATCGACACCCACGCGCACCTCTATTCGCGCAAGTACCAGGACGACCGCGACGCGATGGTCGGCAGGGCCGAGGCCGCCGGGCTGGAGCTGATCCTCCTGCCGAACGTCAGCTCCGAGACCATCGGGCCGATGCTGGCGCTCTGCCACGATTTCCCGAGCCTTTTCAGGCCCATGATGGGCCTGCACCCCACCTCCGTCAAGCCCGAGAGCATCGAGCGCGAGCTGGAGGCCGTGCGCCAGGCCCTTTTCGCGCCGGGCGCCGGCTACGTGGCCGTGGGCGAGATCGGCATCGACCTCTACTGGGACAAGAGCACCCTGGCCCTGCAAGAGGAGGTCTTCGCGGAGCAGATGCGCTGGGCCGTGGGGCTGGGCCTGCCGGTGGCCATCCACGCGCGCGAATCGCTCGAAGAGATCTTCCGCGTGATGGAACGCTTCGACGGACCACTGCCCGCGGGTGTGTTCCACTGCTTCTCGGGCAGCCTGGCCCAGGCCGAGAAGGCGCTGGCGCTGGGCTTCCACCTGGGCATCGGGGGCACGTCCACCTACCCCAAGGGCGGCCTTGAGCTCGTCCTGCCGCAGGTGCCGCTGGAAAGGCTGCTGCTGGAGACCGACGCGCCCTACCTGGCGCCCGTGCCGCACCGGGGCAAGCGCAACGAGAGCGCCTACCTGCCAGTGGTGGCCCAGCGCGTGGCCGCGCTGCGCGGCATGGCCGTCGAGGAGCTGGCCCAGGCCACGACGCGCAACGCCCGGATACTCTTCAAACTCGAGGAAAATGGCTAAGGAGCAGAACGCGGTGCTGCTTATCTACACGGGCGGCACCATCGGCATGATGGAAGACCCGGCCACCGGCGCCCTGGCCCCGATCGACTTCGCCCACCTGCACGACATGCTGCCCGTGCTCGAGCAGTTCGACTACGGCATCCAGACGCTGGCCTTCGAGCCGCCGATCGACTCCTCGGACATGAACCCGGCCATCTGGGCCAAGCTGGGCAGCATCATCGAGCGCGAGTACGACCGCTTCCGGGGCTTCGTGGTGCTGCATGGCACCGACACGATGTCCTACACGGCCTCGGCCCTGAGCTTCATGCTGCAGAACCTGGGCAAGCCGGTCATCCTGACGGGCTCGCAACTGCCGATCGACAAGCTGCGGACCGACGGCAAGGAGAACCTGGTGACGGCCATCGAGATAGCCGGGGCGCACAAGAACGGGCAGCCGCTGGTGCCGGAGGTCTGCGTCTATTTCGAGAACGAGCTGTACCGGGGCAACCGCACCTACAAGCGCAGCGCCCTGCACTTCAACGCCTTCGAGTCTCCCAACTACCCGGTGCTGGCCCGCGCGGGCATCGAGATCAGCTACAACTACGCCTACATCCACTACCCGACCACGCGGAAGGCGCTGGTGGTCCACAAGCGCTTCTGCCCCGACGTGGTGGTGCTGAAGATCTACCCCGGCATCACGCGGGCCACGGTCGGCACGCTGCTGAACGTGCCCGGGGCCAAGGCCGTGCTGCTGGAGACCTTCGGCTCGGGCAACGCCCCCACGGAGCCCTGGTTCGTCGAGGAGGTGGCCGCGGCCGTGCGCCGGGGGCTGGTGGTGCTGAACGTGAGCCAGTGCAACGAGGGCGGGGTGGACATGGGCAAGTACCAGACGGGCATCCAGTTGCTGAAGGCCGGCGTGGTGAGCGCGGGCGACATGACCCTCTCGGCCGCGGTAACGAAACTGATGTTCCTCCTGGGCAAAGGGCTTGGCTACCAGGGCACGGTGGAGGCCCTTGCCGACTCGATGGCCGGGGAGATGACCCTTCCGCAGGCCCGGGAGATGCCCACTCGGCTGGGCGGGGCCTGAGGCCCCGCCAGAGGGGATTGAGCAAACATTAACAAAAATTTGCATCCCTTTTTTGCGGATTGGATTTTTTTTGTACTTTTCCACCTCGAAAGGAGGCGACTCCCTTCAGAACGGGGCTCGCCAAGAGGGCGGCACGACCAACATAAAGGAGAGATGGCCGAGTGGTTTAAGGCGCACGTCTGGAACGCGTGTATGCTAGAAATGGCATCGAGGGTTCGAATCCCTCTCTCTCCGCTCCTTTGCTTTGAGAACCTTGAAAGTTGAACTTATCTTAAACCGAAAAATTACAACCTTTGACCATGAAAAAGCTACTTGCAATTTTGGCGGTGTTCGGGATGCTCAGTTGGGGCAACACCCCCATGTTGATGGCCCAAGACTCCACCGAGACCCCCGAGGCCGTAGCCGAAGAGACGGCTGCTGAACCAATCGAGGAAGCGGTTACGACCACTGCCGCACCTGCCGAAGAGCCAGGAGACACAGCCCAAGAGGAGACCACGCACCAAGCCATCAAGAAGAAATTCATCGAAGGTGGTGCAGGCTTCATGGGCGTCATCATGCTTACCCTGATCATCGGCCTGGCACTTGCCATCGAGCGCATCATCTACCTGAACCTCGCGTCCACCAACACCACCAAGCTGTTGGCCAAGATCGAAGACGCGCTGCAATCGGGCGGAACCGAAGCGGCGAAAGAGGTTTGCCGCAACACCCGCGGCCCTGTGGCCAGCATCTTCTACCAAGGCCTCGACCGTAGCCATGAAGGCATCGACGTGGTCGAGAAGTCCGTCATCGCCTACGGTGGCGTGGTCATGGGACAGCTCGAGAAAGGGCTGACTTGGATTTCGCTGATGATCGCTATGGCGCCGATGCTCGGGTTCATGGGTACGGTCATCGGGATGATCGACGCCTTCGACTCCATCCAGGCGGCAGGCGACATCAACCCCGCCCTGGTTGCGAGCGGTATCAAGGTGGCCTTGATCACGACGGTGGGCGGTCTTATCGTGGCCATCATCCTCCAGATTTTCTACAACTACATCGTCTCGAAGATCGACTCGCTGGTAAACAGCATGGAAGATGCCTCCATCTCTTTGGTGGACCTGCTCGTGAAGTATAACCGCAAAAACTGATCCTCGCCATGACGAACACCTTGAGTAAGATTCTTTCGATTGTCCTGGTGGTTCTGCTGGTGATTTCTCTGGCCCTCACCCTTTGGTTCTTCAACGGCGTTTCCAGCCTGCCCGACGAGGCCGACCATACGGCGCAGATCGAGGCCCTCGCCCAACCTCTGGGTGCCCTCTACAACTGGGCGCTCGCGATGATGATCGTCTCCATTGGCTCTGCCATCCTCTTCTCCATCGCCAACGTCGTGCTGAACTTCAAGAACTCCATCCGTGGCCTCCTCACAGCGGTCACGATGGTTGCCATCCTTGTGATCACCTACAGCATGTCCGACGGGGCCATTTTCACGCCGGAACAGCTTCCTGGCTACAGCGGACCGGACAACGTGCCAGGGTGGATTCGTTTGGCAGACATGCTGCTCTACACCACCTACGCGCTTTTCGGCATCTCGATCCTGGCCACCGTTTACTCCGAGTTGTCTAAAGTTTTCAAGTGAGCATGTGAAAATCGGAAGGGTGGGACTGGCAAAAACAGTCCCCCTTTCGTCTCCAAAAAAAACGAATCATGGCCAAGAAAAAGAAAAGAGGAGTACCAGAGATCAACGCAGGCTCGATGGCGGACATCGCCTTCCTCCTGCTCATCTTCTTCCTGGTGACCACCACCATGGACACGGACACCGGCATCGTCCGCCAGTTGCCCCCTTGGCAAGAGCAGCAGAATGAGAACACCGACAAGATCAACGAGCGGAACATCTTCGTCGTGCTGATCAACCGGGACGACAGGCTGCTCGTGGAAGGTCGCCCGATGGACATCAGCCAGTTGCGCGAAAAGGCTTACGAGTTCGTGACCAACCCGCTCGCCAAGGAGAACCTGCCCGACAAGACCCTCGTCAGCCGCCGCATCGAGGTGGCCCAGACCACCTTGCTGGCCGTACAGGGTGATGAAAACGCCACCGCCGTGGCCCAAGCCGAACTCGACACCTGGACCAAGGCCAAGGAGATGATCGGGGGAGATGACTTCGCCATTTCAAAGGGAATCATCTCGCTGCAAAACGACCGCGGAACCACCTACGGACAGTACATCACCGTCCAGAACGAACTGGTGGCGGCCTTCTCGCGCTACCGCGACGAAACCTCGATGAAGTACTTCGGAAACCCGTTTGACAAGTGTACGGTAGAGCAGCAGGACGTGATCAAGCTGCTCATCCCGCAAGCCATCTCGGAAGCTGAACCCAAAAACATCGGAGGATAAACATGGCCAATTTCAAGAAGAATACCAAAGGCGACACCCCAGCCATTTCAACAGCTTCGCTTCCGGACATCGTCTTCATGCTCCTGTTCTTCTTCATGGTCTCAACGACCATGCGCGAAGTTGAACTGAAGGTGCAGGTTACCATGCCCGAGGCTTCGCAAGTCAAGAAGCTGGAGAAGAAGTCTCTGATCAGCTACATCTACGTCGGCCCCCCCTTGTCGGCCTACCAGGCCACCCTGGGCTCGGCCCCGCGCATCCAGCTCAACAACTCTTTCGCCTCCCTCCGCGACATCGACGCCTGGATCACCAGTGAGCGCGAGTCGCGCGACGAGGCGGACATCCCCATGATGATGACGGCGCTGAAGGTTGACCAGGATACAGAGATGGGCATCGTCACCGACATCAAGCAGGAATTGCGCAAGAGCAACGCCCTCAAGCTCACCTACTCCACCCGCCGTGTGTTTGAGAATTTGTGAAACTTTCAAGTCTTTTCTCGAAGCGCGAAGCCCTGGTCCCGTAAGGAACCAGGGCTTTCGTCTTTTCTGCCACCTGCTGCCAGCCACAAGGCTTTCGGCCGCCCTGCTAATGAAGCCGCTCGATCACGGGATTCTGCTTGGGATAGTCAACCGTGTGGTGGAGGCCTCGGCTCTCGCGCCTGCGGCGGGCCATCTTGATCACCAGGTAGGCGATGTTCACGGCGTTGCGCAGCTCGCCGATGTTCTGGGTCGGCACGGACTTCTCGTAGAGGTCCTCGGTCTCGCGGTAGATGATCTCCAGCCGGTCGAAGGCCCGCTTGAGGCGCAGGTTCGAGCGGACGATGCCGACGTAGTTGCTCATGATCTGCTGGAGCTCCTTGAACTCCTGGGTGATGAGGATCATCTCCTCGTTGTTGGAGGTTCCCTCGTCATTCCAGGCGGGTATGTCGGTCTGGAAGTCGAAGTTCTCGAAAATGGCCTTGGCCTGCACGGCGGAGCGATGGGCGAAGACCAGCGCCTCGAGCAGGGAGTTGGAAGCTAGCCGGTTGGCCCCATGCAGACCGGTGCTGGTGCATTCGCCCCCCGCGAACAGCCGGTTGATGGAGGTGCGCCCGTGCTCGTTGACCTTGATGCCGCCGCACAAGTAGTGAGCCGCGGGCACCACGGGGATGGGCACCCGGGTGAAGTCGATGCCGATGCTCAGGCACTTCTGGTTGATGTTCGGGAAATGCGCCCGCAGGTCCTCGGCCTCGAGGTGGGTGGCGTCGAGCAGCACGAAGTCGTGCCCGGTGTGCTTCAACTCGCTGTCGATGGCCCGCGCCACGATGTCGCGGGGGGCCAGCGAGCCGCGGCTGTCGTACTTGTGCATGAACTCCTTGCCGTCCTGGCCCCGCAAGACGGCCCCATGCCCGCGCAGGGCCTCGGTGATCAGGAAGGAGGGCCGCTCGCCGGGGTTGTAGAGCGAGGTGGGGTGGAACTGCACGAACTCCATGTTCTCGACCACGCCGTTGGCGCGATAGACCATGGCGATGCCGTCGCCCGTGGCGATGGTGGGGTTGGTGGTGGTCTGGTAAACGTTGCCCACGCCGCCCGTGGCCACGTAGGTGAGCCGGGCCAGCAGGGTCAGGATGAGGTTGGTGCGGGTGTCGAGCACGTAGGCGCCATAGCACTGTATGTCGTTCTGGTGGCGCATGGTGGGCACGCCCATGTGGTGCTGGGTGACCAGGTCCATGGCGAAGTGGTGCTCCAGCATGGTGATGTTCGGGTGGGCCCGGGCCTTCTCGGTCAGGGCGCGCTGGATCTCGTAGCCGGTGCTGTCCTTGTGGTGGAGGATGCGGTGCTCGGAGTGGCCGCCTTCCTTGGCCAGGTCGAACCCGCCCTGCGCGGTGCGGTCGAAGTGCGTGCCCCAGCGCAGCAGCTCCTGGATGCGCTCGGGCGCCTCGCGGACGACCATCTCGACCACGCTCCGGTCGCAGAGGCCGGCGCCGGCCACCAGGGTGTCGCTGACGTGCTTGTCGAAGGTGTCGGGCTTGTAGGTCACGGCCGCGATGCCGCCTTGGGCGTAGCGGGTGTTGGTCTCGTCGAGGCTGGTCTTGCTCACCACGAAGACCTTGCCGCTGTCGGCGACCTTGAGGGCGAAACTCAGACCGGCCAGGCCGGAACCAAGGACGAGGAAGTCAACGGTTTGGTTCATCTCCGGTGGGGGGCTTTGGGGTTTCTGGCTTTTCGGGCTTGAAGTGGTACTCGAAGCGGATGCCTTCATACTGGCTGGAACTGAAGGGCTTGGTCTTGGCGCGGGGGTTCACGCGCAAGCCGCAGTCGGGGCAGTCGCGGTCGTAGGGCGTCAGCGGGCAGCCGCAGGCTGGGCAAAGGCCGCGGCGGCTGGCGGCCTCCGGCTCGGGGGCCGCGAAGAGGCTCTTCGGCAGGCTCCGCTCGAACTGCTTGAGCTCGCGGCGCAGGTGCGAGTTGATGAAAAGCACGTTGGCCCCATAGAACACCACGGTGAGCAACGCGCTGAAAATCAGGAACCCGTCCACGTTGAAGCTCGAAAGGAAGGCCCCGACCAGCACCAGCAGCAGCGTGAGCTTGATGAGCTCCTGCATGTCGGCCTCGTACTCCATCCGCAACTGGCCCTCCACACGCAGCAGGCGCGTGCGCACGGGATACCAGAAGCCGACCATCGAATCCTTGGACTGGAACCGCAGGCTGTCGCCCTCGCGCTCGAAGGCCTCGCTCTTGAGCTCCTGCGCCCAGCGGGTCCAGAGCTCGAGCACCTGGTCGAGCCCTTCGGGCTTCAGGCGCTCGTCGAAGTCGTGCTGGCCTTCTAGTGTGAATGGAAATCCCATGCGGAGAGGGTTTTGGTAGGGCACAAAGGTAGCAAAAAGCCCAATCCGCCGCCTGGCCGGGCGCCTGGCCGCGAGGGGCTTGGCCTTGTTTTGGCCCATGCCTTGCGCTTGCTGTTTTTTTTTCCTATTTTTAGAACAAACCTACACGCGATGGACCTGGTGCGCAGCCTTTCAAAAGACAAGCCCTCGAAACTTTCCGGCACATTGGCGGACCTCTCGGAGGTGCGCTACCTTAGGCACCACCAGGTCGACAACCAGAAGTGGGACCATTGCGTGGCGGCCTCCTTCAACGGGCTCGCCTACGCCTTCTCATGGTACCTCGACGCCGTCAGCCCCGAGTGGGACGCCCTGGTCGAGGGCGACTACGAGTCGGTCATGCCCTTGCCCGTGGAGTTCAGCTACGGGCTGCACTTTTCGCGGCAGCCGCTGTTCTGCCAGCAGTTGGGCATCTTTTCGACCGAGGTGCTCAACGCCGAGCGCGTCCGGCACTTCCTCGAGGCCATTCCCAAGCGCTTCCGCATCGTCAAGCTGCACCTGAACAACCACGTCATCGTCCCTGGCGGCTGGCCCGAGCACGACTGGGGGCTGACCTACAAGCTCGACCTGATACGGCCCTACGGGCGGCTCAGCGCCGCCTACTCGTCGAACCTGCGGCGCAACCTGGCCCGGGCCGAGCGCGAGAAGGTCAGCGTCGTCAGGGCCATCCAGGTCAAAGACCTCATCGAGCTGAAGCGCCTGCACCCCAAGGTCGCCCTCAAGGAGGCCGACTACGCCACCCTCAGCCGGCTCGTGGCCACGGCCGTCAACGCCAAGCTCGGCTTCATCTACGGGGCCTTCGACGCCCACAACACCCTCTGCGCAGCCGTCTTCTTCCTGGTCACGCACCGGCACGCCATTTACCTCACCTCGGTTTCAACCCCGCACGGAAAGGAAATCGGGGCCATGGCCAAGCTCATCGACCAGTTCATCCGCGACAACGCGCAGACCAGCCTGACCCTCGACTTCGAAGGCTCGAAAATCGAGGGAGTCGCGCGGTTTTTCGCCAGCTTCGGAGCAAGCCCCTACCGCTTTCCCATCCTGGACATCAACCGCTTGCCTTGGCATGTGAAACTCTTGCTCAAACTGCGTTCCGCCTGGACCAGGGCTTGATTTCTTCGCCGAGGGCGGCGTTTCGAGCAGCCATGCCTCGGACCATCGAGCAGGCCCGATGTTTTGTCATAGGGTGTACGTTTTTTTGCGAATTTTGTTAACATTTGCAAAAAAACATTTCCATGAAAACCATTCGAAACCTCACTTTCGCCCTGGCTTTGCTGGGCCTTCCCCTGGCTTCCTGCCAGTCTTCGCAAGAACCGCAAAGCCCGCCCGCCGCCCAGGATTCCCCCGTGGAAAGCCCTGGGGCGGAACGAGAATCCGCGCTCGAATCCCAAATCGACACCCTGGAATCGGGAAGCGTGATCAACAAGTGACGCGCTCAATCAGCCGGCACCATCACCAGATCAAGGCTCGAAAGCTCGAGACGCAGGACGGTCTCGTTCAGGAAAGCCAGCCGGTAGGTGTTGGCGGCCATGCGCAGGTACTCGGCCTCGCCTGCCCAAGACCAGCTCGCCCACTCGGCGGGCAGGCCCTCGGGCAGGACCTCGAGGCGGCCATCGGCGTGGAACCTGTAAACGGTGGCCGTCGCCTCGTAACGGACCGTGTCCGCGTGGTCCACCATGCCGCGGGTCTGCCACGGATGCGCGCAGAGCAGCTCCGTGGCCTCCGGCACGTCCATCTCGAAGCGCTCGCAGCCCAGCAGCAGCCACAAGGCCAGCGCCCACCAGCGGAAGGCCCTCACCACGGCAGGGCCTCCAGCGCGTCGTCCGATTCGACTTCCCGCGGCGCGGCACCCGCGGCGAACAGCCTGGCGGACTTGCCGCCCACCAGGAAGCGCCTTTGGCCGAGCTGGCAGAAGCCGGTGCCTTCGCGCAGGCCCAGCACCGGGCGGGCCGGATTGGCGTGGGTGAACTCGGCCAGGCGCATCTCGCGGGTCTCGCCGCCGTGGCCGGGCAGGCTCGCCTGGGTGAAGTGCGCGTTGATCTGGAAGCCCACAAGGCCCAGCGTGTCAAAGCTCTCGGGCTGGACGATGGGCATGTCGTTGGTGGTCATCAGCGTCGGGCAGGCCAGGTTGGAGCCGGCGCTCCAGCCCAGGTAGCGGGCCCCTTCGCGGACACGGCGGCGGATGGGCCCGAGCAAGCCCAGCCGCTGGCAGTGGTGGGCCAGGTGGAAGGTGTTGCCTCCGCCGACCACGATGGCGCGGGCCGATTCGAGCGCTCCCAGCGGGTCGGTCAGGTCGTGCAGCGAATCGACCCGCTTGCCGATCCGCCCGAACGCCTCGGAGACCATGTCGCGGTACTCGTCGAGGCCGCGGGTCACGATGGCGTAAGGCACGAAGACGATCCCAGAGTCAATCCCGGCCAAAAAATCCTCGACCAAGGGAAGGGAATAGCCCAGGTAAGGTTCCCCGGGCATGGTCGAGTTGCTCAGCAGCAGCAGTTCCATGGTCATGCGTGTTTGACAAGCAATTCCTCGCGCAAGAAGTCGAGGGCGTCTTCGAGCTTGGCGAAGAGCTCGACCTTGAGCTTGCCGTCGCGCTGGACAACTTTCTGGTTGGAACGGTCTAGCATGAACTTCGCGAAGGTATCGTCCGGGGCCACCATGTAGCTCCTTTTGATCCCGACCTGGTACAGCGCCGGGATGAAGACCTCGTTGTTGAACTTCTGGCTCTCTGCGCTGAGCACTTTCATGCCCCGGATGTCCGTGACCATGCTGCGGATTTTCTTTTGTCGAAACAGTTCCAAGCGGCGCTCGGAAATCTCGACGTATTCCTTGTGCGGGATGAATCCCTTCAGGACCATCACGGCCGCGTCCAACTCGGGCATGTGGTGGACGACGCAGTGCTCACTCTCGAAAAGTTTATCCATGATCGCTTGGGTTTGTGGCAACAAAAATAATTTCTTATCTTCATAACCGGAAAATAAACCAGAAATTTCATAACCAGTTGGTTTTTTCTTTAAGTTTGCACCACTCACCACAAAAAAAACGAACATGAGACTATCCCGAGTAGTTGCCTTATTCGCCCTGGCTGCCTTTTTCGCCTCTTGCGGGGCCATGGAAGAGCGCATCAAACGCAACGGCGAAGACCAGAACGCAGAAGAAAACACCCAGAACAACCAAAACGGCGCCCAAGAGACGCAAACGCCCGACAGCTCGGCCACCAACGGCTCGCAGACCAACGGCGGCAACGCGACCAACGGCGGCAACGCGAACGGCGGAAGCATCGTCGGCAAGAAGTTCTACATCGTCGCCGGAAGCTTCAAAGACCTCGAGAACGCCAAGCGCCTGAACCAGTTCCTGGTCCAGAAGGGCGCCGGATCCGAGCTCCTGCCCGAGTACAACGAGTTCACCCGCGTGGTCATCGCCAGCTTCAACAGCGAGCAGGACGCCCGCGTGGCCCTCAACAAGTACCGCGCCGAGCGCAACGACAACAGCATCTGGCTACTGGTCAGCGAGTGATTTCCACAAGAAATCAGCAGAAAAAGCCCGCCACAAAAAAAGGCCTCCCTATCATAGGGCGGCCTTTTTTTGTGGATTTTTGTGGACGATTTGTCGCCGAATGTCGGCATGGACGCGTCTTGTTCCAAGTTGCTTTCGATGGCAAAACATCCGAAACATCAGTTTCCGACAAAAGCGGGCTGCCCTGCCCATCCCGAAGGGATGGAATGTTAATAGCCCCGGATGAAATCGGGGAGAACCGCCGCGAACCATAACCCCATAGGGTTTTCATTTCAGACAGGGTTACAAGACCTTATTATTTGGTTAAAACCTTAGTAGAAAATCAAATAGAGGTTTCAAATTAACCTTATTGCCTTATTTTGGCGCACGAATTTGTAAAGCAAAATGGATGGAAATTAGGATTTCTACGAGGGTTTTCATTTCAGACAGGGTTACAAGGCCTTATTTTTGGTTAAGTAAGCGATTGGATTTAATTTATAATATTATCTTTTCGGCACTAAGCAATTGATAATCAAAGATAATACCATTTGCATTTACATTGCAGTCCAAAAATGGTTTGCAAAGATATAGGAATATCTGCAAATCGAAGTGATTTCGGCAGCGGTGG
>JFJP01027707.1_pt1 | contig 15725 bp, 21 predicted proteins | sample 431651 | NCBI WGS metagenome assembly JFJP01 (sample SAMN02602958, study PRJNA72255) | Microbial mat metagenome, whole genome shotgun sequencing project. | biome: fresh water; feature: sink hole; material: water; isolation source: purple microbial (photo- and chemosynthetic) mats found in... | reverse complement strand
CAATAATTTTCTAAATCAAATTGCAAATCAAGATGCAGTTCAATATGCTTGTAATCCTTCAGATAAATTTATATCTTCTGATCTGGTATAATTATAAAAAAAATTTCGATGTGAATGAGTCGGCCAATTTCAATAACAAGTAAAAAAAAAACAGACTTTTTTTTAATTTTTTTTTATTTTAACTAATTAGATCAATAGAAAAAAGTTTCAAAAGTCCAAAAAGCAACGGAAGAAACTCAAGAAGCCCAAAAAGTTCGGGAAGTCCTCAAAAAAATTGGAATAAAGTAATTAATGTGGTAGTCTCTGTAAATTTAATGCAGAAAAATGAGGCCAATATTTTAGATAATATTGTAAAAAAATATAAAAATATATTATGAATTGTTTATTATAAATAGGATCTTGTTGAAAAAGAATTAGAAAAAGTGTCTAATACAGCAAAACTAAGGGCTACTTCAATAGAAAAAGAGCCGTTTCAAAAGCATTTCTCAGATAGTTCATTAACAAAAGCTTTCAAAAATCTAAATAGACAAGATCAATTTATGGAGTGTTGCGAAAAGGGCTCATATAATGATTTGGAAGCTCTGAAAAACATTCTCCAAAATGATTCAAAAAGTTGATTATTTTTGTAAACAAAAAATTAATGCAATTCTTTGCTTTATACAAGGTTTTTGATAGATAAAGGTGATCCGGAACATATTTTAAACAAAAACAATGTTTTTGGGGTAAATCCTTTGTATGTGGCTGCGAAAAATGGCAATCTGAAAGTAAAAAACACAAATAAAGAAATTATTTAAGTTGATTTATAAAAGATTGTAAAATATTTGATTGAAAATGAAGCTGATCCTACAATTTCATCAAAGGTCATAGAGAGAAAAAAAATATGTATTTCATAATTGAAAAAATAATGTTTAGATTGATATTAAAAACCCTATTTTTGAAACTCCTTTGGAAATTGCTTAAGGTTTATTTTTTAAAATTCATAATTTATTGATGGACTTAATAGATGGAATCATATCATTGTTGTTGATTATCTGTTGAGGAATTGAAAACTTAGCTTAATAAAAAAAATCAAAGAATTGATAAAAAATTCATTAAAAAAATAGTCTTACTAGATAAAAACCTAACATTAAATAACAAAAAATATTCGATTTTTTTTAAATTTAAACATTGATGCAAAAAATAAAAAACTCTATGTTGTCTTATATATGCTGTTGCGCCCGTGAAGACGACACTCAACAACCAACACCTAATTTGGAATATAAGAGAAATAATGAAACTATTATAAAATATGAAGATGATAATACAAATTCACTAAAACTTGAGGTAACTTCATTAAATTTGAAATAAATTTAAAACAAATAAAAAAATTAATAGGTTGCTGAATTCAAGCCAGAAACTCCTAGAATCCATAAATATCCTTATTATTGCCCTATCTGCTTTAGATATTTCAACAGTATTTTTTTTGATTTAGTTAATGAATTACAAAAAGTTTTATATTAGAAATGCTTAAAACTAATTGTTGTAACAATTTCATTTGTGAGTTATGTTCAAACGACCTTGAAGAAAGTAATGAAAAAACTATATTGTTTTTTTGAATTTATATTTTTTCTTCAGAAAATAAAAACATGGATTTAAAATGCTTATATTGCACAGCAGAACATATCGTCCTCAAAAATGTTCAGCCCACAGACATTGTAAAAAAAACGAATAAAATAGAAATGGATTAACATTTTTAAAAAGATTAAAAAATATACAGATTCTCCATATATCGAAAAAGTTGTCAAACATCAAAATGAAACAAAAAAGTCGAAATTTTCAAAAGACTTATCTGAAAAATTCACTTTAAATGATGTTCTTCAAGGGCAAAAACAATCAAATATCGCTCAAATTCTTGAAAATGCTTTGAATAAGCATAATAGCGATTCTTTCGTCAAAATTTATCCAAGCCACTCATCAAAAAGAAAGGTTATCGCTTTAAGAAACATAGAAAATGAACAATTAGTTCAAGAATTGACTGATTTTAAACACAAATTAGGTTTTTTTAATAAATTAAAATTAAAAATAAATCTGTTTATTTCTTTAGATAATATGATTCGAAGACAAAAAATCAATGAAAGACAGCAAATAAAGGTTCCCGAGCCTTCAAAACAAATTAAAACATATAGATTTTTATCTCTTACTTAAAAGCTACATGTTCTATATGTAGTTCAGTTTTTCCATTTAAATTCTATAAATATGTATATTTTAAATTTGTTCGCTGTTTATTTTACAATTTTTGAAAAAATTTGTAAATCAGTAAAGTTTTTTTTTTAATTTTTTTTTTCTTTCTCAAAAAAAAGTTTTAAAAAAAGATAAATGGTTTTTTCTTAAAGCAAAAATAACTCTCGTTTGTCATTTTACATTTTATAAATTGTTTATTTTTGAAAAAAGTTGCTGTTAATTATTTAATTTTTGTAAAAAACTTATTTTTTGTCAATAAATTTTTAGTTTATTTTTTTTAGGTTCATCACATTTTTTTAAAAGACGAAAACAAAAAAAATCACATTCTGAACATTTTCTATCAACTAAATGCAAGAAAATCTTATTTCCACAATCCAAACGGATTTCAATGAACAAATCGAAAACAGTCTGAGAGATCTTTTGGAAAAAGTTTGATGTGACTCCATTTAAACTTTTTCACGTTTTCAATCATATTTTTTAGATTTTAAGCTTTTTTGAGCAATTAATCTCTACAAAAGAAGAAGTCAAATTTATTGAAGAGCAATTAAACGATTATGACTCTTTAGTCACTTTGGTTACAATTATCAATAAACTCTTCTTGCATCTTCAGAAAAAAATCACAGAAAAGTTACTACACCCTCCCACAATAACACAAACTTTATCGTATTCGAATAATAAATTAATTTAATTGTTTTCATGGTTTTAGAGTCCAAAACGAAAAGTTTTTTCAAACTGATACCAAAGATTATGAGCTTTTGGAGAAGGTCGTTCAGAAATATGAAGCAGAAATAAGAAATCACATCCGAGTCTATAAATTAATTAAAGAAAATTAAAGAATTATTTATAGGTTGAACAACAATTGAAATTATATGGCGAAACTTTGCAAGTTAAATTGGATGATTCAGAAAAAATCAGGAATGATCTTCTTGAATCCTCTAAAAAACTCCTGAATGTTATTTTTTCTCTCTATCAAATTTTAAACAAATTTTGATAATCTATAAAGGATATAAAAAGAGATAATCATGATCTTGTTGAAAAACTTCAAAAGATCACAGAAAATCATTCGGATCTCGAAAAAAAAATGAAGAAAGTAGAGCTTGATAGGACTTTATTAGAAAACCAATTGATTGGATTGGGGTTGTTCCCATATCGTTTCCAAACAATTGAAAAAACCGAAAAAACACAACTAAATACTTTAAACTCCGTTTCAAATATGAATAATAATGACACTTCTTTTCAAAGGGTAAATTTCGAGTTAGATTATGGCAAAAACGAGAACAATATCAAAGTTTTAAAAAGCAGGACTCCTGAAAAATTTTCCTCTAAAAAAAAGAATTTTTCACCACAAGCACTTTTAAACAATTTGATAAACAATCAAAAGAAAGAGAAAAAAGGGATAACAGATTGTTTGAAATTAAAGATTGAAATTGCAAGAGGAAGAGGAAGCAATGATCTTAGTTCAAAGATCATGAATATGAATTTGAATGCAAACCTAAATAACAAAAAATTCAATAAATTCCCTTTAAGCCATAATATCTCAAATCAAAATACTAATATTAATGAAAACTTTCAAATTAAAACTGATTTTCAAAACAAAAAAGATCTTGAAAGAAAAAAAATCAATCAAAGTGTCCTTCAGAATAATAAATCGAATTCTCATAATAGTAGTCTAGCACCAAATCAATCAATAAATGATTCTATTGGGATTATCAGAGCGAGAAGCAAAAGCTCACATTCTAAAAATAATAACAGTTTTACATCAACCAAAAATTCAAATGCACAAAAAGCCAATAAAAAACTTGATAATAGCTTCCATGTGATGCATGAAAGCAAGGCTAAGGAAAAAAATGAAAACAAAGGGTTTGTGCTTAATTATTTAACTATGAAAAACCAAATGCTTAATTCAAAAAAATGAGGATTGTTCAAAAAAGTTTTTGTGCTCAATTATTTAACTATGAAAAACCAAATGCTTAATTCAAAAAATTGAGGATTGTTTGAATTTTTTTTTTTTTTTTTTTCGTATATTAATAAATTTATTCAAAAATTATTTAATTACGATAAGCTTTTTTTGATTAAAATGTTTAACTAATAAGAAATAAATAAAAAAAAAAAAAATTTTTACTATTTAATCTTTTTAAAAGATGGATAAAAATTTATAACTATTTCAAAGGAAAACAACAAATTAAAATATTGTTTTAAACATCATAAACAAATTAAAAAAAAAAAGTTTTTTTTTCATATTGTGATGACTGCTATTTCTTCTGATATTTTTGAAAAAATTCTGGTTTCTTTCGAAAAGCCTTTAATTATTAAAATTTTTTAACATAAGTAAATTTTTGAGTTAAAAAAACCTCTAAAACTTTAAGCCCATTGTTTTTTTTCTTGAAATCCAACGACATTAAAGCATCCATCAATTTTTTTCTTCTAATTGTATCAATAATTAAATTGAAAGAAATGCTTTTCGGAATACTTCCCCCAGCCAGATTTCCCCCAATCATATCTAAATAATATTAAGATCCACTTTTTCATCACAAAGAAAACAAAAAAAACCTTTAAAAAACTCAATCAACACAGAGTTTTCAGAATCTTTGCTTGATTTAATAATGGATAAGAAATCAGTGAAATTAATTTCTCTTTCTCCTTCTTCTGTCACGCTTTCTATGATTTTGATCACATCATCCCTAGTTTCTGCAATCCCTAAAGAAATCAATGGGTTTTCCAACTCTTGAATATCAATTTCTCCAGATCCATCATCATCTAAAGAATTGAAATATTTTTTCAATTCGTTGATTTCCTGAAGAAAAAATTCGTTAAAAATGAAAATTTCATAACTTTTCTAAAAAACCTTATCAGTAAAATCTAAATTGTCCTTTTTATGAATCGAAAGCCATTGTTTCTGTTCAGTATCTCTCTATACAATTTGAATAATTACAAAGAATAAATATTAAAATGTGAACTAGCTTCTTCTTATAACCAGTGACTTTTCTAAATTGTGACATTTTCTCCTTTATAAGATCATTATGTTTTTTTAATTTTTCACCTATTTATTTTTCTTTATCAAGAAAACCAAAATAATGTGTTTTGTTTGGACCTGAAGCTGCCAAATAATTCTTTATTAAGATGTTTGATGGCTCATATCGCTTAGTCCCTTTCGAGGATTTACCATCGTGAGACTCCCCTTTGGCAATTTTCTCGGGAACACCTTTTAAATTTAAAGAAAGAATCGGTTTTTCAGTGTTCTTTTGTAAATTCATTTGATAAAATTAATTATTTTTTTTTTTTTTTTTTATCTCATTTAATTTTTTTAATTGTCTAGTGAATAAATTAACTGCAATGAATAAAAAATTTTCAAAAAGTCAAAAAAAATGAATCTCATTTTATTTTATTGGAAAAAAACCCTCATTATTGAAATTTACTTTATTTTAGACAAAGAAAAAATGAAGAAAATCAAAATAAGTAATGCACTATTTCAAGTAAAAAAAAATATTCCTTTATTTCAAGCAAAAAAAGACGTTTTTTTTTTTTAATAAATAAATTTAAAAAAGAAAAAAATTTGAAAAAGTTGAAATAATTAAGAAAGAAAAAAAAAGAAAAAAAAATAATTAAATTGGCAGAAAGTCTGATATAAAAAAACTTTAGTTCCTTTTTGTGAAAAAAATCAAAAGTGCATACATAATATTAAAAAAAAACACAACAATTCAACAAGAATAATATCATTTTAATACTAATAATAAAAACAAACAAAAATTTTATTCCGAAGCAGTTTCCTTTTGACTAAAGATTTCCTCAAAGGAAGTGACCTAAACGAAACGATGCTACTCTTTCCACTTTCTTTGGAATTTTCGTCAAAACTTAGAAAATGTACTGTGCTTAACTTCATATTTTTGAGGAATTGCATTTTATTTGCGAGGCTGTTTTTGTTTTCTTCACCATAGCTTTCTTTTGAGTTGAACGAACAATTCAAATCTTCTAAGTCTTCATCTAAAGACTCACTTTCTTCCTGTTCTAAATTCTCTATGTTTGAATGCTGAGTTCTTTCGAAGAAATTGAAAGCTTTGGACTGACCAGAATTCTGGAAATTGAGTGAAGATTGTAATGAATCCATTGTTGAATAATATGACAGTTCTCTATTGAAAGGCACTGTTACTGCAGGAGGTCTCTTTCCAGAGATATTGCCTGAAACATAAGATATTTGATCTAAGCTTGAATATTTCACTGGCTTTAATGAAGAAAGTATGGGAAGAATATCGATAAGAAAAGCTTTTTCATTTTTCGACCATTTTAAAGTTTTGAATAGACCTAAAATGACTTGATCTGAGTCTTGGAGCTTTTCTTTGATTTCAAGATAATTGATTTCGGAGAGCTTTTGAGAATTGTAGAGGAGTTGAAGCAAATGAAAATAATGGCTTTGCAAGAAATCGGTGTTCATTTGACGAAACGAAAATTTTTTTTTACTTTCGAAATTTTAATAAAGTTTTTTAAAAATAGAGATTTTATAAAAATTTACTCTCAAATAATAGATTTATTCTCATTAAATTTTTTCTTACCAAATCTTTTATTGTACAAATAATTTTTTTTTATTAAATTAAAGGAAAAAACAAATAAATATGATTTGATTGCTTTTGTGAAAGGAAAACTTTTTAAAAAAAAAAATATATGATAAAAATTGACTAAAAAAAAAATCTATCGACCATTTTTGAAAATGTTTGAAAAATTAGAATGTTTTTTAATTATTTTCTTAAAAAACCGAAATTTATTGTTTAATAAGCTGTCTTAATTTCTTTTGTGAAAAAATTATAATATCTTTTGATGGGAATTTCTGTTGAATTTTCAACATTTATGGAAAAAAATTTATCAAAATGTTCTTGGATTTAAAATCAATGAAAATTTTTGTTTTAGTTTTTGATGTCATAAATTGCATTTTCAAAGAGATTTTACTTTATTTTAAAATATATCCAAATTTATGATAAATGAAACGATAAATAATTTTTTTAAAAATTTTAATAAATCAAAATTGAGTTTTTAATAAAAAATTGTAATTTCAAAAAATTTTACTTTCTAATTAATTGATCAAAAAATAAAACTCAAATTAGCGTTATTTTCTTTTCAAACCAAATGTATATAAAATTTTTGAAATTTAAAGTTTAATCGATAACTCTGAATTATTTTTTAAAAAGCCAAATAAAAAATTTTTCTTTTCTTCTATTGAATTCCATTTTATTTCAATATTGCTAAAATATAATTTTAATACTAAATTATTAAAGAAATTTCTAAATTTTGAACTTATTGAACGAACACTGTAATGCAAACTCCCTCTCAAACAACTCGATCAACTACTCCATCTTATCTAAAAAATCGAAAAAGCAACCAAGGTACTTTTATTTTTCACTCAAATAATCTCAATATCTTTTTCAAAAAAACTCCAGAATTTGATATTTATGGATATAAAAATGGCATATACCAAGGTGATTTTTTTGATTTTAAACGTGAAGGATATGGAGTTTATATATGGGATGATGGTCAAATATACATAGGAGAATGGAAAGATGATCAAATTGAAGGAATGGGAATTGTTTTTTTCGGATTTGGAGGTTATGTTTATGGTAAATTCATAAAAAATAAACTAAATGGCCCTGGGATTGTCACGTTCCCTAATGGTGATATATATGCTTGTGCAAAGTGGGAAGCGGGGAAATTAGATGGCAGGTGTTTGAAATATTATGATGAAGAGAAAACATGGAAGTACATCAGGTATATGTACACTGTGGAATTGGAGGGACCAATAGACAATGAAAATATTTATAAAGAGTTTTTAGAAATAAAACAGGAAATATTGAAGAAATCTGAAATTCCTTTTGAATATAAAGTAAATATATTGCAATTTACCATAATTTTATCAATAAATTTTTTTAAAAAAGGAATACTTTTATACTTTTCCATTTACCAAATTTTACAAAGAAAAAACTAAAGGAAATTGTAAAAATACTCCGAAAAAATTCATTGATTTTCTGGTATCAGAAGATGATAGTTGGTAGTTTTTGCCTTATATCTATCTATCTATTAAACAAGAATTATTTTGAAGGTATTATGGAATGACTTACAATGGGGTTCCTGATGGCTTGGGAATCTTTGGCTTCAAGAAAAGTATTAGGTTAAGAGGAGTTTTTCAAAACGGAAAATTAAACGGAATTGGAAGATCAGAGCTGGAAAATGGAGATATTTACGATGGAATTTTTCTTGAAGGAGATCTAAATATAGGTAATTTTTCTTAATTTTCCATTTAAATTTTTCTTAATTTTAAAAAAAAATTCTTGTTTTTCTTAGTTTTTTGGTTTTTTTAAAATTTAATTTTTTTCTTAATTTTTCATAATTTGTAATTTGTTATAATTTTTAATAAGATTCATTTCTTTAGGTTTTGTCTTTATAAAAGAGGAAGAAAAATTTATCTATGGAAATTATGAAAACGGGTCTTTGAAGAAACAATTAAAACAAGGTAAAGGATTCCCCTATGATTTACTGAGCGCCTGCAAGCACAACATCTACATCGAAAACTTATCATATTATTATAAATACACTGCTTTAGAAGTGATTTATATGATAGATTTAGATAAAAAATGCTTGTTAATGCATCCTTATTTTCCAAATAAAACGAAAAAAAACGAAAGTCCAAATAAAATGATAAATAACAAAGAAAAAATTAAAAGAAATCAAGAAAATAACAAAGAAACAATAAAATATCAAGAAAATAACAACGAAATTATAAAAAATCAAGAAAATAATAAAGAAACTATCAAGCCTAAAAAAAACGAAACAAAAAATGAAACAATTAAAAAAATTCCACAAAATTCATCAGAATTTCCAACGAAAAACAATAGACATAACAACTTCCAAGCTGAAAATATAGAAGAAAATAATCAGCATAAAATTCCAGAAACAATCGAGCTGCAAAACTCTTTGCAGAGAAAATCGATTTCATTAGAAAGAAGCAAATATTCAGAAATTATGCAACATTCACCCTCAAAAGATCAAATCAAAAATGTTACTTTTAACAATGACACTCCAAAGAAAGTTTCTTTACCAAAGAATGAAGATCATGAGAATACGAACAAAAGACAAAAGGATGGGTTTATTGATGTTTTTAATGAGAAAAAACCCACAAATTTAGAGTATTCAGCTTTCATCAATTCCCAAAATTATTACGAAGACAAAATCGGGGAAATAATGAACAAATTTCAAGAAAATACTGAAATTGAAGATGATGAAGAAAAAACTCTGGGAAAAGTCAACGTTTTTGATTTGAAAAGAAGCTTGCGAGGACCTCCTTCTTTTAGTGAAATAAAAGAAAAAGAACAAGAAAAACCAAAAAATTCCTTAGATAGTTATAAAATAAATGAAGAGAATTCCGAAGATTTCAAAACAGGAAAAGGTCGAACTTCACAAGAAACAATCAAAGAAAATTATTATGGGAATAGAAACGATAATATGAAAGATGATTGTGGAATGAAGAATAAAAACGCTTTGGTTATTTATTATGATAATAATGAGCTCGGTTCAAATGAAGTTGAAATCAATTTGAATGAGTTTGAATGCAAATACTATAATTTATTCAATAATAAAGTTGAAAAATTAGTTTTGAAAAGCTAGAATCAAGGGAAATTGTGGAAGAAACTTTTTAAAAATAAGAAAAAAATTATTTCATTTTAAAAAACTTAAACTTAATTAAATTTTTTTTTGAAATAAAAAAATAAAAAAAAAAAATTAATTTTCTTTTAAATAAATTAAAAAAATTACAAGTCAAAAACATAAAAATTGTTAAACTGCTGATAAATTAAAAAACAATAATTAAGTACTTTTCTTAAGTTTTTCGTTTTTTTTTAAATAAAAAAGAGTTCAAAAGCATAAAACCATGAATACTTTAATCATATCTCACAATCATCATAAGAAAAAATTCCAATGGAAAAGAAATTACAACCCTCAAGATTTTCTCACCCTTCTTTCTTCCGTTTTCCAAATAAAAGAGAAGATTACAGGCCTAAAAGATTTTCGAGGTTTCTTTTTTAAATAATATCAAGAAAAAAAGTCAATTTTCATTGTTTTGTTTTTTTTATTTAAAAAAGGAAATACTTATGATATCGCATATTTCATTAATCATCCCAAAGAAGCTTTGCCACAAGCCTATAATTTGATATTAGCAAATGAAATTATGGCACACAATGCTCATAATTTTAGTTCTAGTCTTTAAAATTAGAAAAATATAAAAGATCAATTCATTTTTTTAGAAAGCTTTGAAAAAAAATCACCCAATAAAAACCAAAACAGTTCTTTCAAACAGAAATTTTTGACCTTTTTGGAGACAATTTTTTTAGAAGCGACAATCACAGGTTTTTTTCGGATAATTTTCTTTTAAATTCAAACGGTATGAAATAAAAACTACAGAAAAAGAATACCTTTTTTTGAAATGCCTATATTTCGAAGAAACCTCATTTGTGAACAATTTTTTCAAAGATGAAATAAAGTAAAAATTTTTTACGCAAATAAATGATAAAAAAAATGTTAATTTTCAGAAATTACCAATGCTTTTGTGACAATATTTTAAAGCTTTTGGTGATAAAAAACGAAAAAAAACATATTTCTCAATCCACTCCCATTAAAAATATTTCAAAAAAATCTGGTGGTTTCGAGATGCCTCTCAAAGAAGAGCTTGCTGAAGAAACTTTTCGTCCTTTAACAAATCTTACAGATAATAGAAATGTGAATATTTGGGTTCAATCAATTTTAAAGAACAAACTGAACGCAAAAGAAATGAAGCTTTTGAATCATTTGATTGAAAAAAACGATGAATTGCTTTTCGCTGCCTTTAAACTTTTCGAAAATGAAAGGGATGAAGAAGAAATTGCTGATACTATTATGCGTATTATTCAGAAATCTAAACAAGTTGAGAATGGTTCTTCTGCCAAGAAGAATCAAAACAGCCATTCAAAGCCGATACATATAAAAAAGGAGGAAGAAGTGAAAGAAATTGATAATTTTAACAATGAAAATAATGCGAGTTATTTCAAAAATAAGAAGCTGAGCTCTTCAGAAAAAAAGGAAAGCCAGAAAGAAGTAAAAGATCTAGCCATGAATAATGTCAATCATAATGAAAATAAAGTGAGGGCAGCTCCAAATTCGGAGGGTAAAGTCAATCACAATGAAAATAAGGTGATTAATAATCAAAATCTGGACGGCGTTCCGAGAATGGCATTAGCTTCTATTTTTAAAGTAAAGACTTTTTTATTTTGTAAATTGTTTTTGAAATTTTTTATATTTTTATTTTTTAAATTTTGCAATTTTTCCTAGTTTTGTGATTTTTGTAATTTTTTTGAATTTTTTAAGGATTTTATGGATGATACCGGTGATCAATTTGAGAACTATGAATATGGAGTAGCAGCATTTCTTTTCAAAAATCAAAATGAAGAAATTGTGAAGATTTTGAAAACTTGCCTCTCAATCGATGTTTTCTAATTAAAAAATCGAATAAAAAACTCATTAAAATTAAAAGCTTGCCGTCAAATTGATCAAAGACCTCACAAAGCAATATTGGGAGAATCTTCTCAATGATAATTTCTCACCTGAAGAAGTAAGAATCCTTCACAATGAGCTAAACAACGCTCGAAATCAAGAAATTCCAATGATAATAGAAGTCTCTATTTAAATTTTATTTATTGATTAAAATTACCCCATTTTTTTAAAAAGGCCTTCAGAACCTCTTATAAAATAAAAAACTTATTGACGAGTTTGAAGCAATATCTTGAGAAAAAAGCCTTAGAAAGCAGTAGAGAACGATCAAAAACGGGTTTTTCTAATATTGTAGGACAAAGAATTTTAGAAAAAAAAGCTTCTTTTAATCTGATTCTAAAAAGAGGCCAGAGTTATAATAGTGATCAGAGGTTGAATACCAACGAAGCTTTGAAGGAAGCGAATGCGAGTTCAGGAATTGAAATAAAAATGATTAATTATGGAGAGAATGCTGAGCTGAAAGCCATTTTAAATAAGTTTCATGATAAGGAAGATGGAGGCCACAATGAAAAATATGTAAAATTTTATGATTTTTTAATAAAAATTTAATTATTTTAATTTAAATTTTATTTATTTTGTAAAAAAATTTGGCATCTTTTTGAAATTTATAAAATTTGAGTGAAAAAATTAATTTCTTTTTAAAATTTAGAAAGAAACTTTGAGAGAAATTCTTGAAAAGGCTGATTTTATACAGAAAACTGATGCGGCGAAATACTATGAGCAATTAGAATCTGTCCTTATTAACATATCTCTAAAAATTTATTGTTAATTTTAGAATAATCCAGCTATGTTAGATGTTTGTAACAAATATTCCAAATTTCACAATATAGCCAAAATAAAAAAAAATCTTATGTATTTCAATTTTTTTAAATGAATTTTATCACAATTTCTTGAACAAAATAGCAATATTCTGGAAAAAGAAGATGAATCAATTGATTTTCAAGCAAGTCCTTTAATGAAAAACAAAGTGAAAAAGCTGAATTCTTTCAAATATTTGATAAGAGAATTGTACGCAACTAAAATGATCACGAAAAAACAAGAAAAACTGTTTTTTTACCTCTATATGGAAGAAGATATGTCAATTTTATCCGCTTTCGAAGTTTATAGAATAACAGAAGATTTGCAGGATTTATTAGAAACACTTGAAATGATTGGAAAATTCCATTTTTTCAAAACAAAATTGGTTTTTTCCAACATTTTATTTAAAATTTATATAAAATTCAAGGATTTTGATGAAATTGAACAATTTGACGAAATGGTTGAAAAACAATTGAGTCTTTTATTTGCCTACAAACGTTATTTGACTGTAAATCATCGAAATAACCTCGAAAAAGTGAAAATCTTCTTTAAAATTTCGTGATAAATTTAATTTTCATTAAGATCATAAGAGCAGGCGATATCTCTTTATTGAAAATTTATCAGGCGTTTAAAATCCATAAAAGCAAAGATGAATTCATCAACACTCTGACAAAACTCGCTGAAGAAAAAACGATAGGTTTTTTAACAATTTTATCTTTAAAATCCTAGGGTTATTGAAACAGAATTGCAGACCCTCGAAAAAATCATTAAGGAAAATACGAAGATAATCTCTGTAGTCGAAAAAAACAAAGAAACTATCGAAAACTTCAAAAGCAGTAAATTTTTAAAGGATTGTGTCTATTTCTCTTTAATTGACAAAGTAAATGAATTTATTGAATTATTTCATGAATTCTTTTGAATTATTCATTTTTTAGCTCATTGAAGATGATCATGTGGTCATGCAGAGCATTTTTGAAATATTTCAATACACCAAAGACAAAGGTGATTTCATTGAGAATATAAAATTGCTTTACAAATGGAAATACAAGAATAATTTAAAAGAACTTCTAACACCAATTTCAGAATCCTCAGATATGAGCCTAGCCGAAGTAAAATCCCATAATTTTTTTTATATTTTGTTAAATTTCAAATAATTTAAAACGTATAAATAAATTTTAAAAGCTCCATTTTATGATGGATTGTGTTGAGGAAGAAATGCCGAATATAATGGGTCCTTATGAATTATACATGATGAGTGAACAGACTCCTGAAGCACTAGAAGAACTCAAAGACACCATAAACATAATCTTAAGAGTTTATAAAAAAGAAATTAACTTTTTCGAAAGAAGTTTCTATATGGCTGCTGTTGAAAACTCTTAGAAAATTCATTTAATTTTAAAAAAAAAAACGTGAACAATTAGCAAAAATTCATAAAAAATTACATATTATTGATAATATTTCAAACCTTGTTTAAAATTTAGAAACCCTCCGAAATTTAATTATATCTTTAATCAGAAGACCTCGAAGTTCTCAATAAAACATGAATCCTGACTCTATTCTAGACCCTGAAATAGCCTCTCTCTGTGCGATTCTCACCAAGACCTTCAATTCACCTAATCAAGAAGAACAAAAAAACGCAGAAGACCATCTCCATAAGCTTAGTCAAACCGATACTTTGAATTTCCTTATTAAGCTTAATACCATTATTCTTGATAAAACTATTAATGGTAAATAAAACTCTAAAAACTAAAAGAAACTTTTTTTATTCACTAGAACAAATCAAATTGTCAGCTGCTAATTATTGCCATAAAATCATAAGAATCATCTCTTTCCCGAACAACACTCAAGGCATTTCAGCGGATAATAAGGTGCATTTATGCACGATGCTCTATAATACCTTGAATTCGGAAAACGCCAGTTCTAAAGTCAAAAGAAACATCCAAGATGCTTTTGGAATTTTTCTTGGAGAAGATGCAGGTTTTTATTTAAAAACATAATATATTTACATAAATATACATAAATAAATCATATATTATATTATTATCAATGTTTTTTTTTAGACAATTCATTAAAGAATAAACTGTTGATAAAAATCAATGAACATGTGATGTCGAATACGCCACATGAGATTTTAGGTGCTTTATATACGACCACTGCAATCTTGAGATCATTGAATGCTAACACACAAATCAATATTTTCTTTACACAAATCATTAATCCTTTAATATCTCTCGCTAGAAACGTTTATCTCAATATAATCGGCAATATGACAGGTTATATTCAAGCTGATCAAGAAAAAAATCAGGAAAAATGTGAAATTTCATTAAAACTTTTGGTTGTTAAGTAAGTCTAATTTAAAAAAAAAATCGAATTTTTTTTTATTTTTATTTTCTCTTTACAAAAGTCTTGAAATTATGAGTACTTGGGCACAAACAATTGTGAATTTCATTTATAAAATGAGTGATTTAAGAGACCAATCATTAAAAAATGTTTTAATTAACGACAATCTAGCAAATTTATTCGTGCAAATCATGTTTTTAAACCTTGAAAGCACGAAACAAATAAAAGAATGCATTATCAGCACCACAACATTCCAGAAAATCGATAAGCTAATAAATGAGTTAAAGGTGTCTTGTTTTGGATGTTATCAAAAAATTATCAACTTTATTTTCGATGCTCCTGCTGGATACAATTATAATCTTTCACATTTCTTTAATCTTTTGCAAACATTCCTTCCCAGTTTAATAGTTTCTTTGAACAAATTTTGCACGAACACCAATTTCGAGATTCAGACTTTTTCGGAAGTAAAATAACATTTAAAATACAGTTCTATTAAAATTAGTGAATAAAATTAATTAATAATTTTGTCTATTCATTGAGATTGTTCATAATTAATATTTTCAATAATTTTGTTGATTTTTCTGTTTTTAAAAAAATATGAATAAAATTAAATTTGATAGAATGGAACTGAAACATTAGTAGTGGACTGCTTGAGCTTTTTGTCAAAATGTGCAGGTCAAATTGAGTTCTACAAGATTTTTTCTGATTGGAAAAAAACGTACATTCTGATTCAATCTTTAAAATTAATTTAATTGAGATAAATTAAATTTATTTATAAAAAGTCTGATTGTTGAAGTCATTCTCGATTT
>JFJP01045733.1_pt1 | contig 15727 bp, 11 predicted proteins | sample 431651 | NCBI WGS metagenome assembly JFJP01 (sample SAMN02602958, study PRJNA72255) | Microbial mat metagenome, whole genome shotgun sequencing project. | biome: fresh water; feature: sink hole; material: water; isolation source: purple microbial (photo- and chemosynthetic) mats found in... | reverse complement strand
GGACATTATGGTTTGTCGTTTGAATACTATTCGCATTTCACTTCGCCCATCCGGCGTTATCCGGATATGATGGTACACAGGTTGCTCGAAAAATATCTTGCCGGTGGCAGATCGGCAAACGAACAGAAATACGAAGACCTGTGCAAACACTCTTCCGACATGGAAACCCGCGCCGCCAATGCCGAGCGGGCTTCAATAAAATACAAACAGGTTGAATTTATGCAGGATCACATCGGTAAAATATACCACGGAGTAATTTCGGGGGTTACCGATTTTGGAGTTTTTGTTGAACTTGATAATAAAATAGAAGGAATGATTCCGATTCGGGAACTGGATGATGATTTCTATATTTTCGATGAAAAAAATTATTCACTGGTGGGAAGACATTCACATAAAACTTACCAGTTGGGCGATGACGTAACAGTAAAAATCTGGCGTACCAATTTAGAAAAAAAACAACTTGATTTTCAAATTGCTACAAAAGAAAAATGAATTGGTTTTGAATAACAATCGTAAATTATACAACCATTTACAGGCGTTTTGGAGATTTCATTTTTAATGTCGTCTATTTAAGTTAAAAGTTCAAAATTGTTTTTTGGGGAAAATAAATGGTTATATTTGCTTTCCGTTTAAACGAAGTAAAAAGAAAATAAAAATGCAGACCAAAAATGAAACCGGGTATAAAAAAGATCTTAACCGAGAAAACATTTTAAAAATTGCCCGCGAAATTTTCAGCAAATACGGATTTAAAAAAACTACGCTCGACGATATTGCAAACGCTGTGCGCAAAGGGAAAAGCTCTCTCTATTACTACTTCGAAAGCAAGGAAGATCTGTTCCAGGCCGTTATAATGAAAGAGGTTGATATTTTAGGTCACGAACTCGAAATTGTTATCAACCGAAATACCGATCCAATTGATAAACTGCGCGATTATATTCTAACCAAACTCACCACTTTCAGGAGTTTGGCCAATTTTTACCATGCCATTGAAAACGATATTACTGCCGTTGGTTTTATAAACGACATCAAACGCCGCTACGAACAGGACGAAATTCGCATGATTAAACGAATTTTAATTGAAGGTGTACGGAAAAACGAATTCGAAATTTACGATTTTAACCTTGCCGCCATTGGAATAACAACTGCAATAAAAGGTTTGGAAATGCCACTTTCGGCAGGTACTTACGGTAATGTAAACCTCGAAAACAGCGTTGATATTATTCTGAAAATTATTTGCTACGGAATTAAGAAGCGATAGTTTTAAAAAATAAAAGGCCGGTTCAACAACCAGCCTTTTCTCAATCAACCTAAACCTAAACTAAACCAAAAACCAAACCATCTTTCAATGGTGAGTAAAACTGATGTTTACTCTTTGTAGTATCATTAAAACACAGTGTTGCAAAAAAAGTTTACGAAAGCATGTTTTTTTTTCACTTTTTTTTCACTTTTTTTTGTGCTTACTTCTGTAACTCAATAATCATGGCCGTTTTAGCCGGAATTATTATTTCAGAAATATTTAAAATTTCTTTCGATGTTATAATTTCTCTCCCTTTTTGATAGCCATTTGTTATTTCCGAGAACCGTTTTGTTGTCACTTTTTTCTCAGTTTCGTTTTTATTCAGCATCACCATTACAACCTCATCGTTATTATAACGGAAATAGACGTAAATTCCATCTTCGGGTACAAAATGCATCAGTTTACCGTTATGTACCACAGTTTTGTTTTTCCTCCAATTCTGAATTTTGGCTACATAATCCTGCATATCTTTTTGTTGGCCGGTAAGTCCCAGGCCAGTAAGTGCATTTACTTTATCACCTTGCCAGCCTCCCGGAAAATCTGCACGGATATTTCCATGTTCACCACCATCATGGCGCATTAAAATTTCAGTTCCATAATAAATCTGTGGTATTCCGCGCATGGTTAAAAACAGGGCAACACCCATTTTATGTAAATTAACGTCTTGTCCAACCTGAACGTAAAAGCGTGACATATCATGATTATCAGGGAAAATAACGAGGTTGTCTGCATCGGGATACAGAAAATCGTTGGCTACCGATTCGTAAATTTGTAATAATCCATCAGTCACGTTTCCCCTATTGTTAAAACCGCTGCTTACTGCATTTTGCAGCGGAAAATCCATCAGACTGGGCAAATAACATTTGTATCCATCGGAATTGATTTTCCCTTTTTGCCAATACGATACAATGGCCGGATTCATTGTCCATTCTTCGCCAACAATATTAAAGTTGGGGTATTCATTCAATAATTGTTTTGACCAGCTTGCCATCATATTTTTATCAGGATATGGCCATGTATCCTGCCTGATTCCTTCCAATCCAACATATTCAATCCACCAGATACTATTCTGAACGAGGTACACTTCCATAAAAGGATTTCGCTGATTCATGTCGGGCATTGTTGGTACAAACCATCCGTCAACCATCGCTTTCCGATCGACTTCAGAAGCGTGCGGATCCTGGTTTACCGTGCGACGGTGAGTGGTTATTTTATAATCAGGATAATTGTTAATCCAATCAGCCATCGGGAGGTCGTTCATCCACCAATGCTCTGACCCGCAATGATTAAAAATCATATCCATAATTAGTTTCATGCCCCGTTTATCCAGCTCGTCATTTAGTTCGCGGTATTCTTCGTTTGTACCGTATCGCGGATCTACTTTATAAAAATCGGTAGTTGAATAGCCATGATAAGAAACCTTGGTCATGTTATTTTCGAGTACCGGGTTGAGCCAAACTGCAGTAAATCCCATTTTCTGCAAATAATCAAGCGAGTTAATTATTCCACGGATATCTCCACCGTGCCGACCATCCTTATCATTGCGGTTGGGTTTTTCTTTCATCCCTTCTACCCAGTCATTATTTGGATTTCCGTTGATAAACCGATCGGGTGTTACCAGGTAAATCACATCTGAACTGTTAAATCCTGTGCGGTTAGCTGATCCCTTTTCACGTGCTTTAAGTTCGTACGGGTAAGTTGCAACTACTTTATTACCGATGGTAAATTGTATATCAAATTTACCGGGCTGAACATTTTCTGCGAGTCGTAAATTGATAAACAGGTAATTCGGACTTTGAACTTTTGATACGGTAACTAATTCAACCCCCTGATAAGTAAGTTTTACGTTGGTTGCCGAAATGTTTTCGCCATAAACCATCAGTTGTAATTCGGGCGATTTCATGCCAGCCCACCAAAACATAGGTTCCACACGTTCCACTTTTTGTGAAAATGAATTCAGAAAAAGTGAAATTGCAATAAGTGTAAAAATGTATCGTTTCATTTTGCTTTTCTTCGTTTTATTTATAAAATTCCTTTTCGCTGTTTCCTTCCAGAAGAACCGGTTTTCCCCAAACTTCAAGCATAACAGCCACTTTCGAATAATTTACAATCGTTAACCGATCTTTCTCCTTTTTCAGGCTTAAATGTGCTCCCCTGAAATCAATCCTGAATTGATAAGATTTCCAGTTGTTGGGTAAAAATGGATCTAACATTAATTTTTTATCATGGGCGCGCATTCCGCCAAATCCCATTACAAATGCCATCCAGGTTCCGCCCATGCTCGTAATATGCAATCCATCTTCGGTGTCATTATTGTAATCGTCCAAATCTAATCTTGAAGTGCGTAAATACATTTCGTACGACTTTTGCTGATACCCGATTTTTGCCGCCAAAATTGAATGAATACATGGCGAAAGCGAAGATTCGTGAACGGTTAACGGCTCGTAAAAATCGAAATGCTGTTTTAATTCGTCAACAGAAAAATCGTCCTCGAACCAAAACATGCTTTGCAATGTATCAGCCTGTTTTATATAACACGATCGCAAAATTCTGTCCCACGACCATTTCTGGTTGATTGGTTTATCGCTGGCAGAAAGTTCGGATACAGGTATTAACTCTTTATCATCAAAACCATCCTGCTGAAGATAAATATTTCGCTCGGCATCGAACGGGAAATACATTTTCTCAATGATATCTTTCCAGCGTTTAGTCTCTTTAATGGCATTAAATTTCCATTTCGAAATCATTTCTTCGTATAAATACGGAAATTCCTTTTGCAGGAACTCAACCGCTTCGAGGGTGTATTTTAAAGTCCACACGGCCATGTAATATTCTCGTATTCGTTTGGCCCCGTTACGCCAAGCATTACATATTGTTGCTTTTTCTCCGACCAGTTGATGCGCTGGCTCCAGAAACGACTAATTCCGAGCAACACCTCGAAACCATAGGGAGCAAGATATTCCTTATCGCCGGTATAGTTGATATAGTTGTAAATGGCATAGGCAATTGCACCGTTCCGATGGATTTCCTCGAAGGTAATTTCCCACTCGTTGTGACACTCTTCGCCATTTATGGTTACCATCGGGTACAATGCTGCCCCACCATTGAAACCCAGTTTTTCGGCATTTTCGATGGCTTTGGTTAAATGCCGGTGACGATACAGCAAAAGTTTTCTTGAAATTTCAACAGGTGCTGTACTTAAATAAAATGGCAAACAATAGGCTTCGGTATCCCAGTAAGTTACGCCGCCATATTTTTCGCCGGTAAATCCTTTAGGTCCAATATTTAACCGTTCGTCCTCGCCAGAATAAGTTTGGTTAAGCTGAAAAATGTTGAACCTGATTCCCTGCTGGGCTGCTACATCGCCCTCAATTTTTATATCGCTGGTTTCCCACTTTTTCAACCAAAGGTTTTTGTGACTTTCGAGCAACAAATCAAATCCTTTATTCCCTGCCCGACTTACCAATTCCTTTGCTTTTTGAGTAAGTAGTTCTATCTGAAAATCCAGTGATGAAATTGTAGCTGCAAATTTTTCAATTGTAATAACATCACCAACATTTACATTAACTTTTTGGAATGCTTCAATGTATTTTTCGCGTAACAAATTTGTTATTTCGGATTTTTCAGGGTGGCCATTTTTAACTACCTGAAAACACATGGCGGTGCAAACCTGGAATTTTGTTTTTAAAGTTTCGATAGTTAGAAAACCATCATTATTGTTGACCTCTTTCGAAACTTCAATCCAAAATTTTTCATCGTAGTTTGAATCCTCGTTAAAAACATCGCCGTCGAGGTATGGACTGATCACTATTTCACCTGAAAAATTGATTGCTTGTACAGCATACCGGATAGCGCCAATTGCAGTATTATCGATGCTTACAAAACGTTGAGCATTTACTTCAACCTGGTTCCCGTTTTCCAATTCGGCAACAAAACTTCGCGAAAGCAAGCCATGCTGCATATCCAGAACACGTTTAAACGAATGTATTTTGGCTTTTGCAAGATCAAGTTCAACACCATTGATTGAAATATTTATTCCAATCCAGTTGGTAGAATTAATGATTTTTGCAAAATACTCGGGATACCCGTTTTTCCACCAGCCAACCCGTGTTTTGTCGGGATAATAGATTCCTGCAACATACGAACCCCGCAATGAATCGCCCGAATATTTTTCTTCGAAATTGGCACGCTGCCCCATTTTACCATTCCCAATACTGAAAATACTTTCAGATATTCGGTTATTTTCGGGATTAAAACCTTCTTCAATTACAAGCCAATCGTGATATTTTATATAATCCTTCATTTTACCTGTTTCTTTAATTCTCCTTTGGGAGTATCAATATCATCAACAAAAAATACAGTTGCAGCGGCAATAATCATTGAAATTCCACCAGCAACCAGCGCCCAGATTGCATCACCATCAAAAAACCTCCGCATCAGAAATCCTAAAATACTTGCGGCCAAAATTTGAGGAATGACAATAAAAAAGTTAAAAATTCCCATGTAAACTCCCATTTTATTAGCTGGTAACGAGCCGGTAAGAATTGCATACGGCATGGATAAAATACTTGCCCATGCAACTCCAATAGCAACCATTGAAACCAGCAACAAATTAGGATTTGTGATAAAATAGAACGACAATAACCCAATTCCACCAATTATGAGGGAGATAGAATGTGTTAATTTCCGGCTGGTATATCGCGCCAAAACCGGCAAACCAAAAGCAACAATTGCAGCAAAACCATTGTAAATTCCAAACAAAACCCCAACCCAGTTAGCCCCTTCGTTATACAAGGCCGAAGTTGTGTCGCTGGTTCCGTAAACATGCCCGGTAACAGCAGCCGTGGTGTAAATCCACATGGCAAAAAGAGCAAACCACGAAAAAAACTGAACAACAGCCATTTGACCCATGGTTTTTGGCATGTTAATCATGTCGGTCATAATTTCAACCAAACCATTCTTTGTTCTTTCCGATTTCGATAACAAATAAGTTATAAACTGAATAATGCCATAAACTGCCAGGCCACCTCCCAAAATATACAATTCCTTTTCAAGCCCACGGTTATAAACAAAGTAAAGCATCGCCAGCCCAATTATTAAGAAGATTGAACCATTCCGAAGAAATACATTTAGCAGTTCAGATGCAGGTCTGTAATTGAAAACAACCGACGAATTTGTTTTAATCTTTTCTGCTTCAAATGCTTTCATTTCGTCGGGCGAATATTCCTTCGAACTGAAAACCGTCCATAAAACAGCCCCGATAAAAACAATTCCACCCACATAAAACGACCATTTTACCGAGGGAGGAATAATTCCTTCGGGAGCAAAGTTTTCAATTCCAAGCCAGTTGGTCATTGCATAAGGCAGAAAAGATGCAACAATTGCGCCTGTTCCGATAAAGAAACTTTGCATTGCAAATCCTCCGGTTCGCTGTTCCGAAGGCAAATTGTCGCCTACAAAAGCACGAAACGGTTCCATCGAAATGTTTATCGAAGCATCCATAATCCAGAGAGTGCCCACTGCAATCCAAAGTGTTGGAGAATTGGGCATAAACAATAACGCCAGCGACGCAAGCACGGCTCCCACCAGTAAATATGGCCGACGCCTACCCAGTCTTCCCCAGGTTTTATCGCTGTAATGGCCAACAATTGGCTGAACAATTAATCCTGTTAACGGCGCTGCAAGCCAGTACACTGCGAGCCGATCCACATCGCCACCCAGAGTTTGAAATATTCTGGAAACATTTGCATTTTGAAGCGCAAAACCAAATTGAATACCCAGAAATCCGAAACTCATATTCCAGATTTGCCAAAAACTTAGCGTAGGTTTTTTTACCATAACACCTGTATTTAAAAATGATTTAAAGCTGAAGTATGATTTCAGCAAATAGAATTTTGCGAATTAAACAGAAGTATTTTTGTTGATTTGCCGGAACAAATATAAAGCAGAATTCTTTACAAATCCAAATTTCACAACAACAGCAAAGTATTAAAAACCAGCTTTTTCTTATCGAAAGGGTTATTTCAAACGTTTGCGGGCGATGAAAATATTTTTTTGATTTTTTTTTAAAACTCAGACGAACCTCTTACAATAAGATTCGCATTCAGCACTTTAGTCTCGAAAGGAGAATCGCTTTTATGAGCCAGAATTCGGTTTAGAAGTAGTTCGGTAGCTACAGTTCCCATTTCGTAACCATGTTGATCGACCGAAGTAAGCGCTGGGTCTGTAATTCCTGATAAACGGCCATCGGAGAAACCAACAACTGAAATTTGGGCTGGTATTTTAAAACCTCGCTTTTGAAGGGTTTGCATGGCCCCAATTGCGGTAAGGTCGTTTACGGCAAAAAGACCATCAAACGAAATTTTCTCTTCCAAAATATGTAAAATGGCAATTCTTGCTTTTTCAAAGTTATCGGCTTCAATAATAAATTCGTTACGAACTTCAAGTCCGGCTTCGTTTAAAGCTTTTAAATAACCCTCTTTTCGAAGCTGACCAATTAACAGGTTTTGCGGCCCTGCAAAATGGACAATTTTTTCCCGTCCACCCTCAATTAAATGTTTTGTTGCACGGTAAGCAGCTTCAAAATCGTCAACTATCACCTGGTCGGCATCAAAACCCGGAACTACCCTGTCATAAAATACCAGCGGAACTTCGTTCTCGCGAACCTTGTAAAAGTGATCAAAGTTCTGGGTTTCTTTTGAAATGGAAACCAAAATTCCATCAACACGATTTGCCAAAAGTGTCCGGGTATTCACCACTTCGCGATCGTACTTTTCGTTCGACTGGCAAATGATAACATTAAATCCGGCATCATACGCTACATCTTCAATTCCGCTGATTACCGACGAGAAAAAGTAATGTACTATTTCGGGAATAATAACACCTATGGTATTGCTTCTTCTTTGTTTTAAACTTAATGCAACGGCATTGGGCTGATAGTTTGATTTGAGGGCCAGTTCGTTTACAGCTTTTTTAGTTTCCACGCTGATATCAGGGTGATTTTTGAGGGCCCTGGAAACTGTTGATGGAGAAATTTTTAACTCCCTGGCAATATCTTTTATGGTAATTAATCCGCTTTTCATTGTTTAATTTGACCAAATAAGTAATGGACGGTTTAAAATAATTCACCGATTTGGTATTGATAAAAGTAATACTTATCTGCACATAAAATCACGCTTACATGATATTATACAACACCTAAACCGATCAGTAATTGGTGACAATAATTTCGTTAATGGCAAATCTTTTGGTGGCGTTGGAATTAATCATCCGCCGGGCTGGCACGCGGGAAATATTGAATTCTTTATAAATTTCGTCGAAGAAATTATCATTGGGATCGTGGTTTTTTGGGTCTGAATTGCTTAACATTTGTTTAATTTCCTTTTGATTAAGACGATGGAATAAATCTCCAAGTTGTATTTGTTCAGCATCATCGAATTTAAATTTGCTGTACGATGTAAAATCCGATGTTTTACTAATTGGACGATAAGGCGGATCAAAATAAACAAACGAATTATCTGCTATATCAGCTTCAACCGCTGTAAACCTTTCATTTTTGATAACTGCAACGGAGAGAAGTTTTGACACTTTTATGAGGTTTTGTTCATCCAGAATATTAGGGTTTTTATATCTGCCCGCCGGCACATTAAATTCTCCTTTTTGATTCAGGCGAAAAAGACCGTTAAAACAGGTTTTATTTATAAATATAGTTTGTGCTGCCCGCAAAATCCATTCATCGTTATATTTTGAAAAATTGATTTTTAACAAATTCCGGTTGAAGTCTTCTCTTGTTTTATAGTAAAATTCAGATTGTGCTTTATCATCTAATTTTTCGTAATTTCTTTGAAATAAATCCAACGTTTCAATGAGTTTAAAAACATTTTGCTGAATTACGCGGTAAGTTAAAATCAAATCCTCGTTGATATCGTACAAAAATGCCGATTGAATATTGTAGTGCTGCGCCACATCAAAAAAAACGGCGCCGCCACCGATAAAAGGCTCATAGTACCGGGTAATTTTTCCATTTTTAAGATCATCGGGATAAAAATCACGAAACTTATTAATCAACTGACCTTTGCCACCAGCCCATTTCAAAAATGGTTTGGCAATTGAGTCGTTTGTTTGTTCACCGGTTGTTATTACTACAGATTTTTTGAGTCGTTTCGCTTTTTCCATTCAGCTTGTGCAAAATATTGGTTTAACTTTCAAAACTAAAAGTTTTTAATCCAAACCGACACTAAATAAACTATTTGTTTTCGCAGTTCAGAAAATCATCCCAAGCTTACCCACCTGTTCCGACCTGTTGCATAACATGTTTGGTGCAATCGTAACCGCAAACGTTTGCGGAATTTAGTGGGTAAAATTTCATAATAATTCATTAACATTTTTTTTACATTCGCCCCGAATTTATGCGAAAAGTTAAATAGAAGTAGATATAATTTGTTGATTATTTGCCAATTAAGAGACAGTTAATTTATTTAACAAACGTAATAAACGATTATAAACTAATAACAATTAAAATGAGGATTATTCGAAAAAACCTTAAAGCTATTTTGTTTTTGGTTGCGGTACTAATCACAACATCAGGTTATGCGCAGCTAAAAACAATTACGGGTAAAGTAACCGATGCCGTGAACGGAGAATCGTTACCTGGTGTTAGTGTTGTAGTTAAAGGAACTACAAACGGGGCTGCTACTAATTTAAACGGGGATTACACAATCAACGTTGAAACTGGTCAAACACTTGTCTTTTCATATATTGGTTATACTTCGCAGGAGATGACAGTAAATGGAGAAATTGTGATTAATGTGCAAATGTCACAATCTTTGGAAAAGCTGGATGAGGTTATTGTAATTGGGTACGGTTCGGTAAAAAAATCAGACGCAACCGGTTCAGTAATGGCAGTCACTTCCGACGATTTTAACAAGGGAACAATTACATCTGCACAGGATTTACTTGTAGGAAAAGCCGCCGGAGTTGTTATAACATCTGCGGGTGGAGCTCCCGGCAGCGGTTCAACCATCCGTATCAGAGGAGGCTCATCATTAAATGCATCTAACGATCCGTTAATTATTATCGACGGAATTCCGATTGATAACAACAATGTTTCAGGTAGCAGCAATTTTCTTTCATTCGTCAATCCGAATGATATTGAATCGTTTAATATTTTAAAAGACGCTTCTGCAACAGCAATTTATGGTTCAAGAGCTTCCAATGGAGTAATAATAATTAACACTAAAAAAGGGAAAGCAGGAAGCCCGATGACAATTAATGTGGATATNNNNTATATGGAGCTGATAGTTACGATAAACTTTGGAATGCAAATACAAACTGGCAAAAAGAAATTTTTCGGGTTGCTGCAGCACAAGACAACAATTTAAGTATGTCGGGTTCAATTAAAAATTTGCCATACCGGGTTTCTGTTGGTTATACAAACCAAAGTGGGATTATGATGAATACCGATATGGAAAGGTTAACCGGAACATTAAGTTTAAATCCAACTTTCATGGATGGCAATTTAAAAGTAAATGCGAATGCAAAAGGAATGATTACCAATAATAACTTTGGTGATGCAGGAGCTTTGGGATCGGCAATTTCGATGGATCCAACCAAGCCGGTAAGAGATGGAAATCCAAATTCAGACGGCTATTTTCAATGGAGCAACTACGGGGCAAATCTGGGAACACCAAACCCGGTGGAGCAACTAATGGCTGCTGATAATAAATCGAAAGTTAACCGAATTGTAGGTAATGTGGAATTAAATTACAGATTGCCATTTTTCCCCGATTTACGTGCGAACCTAAACGTAGCTACCGATTATTCAACAGGAGAAGGACATAACAATCGCCCGACAACCTCGCCTTCGGTACTTACAAGTCCATTATGGGGAAGATTGAGTAATTACGACTCGCAAAACGTCAATAACCTTTTTGACTTTTACCTCAATTACGTGAAAGACATTGAAAGTATTAAAAGCAGAATTGATGCAACAGCCGGTTATTCATGGCAGCATTTCCAACGTGAAGGAAGTACCTGGACACGCGGTGTTGTTGATGCAAACCATCCATTTCAGGAAACCGAAAATTCATCGTTTATTACCGAAAATTACCTGGTTTCGTTTTTTGGCCGTTTGAATTATACCCTTGCCGAAAGGTATTTATTTACAGCTACTGTTCGGAATGATGGTTCTTCGCGCTTTATCGGTGATAATCAGTGGGGATTTTTCCCTTCTGTAGCATTTGCCTGGAAAATTAACGAAGAATCATTCTTAAAAGACGTCAACTTTGTTTCAGATATGAAATTAAGATTAGGCTGGGGGGTTACCGGACAACAGGATATTGGAAATGACTATCCGGCGCAGGCCACTTATATAACATCTTCACCAGGTTCTTATTATCCGGTCGGCGGACAGTTTTTACCAACACTTCGTCCGAGCGCATACGACCCTGATATTAAATGGGAAGAAACTACAACCCAAAACATTGGTTTGGATTTTGGTTTCTTTGATAACAGAATTTCGGGTTCCATTGATTTATACAAACGTGTTACCGATGACTTATTAAACACCGTAACAATTCCGACCGGCAGTAACTTCTCAAATACCCTTTTAACAAACGTAGGTAGTTTGGAAAATAAAGGAGCTGAATTTGCTTTGAATTTAATACCTGTTTCAAAAAAAGATGTATCACTTGAAATAGGTTTTAACTTAACATACAACGAAAATAAAATTACAAAACTTTTGTTGAACGATGATCCGGATTACATCGGAATACTTTACGGAGATGCTTTTACCGGACAAAAGCAGGTAACCCGCGTTGGTTACCCGGCTTACTCCTACTTTGTAAATCAGCAGGTTTATTATTCAAACGGATACCCAATTGAGGGAATGTATGTTGACCTTTCGGGTAAAGGGGGAACAGTAAATGGCGATAACGAAGACAAATACATTTATCATAACCCGGTTGCCGATTATCTGATGGGATTATCAGCCCGTTTTACCTATAAAGATTTTGATTTTTCTGCATCATCGCGCACAAGTATAGGTAACTATGTGTACAACCAAATTGCAGCCGGTGCCTCGTATGACCAGATGTCTCAAATTGGTTACTGGAAGAATTTTCCAAAATACCTCGATGATACTCAATTCGTAAAACGTCAGTTTACCAGTGACTATTTTGTTAAGAATGCTTCCTTTTTTAAACTGGATAATGTAAGTATTGGTTACTCACACCGTGACATAAGAGGTAAAATGATACCCAGACTTAGTTTTACTGTTCAAAATGTGTTAACGATTACAAAATACGAAGGTATTGATCCTGAAGTACCGGGTGGTATTGATAACAACTTCTACCCAAGGCCCCGTACCTTTATGTTTGGCATTGGTTTTACCTATTAACAATTTAAAATAGTTTGACATGAATAAAAATAAAATATTATTGACAATATTTCTTTCGGCACTGATGATTACATCGTGCGTGAATGATTTGGATGTTACTCCGCAGGATCCGGATACCATTATGGCTGGAAATTTAAATGATAATCCGGTTTACATGAAACAGGTTCTGGGTAAAATCTACGCCAGTTTTAATCTTGCAGGACAAGGAGCAAATGGTGGTGCTGATATTGCAGCATCTGACGAAAACTTTTTCACAACAACACGAGCACTCTGGAATTTACAGGAAATAACTACCGATGAGGCCATTTGTGGATGGGGTGATGTAGGAATTGCCGATTTAAATACACAAACCTGGAGTCCAAGTAATCCTTTTCTTACCGCGGTTTATCAGCGACTTGGGCTAACTATTACCTACGCAAACGACTTTATCAGACTTACAGCAGATAATACAGATGCTGATGTGAAGCGTTACAATGCTGAAGCACGTTTCTTAAGGGCGTTAGCTTATTACTGGTATATTGATTTGTTTGGAAATCCTCCTTTTACAACCGAAAAAGATGTAGTGGGTAAATTTTATCCGAAACAAATTCAGCGTGCCGATTTATTTAAGTATATTGAATCTGAATTAAAAAGCATTGAAGATTTACTGGGCGAACCGAAATTTTCATATCCACAGGCTGACAAAGCTGCTGCTCAAATGTTACTTGCAAGACTTTATCTGAATGCAAAAGTGTATACCGGAACTGCACAATGGGAAAACTGCAAAACTTATTGTGATAAGGTAATTAACAGCGGAAAATATTCACTGGCACCAAATTACCGCCAAAACTTCAGCGCCGATAATGATGGTAGAAAAAACCCGGAAATGATCTTTGCCTGGGAACAGGATGGAATAAATACCCAGGGTTATGTTGGAACTACATTTATTATCGAATCAAGCAGCGATGCAACATATATCAGGGCTGAAGATTATCATGGACTTACATCGAACACGAACTGGAACGGTAACCGTGCAAGAAAAGAATTTATGAATATTCTGGTAGATACACTTGCCACTTATGGCGGTTCAATTCCAGCCAACGATGTTGAATTTTCGAAATCCAAGGATAAAAGGGTTTTCCTGAAAATGAAAAAAAGCATGGATATTCCCAGTGCATCTTCAAGCGGAGATTATGGTATTGGCGTTTACAAATTCACAGCAAAAAATGCCGATGGAAGCAAAGCCGCCAATTACAATCCTGCCTTTGCAAGCACCGATTTTCCAATCTTCAGGTTGGCCGATGCTTACCTGATGAGGGCAGAAGCACAATTCAATTTAGGCAGAAGCACTGAAGCAGTGAACGATATAAATATTATCCGTACACGTGCATTCGGAAATACCAGTGGAAATATTACCACTGCCCAGCTAACTCCACAATTTATTCTGGATGAACGTGCCCGTGAATTTTACTACGAAGCGCACAGACGTACAGATTTAATCAGATTTGGACAATTCACCGATGGAACTTACAAATGGCAATGGAAAGGCGGAACTTTCAACGGTTCACAAACCAGCAGTCATTTAAACCTCTTCCCGATTCCGGGTGATGAGGTGTCGGCAAATCAGAATATAAAACAAAATCCAAAGTATTAAACTTTAAAATTTTAATAAGATGAAAAACAAAATAATAATATTACTGATTGGATTAACCGGATTGTTATCCTCCTGCGAAAAGGATGGCGAACAAATATTTATGCTCGACAACCCTGTTAAGCCCGAAATAGTTACAATGCCCGATTTAACTTTGAAAAGAACAAACGGAACGCAAATTCTTGAATTTGTTGGCACTTCTGTTGATCCGGGGTTTCAGGCATCTGCAAATTATTTCCTTGAAGCATCTGCAGCAGGAACTAACTTCTCAGAACCAATTGCAATTATAAATGGTATTCAGGGTAAATCAATGAAAATTTCGGTAAGCGAACTAAATGGCATTCTGCTTAAAAAATTTCCTGCCAATGAAGTTTCTTCAGTCGATTTCCGGTTAAGATCTGTTCTGGTAGTTGATGCAGGAACAACTGCTCCGGGAACCGGCAACAAACCATTTGAATATACATCGGCAACAAAAAATGCAAAAGTTACTATATATGGATTGCCAAAACTGGATTTGATCAACTCAGGCATCGATCAGATAATTGAATCTCCTCTTGGCGATGGAAAATATTCAGGATATGTTAAACTGAATACAACCAAACCATTTACTTTAAAGGATCCGGATGCAAATATCGTTTACGGTGCAAATGGTGCAGTACTTGCCGTAAATGGTAATCCAATTGTACCTGCCGATAACGGTTGGTTCGCGATGGAATCGAACACAAAAGCTCTTACATATAAAATGGATCCATACATGGTTGGCCTGGTTGGTTCTTCCACACCCAATGGATGGAATGCACCCGACCAAAAAATGGATTATAACGCCAAATCGGGCAAGTGGTCAATTACAACTGATTTAATTGTTGGCTTCATCAAATTCAGGAGAAACGACGGTTGGGGTTGGGAACTTGGTCCCGACAATACAGGCAGTCTTAACAAATTAATAAAAGGTGGTGTCGGTAATGATATTCCGATTAATGCAGCGGGCAATTACACAATTACCCTTACAATTAACACTGATGGAGTAACAGGAAGTTGTACCATTGTTAAGAACTAATTTTATGAACCATTTAAAAAGATTTTATATGAAAAAAATAACCATATACAGGTTTTTAGCTTTCCTGGTTACATTAACAGTTGTGTTAGGTTCATGTACAAAGGAAATGTCGGAAGTAAGATTGGAACCCACACTTTCAACTTCTCAAACTTTTGGAGTTAAATCCGACTCAGCAACAGTAGTTGGTTTTGTAGTGGCTCAGGGCGACGGTTTTACCGAACGTGGAGTTTGTTACAATGTAGCTCCGGCTCCAACTGTCAATAACAGTAAAGTTGCTTATACCAAAGATACTCCCTCTGCAACCTTTAATGTTGTATTGAGTGGTCTTAAATATGCAACAAAATATTA
>JFJP01041134.1_pt1 | contig 15730 bp, 13 predicted proteins | sample 431651 | NCBI WGS metagenome assembly JFJP01 (sample SAMN02602958, study PRJNA72255) | Microbial mat metagenome, whole genome shotgun sequencing project. | biome: fresh water; feature: sink hole; material: water; isolation source: purple microbial (photo- and chemosynthetic) mats found in... | reverse complement strand
AAAATGGTAAATATCCGGTGCTTTGCGATATGAGTCCTTGTCTGTTTACGATGAAAGAAAACATGGGATCAATACTGAAGTTATATGAGCCCGTAGAGTTTATCCTTGATTTTTTGCTGCCCAATCTGGAAATAACACCTTTGCAGGAAACTATCACCGTATTCCCGGTGTGCAGCATAAAAAAAATGGGTCTGGAAGACAAACTGGTTGAATTGGCCGAAAAATGTGCGGCAAAAGTTGTTGTTCCAGAAACAAATTGCTGTGGTTTTGCGGGTGATCGCGGATTCTCTTTCCCTGAACTAAATGAACATGGTTTACGCGAACTGAAGATACAGCTTCCGGCAGAAGTAAAACACGGATATTCGACCAGCCGCACCTGCGAAATTGGATTAAGCCTTCATTCCGGCATCTCGCATCAGTCGATTGCTTATCTGGTTGATCGGGTCAGTAAACCGAAATCCAGTTGATTTGTATTGGTTATTTCCGGATTGAAGCTTTTAACGAAAACGGGATTACTGAAAAATCGGAGTTAATCACAATTGAATAACTTCTTCCCTTTTTATTTCTATCTGCATTTTCGCAAAAAAAGCCGTCTCAGAATGAATGAGACGGCTTTTTAGATGATAAATGTCTTAATATGTGGATAAACTAAGCTAGTTTAACATTTACGGCATTTAAACCTTTGTTTCCTTCTTGAAGGTCAAAAGTTACTTCGTCATTTTCTCTTACTTGATCATTTAAACCAGATACGTGTACAAAGTATTCCTTATCTGATCCACTGTCTTTAATAAATCCAAATCCTTTAGATTCGTTGAAAAATTTTACTGTTCCTTTACCCATGATAATTTTAATAAAATAAATATTCGTGAAAGATACACTTTAATATTTGATAATTCATTTATTTTCAATATTTTAATTTCAATAGTTTTTTTGACCAATATTAAATACCTAGGTTTTGACTTCTATATGCTAATTTACAAGTTCCTTTACTACAACAATCTGCAGTTTCTTTAAGGTGTGGAAAGAATAGTCATGTGGATGCACCAGAAGTTTCATCCGGAGCTTCTGTGCGGCGTAAGATGATGATCCATAATGAATTTGGTGGAGTGAGCATTTATTCATTTAACTTTTATCAGATTACCTGAAGGACTGAATATAAATCACTCGCCTCACTTTTGAAATACTTGATGTTTAGTCTGTGAAAAAATGTAAACGATGATTCCATTGTCTGATTTGCCTGAAGAAAAATATTTGATTTGTTGGAATTTTAAATAAATCATTAGGAGTAAGTCGGGTAAAAACGGTATTTTGGTAGAATTTTCATCAACCTAACCGAAATGAAATTTTTATTGCCATTTTTTATTTTATTGCTGGCCTTTTTAGTGGGGTATTCACAGACCAAACCCGTTCATTTGCAGACTTCGGCCAATGGAAGATATCTTCAATGGAGTGCTGATAAACCGTTTTTCATAAATGCCTGTACGGCCTGGTCATTAACTTATGCTTATACCGATCAGGAAGTCAAAGAATATTTGGATAACCGGGTTGCCGGAAAGTTTAACACCATTCAAATGAGTGCTGTTTTTGCTGAAATAGTGAAAACAATAGCCGATTCGGCTTTTCAAAAACAGGATTTATTACAGCCGGTATCCAAATTCTGGGAGCGGGTTGATTGGGTGGTAAAACAAGCAACCGATCGCGGATTGGTGGTGATAATCAATCCTATATGGAAACGATCGCTCAACGAAGTCATAAAAGCGAACGGACCTGAAAAGTGCCGGAAATATGGTCAATGGTTTGCCAACAGATTTAGAAATAATCCTCGGGTTATCTATTTCCTCGGCGGTAATGAAGCACCTGAGCCTGTTCGTACTGAAATGGATGAGATGGGAAAAGGTATTCAGGAGGTGTATGGCGGAAAAGCCATAATTGCCTACCACAGTGAAGCCGATCAGTCGAGTTTGGAAGCTTTACCGCAAGCTTCGTGGATTACCCTGAACTGGACTCATGCCTATTCGTCGCATTACAAAAAAAGGTACCCATACAGTATTAATTGCGATAACTGGAAAGCTTTCCCGAAGGTGCCAATTCAGTTAGGGGAGGGCTATCATGATTTCGGAGATGCAAAGAAATATGAAGAGAATGGAACTAACGGAGGATGGGGCAATCGATTTGTACTTCGCCGACAGGCCTGGTGGAATATCCTTTCCGGTGGAATGGGGAATGCCTTTGGAGCCGAAGGTATCTGGAACAAAAACAGTGATGGCGAAATCTGGCAAAAATCGGTGGACTACGCCAGCAGCAACGATCTGGCATTTGTGAAACAGCTAATTGATAAAATAAAATGGTGGAAACTGCAACCCGATATTGATCACCAATTGCTGGTTGGAGGCTACGGAACCTATATGGCTGATGATTATGCTGTTTGTGCCGTTTCTGAAAATGGAATGCAGGCGGTTATTTATTCGCCGGTAAAGCAGTCGCTGGAGTTGAAATTACATGATTTTGGACAGCATTGCCGGGCACGTTGGTTTGATCCGGTTACCGGAAAATATAGCTCTATTGACATGATGTTCCCCGAAAAGAAGAAGAAGTCAGTTATCTTTTCAACGCCGGGAATGAATCATAGTGGCAAAGAGGATTGGGTTTTGATAATAGAAGGGAAGTTAAAACAACAATAAATGAAGTGAATAACCAATCATCTTCCGATTGGCTTTTCAGCGGTTTTGGTAACCCGAAAAATCAAAAAAAACATGACATTTAAACAGTTTCTAAATGCTAGTTAAAGCCAAACTCAAGAGAGACGTAATTAATCACGTCTCTACAGGTATTATTTCACCCAAATACTGTTCACTGAAAGCAGTACCGATAGTTACAAAATAAGCTGCACTATTCCTGTAATCCCACCAATCGGCACGTGCCGACGGAATGCGATATGTGTCCTGAATTTATCAGACATAGGGATGGTGCTTTAATTGTTTCCACAGGTTAGTTGTATTGCCTGAAATAGTTGGTCAGTTTTCCGGTCAGTTGGTTAAAAATGGGTTTGGTAAATAATACAAACATGTCTTGTGCCGGAGGTGGCATGATCATTTTGTTGTTCAGGATTTGTGTCAATTCCTTGTCGAGCACTTCGTTATCGCCCACAAAAATGCCATATTGGTTTTGCCAGGTATATTGTCCCGGAATTTTATCGGTAAATACAATCTTTTGCGACTGAAATTCAACTGCTTTCAATTCCAATAATCCGCCGGAGCCCACCTGGTCGGTCATGATTTTGATTTTACCTTTCTTGGGAATCATTCTGGTTCGGGTAACTGTTGAGTCTTTATTGATTTTTACCTGGTATTTTTCTTCAATCTCGCGCGCGAGTATTTTTTCTTCTTCAGAATGCTGCGGACGGTCGATGAAAAAATCGTAGAAGCCCATCTGCAAAACCATATCCGGATATTTCAGTTTGGTTCTTTCGGCCTCTTCGGGCGAGAAAAAGTGTACAAAATCTTTTTCCTGAAAATTCTGGTTCAGCATCTGGAAAACATTGTCGTAAAAGAACTGGGCTGAATATTCGAATTTTCCGTTTACCGGAATTTGCTCAACAACTACTTTTAATGTAGCGCGATCTTTTGATTCGAGCATTTTTTGCTGGGTATCTTTAAACCCACGTACCAATGCGTCGGCATTCAAAAAATGAAAATAGGCTTGTTTCGCATCTTCACGGGTTTTTCTGCTTAGTGCGTCAATACCGGCTTCGTAGAATTCCTGTGCCGCACGATTCTGAACATCAATCATTTCAGAAGTAAATGTTTTGGGTGAAGGAACCAGTTTGCGTGCTGCCGGAATTCGCCTGATTTGTTCCGACATCTGGTTTACCGTTTGCATAATGTCCAGAGTGCGTTTCCAGCGGAAAGGATCGTTACTGGTTAAAATTTGGTCAATTTCTTCCTGATAATAGGTAACAGCCATTGGGTAACCATCGCGTACCACCTGCGACGCTTTTCTGTTGTCCGGATCACTGCTTAAACGGTTGGCTGCTTTGAGTATAGCATCATAATAATTACCTTGTTGCAACGATTTTTGACCGGTAGAACATGAATTCAGGAATAAACCTGCAACAATAATAAAAAGTAAATATTTACGCATAATTCTATTTTTTGACTGATTCAGTTAACAAAAGTAAAAAGGGATTGGGAATAAGCAAGATTAGAAATGATAATTACCACACATATGCCAATTTTATTCCTTGAAAATTACTGTTCCCGCATGGAACAATGGTTAATTGAGAGTTGGGTTTACGGTGACTAACCAGGTTGCCAACCAATGTTCCGATAGCAGCACCTGCAACCACGTCGGTGAGCCAGTGTTTATTGTCGTAAATCCGCGATAATCCGGCTAGTGTTGCCACAGAATAGGCGGTAATAGGTATCCACTTGTGGTCGCGGTATTGGGTGGCGATTACTGAAGCTACTGCAAACGATGCGGTGGTATGACCCGATGGAAAACTTACCCCCTGAAATGGTCCCTTGAAAGTATAAGGTCCATAACCCTGCCAGTTATCTGGTCGTTCGCGTCCGAATAAATTTTTAGGAACCCGGGTTACTAAACTTGCTAAAACAAAGCTTTCAAATGCAAGCAAAGCAGTACTGACACTTTTCTTGTTTTTTGCCAAAACCCCGTAAGTGAAAATTCCTGAAATTACAATTATGCTATGCTCCGCGCCAAAGTGTTCAAAAATATTGGTTGAAACAAAATCCAGCGTCTCATTTTTGTGCGACTGCGAAAAATCGGCAATCGGTTGATCGGCTAAAGATAGTGCTGCTGTTCCTGAAACCAGGATTCCCAATTTTGCCCAATCTCTTTGCTGCCAGCGGGCAGGCGATGTAACGATCGCTTTGGTATCGGTCCAGTATTTCTTGAAATAGTATTTATTTAAACGAAGGGTGTCGATTTGGGCAACTACTAAATTGGCGAAAATAGTGAGTGTCAGAAGTAATAGTGAGACGGATTTTAGATTTAATTTCATCCTAACTGTGGTTGTTATATTGCCTAATTATTTTTTTTCCAGTCGTTTGGCTTCATCCCAGATTTCGTCCATTTCAGCCAGAGTCATTTTTTTTAAGTCGCGTCCTTTCTGTAATGTTTCATTTTCGAGGTAATTAAACCGGCTGGTAAATTTCAGGTTTGTGCGCTCCAATGCTGTTTCGGGGTCAACCCCGTAGAGGCGTGCCGCATTGACCATGGCAAAAAATAAATCGCCAAATTCAGCCTCAATCTTGTCTTTATCAACATTATCTATTTCAACGCACAATTCGTTAATTTCCTCTTTCACTTTGTCCCAAACCTGTTCTTTGTACTCCCAGTCAAAACCAACACCACTGGCTTTTTCCTGAATTCGGTTCGCTTTTACCAACGCTGGCATAGCTGCAGGAACTCCTTCCAAAACCCGTTTGTTTCCACCTTTTTCTTTCAGTTTCAGCGTTTCCCAGTTTTGTTCCACTTCGCGGGCATTGGCCACATCAACTTCTCCAAATACATGTGGATGACGATAGATCAATTTCTCATTTATCGAATTCAGCACGTCGGCCATATCGAATGCACCTTTTTCCGATCCTATTTTGGCATAAAAAACGATGTGTAACATCAGGTCGCCTAATTCTTTTTTAATTCCGTTCAGGTCGTTTTTCAGGATGGCATCGGCCAGTTCGTAGGTTTCTTCAATAGTTAATTTGCGGAGAGATTCGAGGGTTTGCTCTTTGTCCCATGGACATTTCTTGCGCAATTCGTCCATAATTTCCAACAGACGGGCAAAGGCACTCAGTTTATCGTTCATTTTAAATTTTTTGCAATGAAGCCCAAATTTAGAATCTTTATTTTTAAAAGGAAGGTTTATCTGAAATTACCGAAGTTTATAAACAAGATACTTTACTACAATTTTTAACCCGAGGAAAATACAAACTACCCCAAAAAGCAGGAACAAATTTCCCATAATAAAGGCAAGTATTTCTTTTGTCGATTCAGGTAAAATACGTGCAAGTCTTTGTGCGGTTGTATATCCCATCGATTCAGAAACGCCTTCAGGAGCAGTTTTTGTAGCCCAAATTATTAAAACGCCAATTATCGAGCAAACAACTCCTATTCCCCATGCAATTAAAAAACCTTCTTTATCGAATTTGTCAGGAATAAACTGTTTGCTTTTAGAAACTCTTTTCGGATTGGAAGCATGGGAACCTGAATTTTCAGTATAGCTCATTTTGCACTCCTTTCTATTTGATTTACAGCCTAACTTAAAAAATTTAAACCAAAATTCAAAATAAAGAAATCATCCGTTAACTTTCTCCAGCGCTTTTTGCACAACCTCCAAATCACTTGTTCCCCTGAATCCGCTAAATCCAACAGACAGTTTTGTTCCGTCAGGAAGGGTGATGGGTTGTCCGCCTTCGTAGCCAATCAAATCGGGAAGACTGATACCAAAAGTATGGTAGTCGATTTGGTTTGTAAATATCATTTGTTCGTATTCATTGGTTTTGTAGCCGGTTATCCATACCTGACTGGCTTTGGCCAAGGCGGTTTTAAACGAATCGCGGCCCCGGAGCTTGTCGGTTCCAAATACTTTTCCATAAATGCGACCATCTTCGCTAATAATACAAACTGATGCAACTCCTTTTGATTTGGTAAAGTCTTCAGGAATGGCCATATAAACCGGGACAAGCGCTTCGAGGTGGGCTAATAATTCTTCGATAAGTAAGTGTGGCATAGTGAATCTTATAAATTTTGAAGTCTGCTAAAATGATGGAATAAAGTTAAGCAATAATCAGTGTTTGGTTATCTTTGAAAAATAAATTAAACCAAAATTTATGATCCCAATCCGATTTTTTGGCTTGTTGCTTTTCGCAATGATTGCTATACAAATTCATGCTCAGCCATCCCAACCCATCAATCTAAAATGTGAATACTTACTCAATCCGATTGGCTTGGACTCCGCAACTCCGCGTTTGCACTGGCAAATGCAGGACAATCGCGAAGGTGCACTGCAAACTGCATATCAGGTTATTGCTGGAACCGATTCGGTTCAGGTTGCCGCCGGAAAAGGAAATTGCTGGGATTCCGGAAGAATTTCAGGAGCGAATAGGCTGGTTTTCTATCAGGGAAAAGCTTTGCAGCCGTTTGCCAAATATTACTGGTCGGTGATTTTATGGGACAAAGACCAACAGAAATCGGCTGCTGCAAAAATAGCCAGTTTCGAAACCGGCATGATGCAAATCAACAACTGGAAAGGTACCTGGATTTCAGATTCAAAAGATATCGCATTGAAGCCGGCTCCATATTTTCGCAAACAGTTTCAACCTTCAGGAAAAGTAAAAAGTGCTCGTATTTACATGGCTGCTGCTGGTTTATGCGAACTTTCCATCAATGGACAGCGTGTGGGAAATCATCGTCTGGATCCGATGTACACCCGTTTCGACAGACGTACTTTGTATGTGACTTACGATGTAACTTCACTGGTAAATGCCAAAGATGTTGTGCTAGGCGTGTTGCTCGGAAATGGCTGGTACAATCATCAGTCAACGGCTGTTTGGTATTTTCACGAAGCTCCGTGGCGCGACCGCCCCAAATTTTGTCTCGATCTGAGAATCACTTACGAGGATGGCCGCGAAGAGGTTGTTTCTTCGGGAACCGATTGGAAAACCTCGTTAAGCCCGATCATTTTCAACAGCATTTATACAGCCGAACACCACGATGCACGGCTCAGTCAGCCCGGTTGGGATAAGGCAGGATTCGACGATTCGAAGTGGAAAAACGTCATTCCGGTGAATGCTCCTTCGCAAAACATAGTTGCCCAGCAACTGCACCCGATTCGTTTTGTGGAAGAAATTGCTCCTGCGAATGTGATTATGAAGAGTTACCAGCATTACCTGTTCAATCTGGGACGCAACATTGCAGGGATCAGCCGTATCAGCGTGAAAGGAGAGCGCGGAACGGTAATTCGCCTGAAACACTCAGAAATGATTTACAAAGACGGAAATGTGAACATGTCGAACATCGATGTGCATTACCGCCCGACTGATGATAAAGATCCGTTTCAAACCGATATTTATACCTTGAGTGGCGAAGGCGTGGAAACGTTCTGGCCACATTTCAACTACAAAGGTTTTCAGTACATCGAAGTTACCAGCGATCGCCCGGTTGAAATCCAGAGCCTGACCGGAATTTTCATGCACAGCGACGTTCCTCCGGTTGGTCAGGTAAGCAGCTCGAACGAAACGCTGAATAAAATATGGAAAGCAACCAACGTTTCCTATCTGTCGAACCTGTATGGTTACCCAACCGATTGCCCGCAGCGCGAAAAGAATGGCTGGACGGGCGATGCACACATTGCCAGCGAAACCGGCTTGTACAATTTCGATGGAATTACGGTTTACGAAAAATGGCTGGCTGATCATCGCGATGAGCAACAGCCAAATGGAGTTTTACCTGCCATTATTCCAACAAGCGGTTGGGGTTACACATGGGCAAACGGCCCTGATTGGACCAGCACCATTGCCATTATTCCCTGGAACATTTATTTGTTTTATGGCGATTCAAAAGTACTGGCCGACAACTACAGCACATTAAAAAGATATGTTGATCACATTACAGATATCAGTCCGAATGGCATTACCAACTGGGGGCTGGGCGATTGGGTTCCGGTAAAATCAGTTACCTCCAAGGAACTGACTTCTTCGATTTATTACTTTGTAGATGTGACGATTCTGGCCAAAACCGCCAAATTATTTGGTAAGGAAGATGATTTCAGGAAATACTCAGCTTTGGCCAGAAAAATTTCTGATACAATCAATGACAAATACCTGAATCGGGAAACCGGAATTTATGGTACCGGCTTACAAACCGAACTGAGCGCACCGCTTTTCTGGGGAATTGTTCCTGAAAACCTGAAAGCCAAAGTGGCTGAAAATTTGGCCAAACGGGTGATTGCAGATAACAAACATCTGGATGTTGGTTTGCTCGGAACAAAAACTATCCTGAATGCATTGAGCGAAAATGGTTACGCTGATCTGGCTTATGAAGTGGCAGCCCAGGAAACATTCCCGTCATGGGGATGGTGGATTGTGAACGGGGCAACCTCGCTTTACGAAAACTGGCCAATTGATGCCACCCGCGATATTTCGCTCAATCACATCATGTTTGGCGAAATTGGGGCTTGGTATTACAAAGCTTTGGGCGGACTGAAACCCGATCAGGAAAAGCCGGGCTTTAAAAATGTTTTGCTTGAACCTCATTTTGTAAAAGCTTTGAATTCGTTTCAGGCTAGTCATGCCGGACCTTACGGCGAGATTAAGTCATCATGGATACGCAAAGGAAAGACTCTGGTTTATCAGGTGAAAATTCCTGCAAACAGTACAGCCAGCTTGAAACTCACCGGATCAAAAATCAGCAAAAACGGGAAGGTTGTTTACACATCGCCAAAATCAGGTAATACTGGTTATTTGGCCAATCTGGTTTCCGGAACTTATGAGTTTGTAGTGGCACTATAAATTTATGAACACAAAGACACAAAGTCACAAAGAAATATGTTTCCCTTTTTTGAGACTTCGTGTCTTTGTGTTTTAATATCCAATTACAGCATATTCCCAATTTTAATTCCGAAATAAATGGTCCGAGGTTGAATGGGGCCGTACATGTAGGCTGGATCACGGTCGGCGCCACTGTCGAAATCAGATTGATAGGCATTGAAAATATTCTTGATTCCTCCCAGGAACTGAAGTTTAGCACCGTTTAGTTTCACGGTGTAAGTCAATTTGGTGCCCCAGTCGAAGAATGTGTCGGAGCGGTGCAGTTCTCCCAAATTGGGATCGGTCAACGGGCCAAAATAGGGAACCAGCATTTTGCCGGTATAGTTACCGGTTGCTGAAAGGCAGAAATCTTCCAGAAAGTCCCAGTCCAAAGCAAAAAATCCATAATTATCCGGAGTCCTGAAAAACCTGCGTTCGCCAAATTCCTGCGAATTGTCGTATTTCGAAGTTTGAACCTGAACGGCAGCGCCGTCTTCCGCATTTTTACGGGTATAAAATACCGTTCCGTTTTCGTCCGGGGTACCAATTTCGTTCACAAACGGATGGTCGACCCGCGTGTAAAAACCTTCAAGCAGCAAGCCGGTATGCACTTTGCCAATCAGCTTGTTAAAGTCGAGCGAAACCATGATGCTGTGGCTGCTTTCCTGCTTCAGGTTCGGATCGTTTACATTGATCACCTGGCGCGAACCGGAAGTCTCGATATGTAAATCTTCGTCGAAAATCTGTGGCGCGCGGTAACCCTGCGAGTAGCTGGCCCGGGCCTGAAGTGATTCGGTTAGTTCCTGCATCACGCTGATGCGCGGACTAAATACATTACCTGTTTTTTTATTGGCCAGCTTGGCGTAATCTTCTATTTTGTAAGTGTCGAATCGCCCACCGGCAGTTACTTTGGTCTTGTTGAATTTCAACTCATACTGAGCAAAAATCCCGGTTGTAACTGTGGATTGATCGGACACCAGTGTGTTTTCGGTATGCGGGATGGAAACGATTTTACCATCAACAATCACTGCATTGTCGTAATCCGGATAACCCAGTTTCATGTCGTTAAGATAGCCTCTTGTGTTTTCAATTCCGGCGATCAGACTCGAATTGCCCAACGAAGCCTTGTATTGAAAACCCATGTTGTAGGTTTTATCTTTTGAATTTCCATAGTCGCTCAACGAATGGTTGGCTCCGTAATACGAATCGCGGTTCAGGAACTGGCCTGAAGCATAAACCGAAAGCATATCGTATTCGCGCACAAACTGATCGTAAGTGAAAGCCACCGTTTTAATGTTGTGTTTCACCGCTTCGGCAACATCGCGCTCGTGGAGCGGGTAGTCGTGTTTGTTACCACCGTCGCGTTCTTCACTGATGTTGAAAAAGTCGATGGCCATTTTGCTGCGATGTCCGAACCGGTGAAAGAAACGCGTTCCCATCGTGATATTTTTCATCGGGGCTTGTTCAGAAAAACCATCATTGTTGGCATCAAACATTTTGCGTTCACGTGAAAATCCATAAACCTCAACACCTGTTTTTCGGTCATCAGAAACGAGCGAAGTATTAAAATTAACCGAATAATCAGCAGCCGAACCTCCTGAATTATTCAGTCCAACGCCGATTAAAGCGGTATTGGCGCCAATTTCGTACGCATTCCTGACCGGGTCTTTCAGGATAATGTTAATGGTTCCGGCAATGGCATTCCCACCGAAGAGGGCAGAACCGCCGCCACGAACAACTTCCACGCGTTCAATCATGTTCGACGGAATCAGTTCCAAACCGTAAACACCCGCCAGACCGCTAAAAATGGGCCGACTGTTAATCAGGATTTGCGAATACGGGCCTTCCATCCCATTCATACGTACCTGCGTAAAACCGCAATTCTGGCAATTGTTTTCGAGCCGAAGGCCGGGGCAGAAATTCAACCCGTCGCCCAGTGTGGCCGATTGGGTGGTCATAAATAATTTAGGAGATATGGTGTTGACAATCATCGGAGCTTCGGTACGCTTTTGTTCACTCCGGTCTGATGAAACCACCACTTCCGAAATGTTGAAAGCATCCTCCTCCAGATCGAATTTAATTTCGGTGGTTTTTCCGAGTTCTACGATTACCGGTTTTTCCTGAGTTTTATAACCCAGACTACTTGCCGATAAAGTGTAATTTCCCGGAGGGCAATTGACGAGTTGGAAGTGCCCGGTCTCATCAGTTAAAGTACCAATAGTGGTTCCTTTCAGGCTAACATTGGCATAGGGTAAGTGGGTGCCACTATTGGTAACATGCCCTACGATATTGGCATCGGTTTTAGCTTTTTGAGCAAAGCTAATGTTTGAAACTGACATGATTATTCCTGTCAGCATGATGAAAATTTTGTTCATGATGTGATTTAAGGGTAAACAGGGTTCTGACATTCAGTCATTTAAAATGAATGTCAGCAACCTAAATGTTGTTTTTTGATTGTTTTACGGGAATGTTTGGCTTACAGAAATGCAGGAGGGGCGCGTCCGTGAAGTTGCGAAAGATGAAATGATGTATAATCTGAAGCAGGCCTGTGAAAGACAGGAGCCGATTGGATGCGTATAAAGCTAAAAAAACTCAATACTGCTGAAAGGAAAAGCAGGTCGAGGTTTTCGTAAAAGAAAAACGCAGTTTTGGTGTGATGATGTGTTTTAAACGGTTGCGAATCACCTGTACTTTCGCATGGATGTGCGTGAATAACGATTGTTCCGTCATCCAAAATATGGCTATGCAGAAAAACAGCCTTGTTGATGATCATTAAACCCATCAGGCCAATGATCAGATAAATAATCTGCTTTTTTGCTGTATGTTGAATGCTTAACATCATGCAACAAAGGTAATCAGATAACGGTTTATGGAAATCCCCATTTGTAGGGATATTTCAGTATTTTACCCCATTTGTGAAAATATTTAGGTGCGGTTAAGATTTTCATCTGGTTTATAATGAACAAATAAAAGATTAGTTTGTCTTCTATTTTAGAATGTAATTAGAAAATTTGGTATTCCTAAATTCCTGAAAATAATAGAGATGATAGCCAAGGATAGAGATTTTACACTGGTGAAAATTTCGCAGGTGCATGGGAAGGGAGTTTTTGCAAAGAAAACGATTCCGAAAGGAACGCGGATATTTGAATATTCGGGAGAACGTGTTCTGAAAACCAATCTGGCTAGAGATTTAGCTGATGGCCTCACCAGTCTTGTTTATGTAATGAATCTCAATGAAAATCTGGCGATTGATGGTGAACGTGGAGGAAACGATGCCCGTTTCATTAATCACAGTTGTGATCCTAACTGTGAGGTGCTCTATTTTAATGAAACCCCGTATATCTATGCCATAAAGGTGATTCAGGAAGGAGAAGAGCTCAATTTTGATTATAAGTATGGAAGTGAGGAAGATGTTGAGTTGACTTCAGAACAAAAAAAAGAGTGGTTTCCTTGTAATTGTGGTGCTGAAAATTGTCGGGGAACCTTGCTAAGTAACTAAATAGGTTAAATAACAAACTAAAATAAACTCAAATGGAAAAATCAGGAAAAAAATTAAATGTTTCTGCAAGAATGGTGTTGTCAACTGCTGCTATTCTCGCTATTCAGGCCATGCCGACAACTACGTTGGCCCAAACTAGCGGACAGGAAAAAATGGTACAACAGGCAGCCCGTAGTAGTTCGTCAGTATTTATTAAAATCAGGGATATTGGTGAGAAAGCCAGCATAGTAGGATTCGAAAATGGTAGCCCGGTTTTTAAAAATACCAAAGGTGAATTCTTTACTGTAAATGCTAAAACCGGCGATCTGAATTACATTAAACCCGAAGAATTTGCGAAGTTCTATTGCTGTATAAAAATTGGAAATACTGGTAAGTCAGTTTCTGGAAGTGGTTTGGCAACTGGCAAACGCCTTACGCACATTAAAATTGAAGCAGAAATTAGTAATGTGAACCTTGTCGGTGTTGATAAAGCCGGAAATACCATCCAAAAAAATAGTCGGGGAGAAACTTTCACCCTCGATCCGGTTACTGGTGATATGATTTTTGTGAAAATTTAAAAACGATCAAATGGAAAGACGTGATTTTGTTTTGAAATCCAGCATTTTAGCTGCCTTTGGTGGATTGTCTCAAAGTGGAATGAGTTCACCTCAAGTTCCAACAGTCTCAGATGCGATACTTCCATTTTTATTACCATCCATGCCTCCTTTAGATCACAAGGGAGGCATGGACATTCGGGTATGGGTGCGTTCATCCATGACCAATGGATTGTATTCAAGTGTTGAAACTGCAGTTGCACCAAAGTTGATGGGGCCATCACCTCATTACCATAAAGAATTGGATGAATTGATGTATGTAATTGATGGTACTGCCAGCATTTTGATTGGCGATGAGGTTGTCGAGGTTCAGGCTGGTGGTTGGCATATGCGGCCACGCATGCTGAAACATACTTTTTGGAATGCGTCTGATCAGCCTTTACGTTTTTTTGATATGTATTTCAACCAACCTTTTGAGGAATATTTGGAGCAAATTTTTCATGAGCTTACGCCTGAAAAAGGGTTTCCGGAGGGTTCTGAAGCGAAGAATAATAAAATGAAAATGCTTCGTGAAAAGTTTGGACTTTTTTCGCCACCAAATGCTTTTGCTGAAAAGCAGGAAATCATGAAAAAATACGGTTTGAAATAGATTTTTATCAAAACTATTTTTCCTGAAATTTCACCAGATAACCGGAATCAAATCGAAAGATTCCGGTTATTTTTTTGTTGTTTTCCTGAAAGGTTATCGGTCGTGTTTGCCCTTTCAAAACCAACTGTGCCATTTGGCTTTCGGTGAGTTTTTTTTCCTGAAGTTCAAATGGAATGCGCAGTTTGCATCCACCTCTAAAATTAGTGCAACCCCAGGCTGTATGTCCTTTTACAATCTCGCCAACTTTGCACGATGGGCAAACCAGCTTTTCGGGTTCAGCCTCTGAAAATGCGATTTTGAAATCTTCGGTTAGCTCCAAAAAACCGTCAACCGAATCTTCATCCTGCTTGAATCCCTTGATCAGAGCTGTTTTTCCTTTTTCGGCCAGTCGTTTAATTTGCGCATCAGTCAGCTTTTTGCCCATAAATTCGAATGGAATAATGAAACGGCAACCGTCTTTCCAATCGGAGCAGCCCCATGCATTTTTGCCTTTTTTCAGGATTCCTTTTTTACAGGCAGGGCATGTTGTTTCGGTTGGTTCAACAGGAGCCTTTTCTTTTTTCTCCGGAACAGCCGGTTCTTCAGGTGCCATTGCGATGGCTTTCCCTTGCGAACGTTTTACCTGATCGACGACCTCGGTGACCATCTGCTTCATTTCGTCCATAAAAAGAGTGACGTCATACTGCCCCAACTCAATCATCCGGAGTTTCTTTTCCCATTGGCCGGTAAGTTCGGCTGATTTCAGCAATTCGTTTTCAATGGTGTCTATCAGGTCGATTCCGGTTTGGGTGGCAACCAGTCGTTTGCCCTCTTTTTTTACATATTTCCTCCGGAAAAGTGTTTCGATGATGTTGGCACGCGTGGAAGGCCGGCCAATTCCATTGTCTTTCATCAGTTCGCGTAATTCTTCATCGTCCACACTTTTTCCGGCAGTTTCCATTGCGCGGAGCAAAGTCGCTTCATTCAGGTATTTGGGTGGTTGGGTAAACTTTTCGAGCAAGCCTGGTTCGTGCGGGCCGTGTTCGCCGGTCACAAAAATCGGCAAAATGTTTTCGTCGCTCTGAACCGGATTTTTTTCGTTCATGTAAACCGCGCGCCATCCAGGCGAAAGGATTTGTTTCCCGGTTGCTTTAAAGTCGTGCGTTCCAACCTTGGCCTCAACGGTGGTGTTGGCCACTTTACAATCGGGATAAAACACCGAAATAAACCGTTTGGCTACCATGTCGAAAACCTGTCTTTCCGTCTGGTTTAGATCGGCACGATACTGACCGGTGGGGATAATGGCATGGTGATCGGTAATCTTTTTATCGTCGAAAACTTTGTTGGTTTTGCGTATTTTCTCCTGAAGCAGCGGTGCTGTAAGCGTTTCATAGCCTTTTAGGTTTTTCAGGATGCCCGGAACTTTAGGGTAAATATCATCCGAAAGATAAGTGGTGTCCACACGTGGGTAGGTGGTCAGTTTCTTCTCGTACAGCGACTGGATGGTTCGCAACGTATCTTC